>ERZ808258.591-NODE-591-length-13620-cov-5.357464_pt1 | contig 13620 bp, 9 predicted proteins | sample MGYA00521280_ERZ808258 | MGnify/ENA primary metagenome ERZ808258 (study PRJEB31516, sample SAMN03275585) | gut metagenome | biome: mammalia-associated habitat; material: feces | host: Papio cynocephalus | place: Kenya | collected 2012-07-19 ...
CGTTCTTCGCGCCGAAATGCCCTTCCGTCTGGCCGAAGGAGAAATGCGGGCCGGGAACGAACCGCGTGCGGCACGGGTCCATCTTCGTGAGCTTCTGCAGCGGCACGGGCTCGGGATACTTCGGATGGCGCGTTCCGTCCGGCAGCTCGAACTCGATGTAGCTCTCTTCGGGGCGTTCGCGGTCGATGTGGCGGCTGCGGACAATCATGAAGTCCGCGAGCGGATCGGTCTGCCAATCCCAGTCCATCGTCAGGTTCTTCACCCACGTGCGCAGACAGCCCTTGACGAGAATGTTCCCTTTCTCCAGCAGGACTTCGCTCTGCGGCTGCCCCCGGTATTCGGGCGGACGACGGAAGACGAGTATTGCCCCCCTGCCGTCCAGCGTGAAGTCGGCGAACCCGTCGATGACGACGCCCGGCTCGTCAAAGCAGCGGTAGGTTCCGGGCGCCAGCTCGACGCGGCTCGCCTTCTGGCGCTTCGCCTCGGCCAGCGCGCGATTGATCGCCGTCGCGTTCTTGTCGGACGCGGACGACAGCCCGAAATCCGCCGCGCGCAGGACAGGTCCGGCAGACTGCCGCGGCTTCTCCACGGCGAAATCGGGGCACCCCGTCGGCTCAGCGAAGGCCGAATGTGCAACAAAAGGAAGAATGAGCCAAAATTTCATGTCCATGCGTGCCGCCCTCCTACTTCTCCTGCGCAATTTTGAGAATGCAACCCGCATTCCCTTCCAGCTCCAGCCTGCCGTCCGCCCACCGGCCGTTCCAGACCTGTTCGACCGCGCCGGCTACAGCCAAGGCGAACGACTTGCGCTCCGCGCCCGTGTTCAAGGCGCAGACAAGCAGTGTGCCGTCGTCCCGAGGATGTTCCGTCAAGACAAGCCGCGGATCCTCCTTCTGCACGCACCGCCTAACACCCGCTTCTCTCGCCGCGTAGGCGTAGATACGCCAAAGTTCGTTCGAGAAATCGCCGTCCACGACATTGTCGAGTCCTTCGATTATGCACTTCTCCAAGGCGAAGTTGACCGCAACGACCTTCCCCTCGCCCAGCTTCTTCATGCTCACGACGACATTGCCCGTCTGGTCTCGCGCGACGGCTTCGCAGTCCACAGTCCGCTGCTCGGCCGTCATGTGGTCCGATGCCCGCAACTTCCGGCCCTCGAACGCGAAGACGATCGGCCGTTTCTTGTGGTAAAGGGTCTGCTCGAGCCCCGTTACGTCGATCCAGTCCGAATAACCCGCATCCCCGCCGCGCGTCACCAGCAGCGTCGCCCCTTTGCGCACACGCGCGACGAGACGCTCCCACGCTTCCTGCGACCACGTCTCGAAACCGCCGCCGGACGGCAGAATGTAGAACGGCGACTCGGGGAGCGCCTGCGACTCGGCCCCGGCGAACGCGACGTCGAAGCCCGCCGCCTTGGCGAGCATCAGCGCGCCGAACGCCTGGTGGTAGAACTCCTCCCGCTCGGAAAGCAGGCAGACCGCATCCGTCCGGTACCGCGGCAACCGTTTGAAGGGCAGGGATTTCCTGAAGTCGGCAAACGCCTTCAGCGCATGCGCCTGGGGCTTGAACGTGCGGTCCTTGCGGAGCATGCCCAGCTCCCGCTCCATCGCATTCGTGTTGAAAGGCGGATACCCCAGATGCTTCTGGTCGAACGCGCACCACCAGAGATAGGCAGGGAGCCCGTGCACCCAGGCCGCGAACAGCTGCTGGCGCATGCCGAGAGCCGCCACCCATTCCGGCGACATCCGCGGCCCCAGGCAGCCCACCTCCTGCGGGAAGGCCGGCTTGCCGGCGACACCCGCATAGTACAGGCACTGCGAAAGCGGGTGCAGCGCATTCCGGAACGAATTGAACGCGCCGCGATTGGCCTCCGTCCGGAACGGAGCCGGGTACGGGTGCGGCGTCAGATAGTCCACCAGCTCCCCTTGCATCTGAAGCGTCCAGTAGTTCGGCTTCGACCATTGCGCCCCGAACGCGTTCGACGTCTGCGAATGCATGCCCGAGACGACAGGCCGGGTAGAATCCTCCGCGCGGATGGAACCCGAAATCGCCTGAAGCCAGACCCAGGCCGCGCCTTGCGAGCCCACTGTCCCCATGCAGTTGCACTCGTTCCCCAAGTCCCAGGCCACGATCGCCGGGTGGTCTTTCATCCGGCGCACGAAGCCGCGCGCGAACCGCCCTTCCCAGCGGATCGCCTCGGGGTCGGACAGGAGATTGCGTCCCTCGACGTGCCGCGGAATGAAGAGACGTCCCGACATCCACCCCGTGACGAGCGAAACCATCAGTTTGATCTGCCGCTTGCCGGCCTCGTCGCAGAAGAAACGGAACCGCGCCAACGCGCCCGGGTCGATCCAGAGCGGATCGGACACCGTCTCCTCCGTCCCTTCGCGCAGAAACTCGCCCGGCATCCCCGCATAGCCCAGACGCGGAACGAGCGGCTGGAACTCGCTCCAGGTCGGGAAGACGCGCAGCATCTCGACACCGGCGGACTTGAGCGCGTCCAGATCCTTCCGGACGCCGTCTTCGTCCCAGTCCGCCGCGCGCCACATGTGGACGCCCGCCTGGGAGCCCCAGTAGTTGCAGCCGACCATAAAGTCCCCGTCGCCGAACGGGCCAGTCGCGGCAGCCCCCGCCAAAGCCCAGGCGAGGGCGAAACAGCACACGCAATTCTTCATTCTTCTATCTCCTTGAGAAGCGCCTTTAGGAAGCCCGCCTTTTCGCGCGCTTTCGCCGCGCGTTCCATGGCCGAATTGTCGCCCGCGAACTTGGCGTAGGCGTTGATGATCACCGGCTGGGGCGTCTCCAGCTCCTTGATCGCCTGCTTGAGCTCGGCGATCAGCGGGGCGCATTCGTCGCTGCGCCCGAGTTCGCGCAACGCCTTGACGCGCCAGTAGTCCATCTCGCCGGCCTTGATCCAACCCTTGAGCGCATTCTCCAGCTCCGCCTTGCAGCCCGCCGCGTCGCCCAACGCGCGCTTGCACTGCGCCATGAGATAGCGGCTCTTCGGTTCGCTGCCGGCGTCGCCCGGGCGCCCCGCCTGCAGATTCGCCGGATAGGTCATCGATTCCTCGAAATACTTGAGCGCGGTCTTGCAATCGCCCTTCGCCATCGCCGCACGGCCGAGACCGATGCACGACTCGACGAACGGCTCCAGCAGGCCTTCCGCGCCTTCCCACACGTGGAAGCGCCGCGTCGTCAGGATCTCGTGCGCCTTCGCGTATTCGCCGGCTGCGTTGAAACAGTAGGCGAGACGCAACATGTTCGCGTCGTACTTTCTGCACGCCTCCGGATACTTGAGCAGCAGATCCAGCCGTTCCTTCACCGGCAGGTCCAGCTTCTCGGCGAGTTTGCCCGCTTCGTCCAGCGTGCGGAAGTTCCCGGGATCGGCCGCGAGGGCGCGGAGGTAGAAGCCGTAGGCTTCGCGGTTCGGCACGCCCGACGGCACACCTGTATTGGTGAAATACGTACCCGGATGCGAGAGGCCGAAACCGAGGCAGCGAAGCGCGAGCGCGTGGACCGGGTCGAGCGCGACCGCCTTCCGCCACGCCGCGACCGCGGCGTCTTTCCGGTCCATGTTCCAGAGGATTTCGCCGAGAAAGTACTGCGTGTCCGCCGACGGCGCGAGATTCGCCGCCGCCCATTGGAGGACTTCCAGTTCCTCGAGACGGCTCGGGAAGCAGTAGATCCAATCCACCTTCTCCAGGACGGGCTTCGCCGACGGATTGAGTTTCGCCTCCGCCGCGGCCTTGAAATAGGCGAACATCGGCTCGCGGTAGCTGTTGCAGGCCGCAAGCGTCTCCTTCAGCGGCAGGGCGCCCTCTGTCTTGAACGGCTTTTCCGCCCGCGCCCTGGCGAGCGCGGCGGCGCAAAGCGCCGCGACTTCCTCATAGCAGCCCGTGTCCCAGTAGTCGCTCACGCACTCGAGCAGCTGTTGCGCCTTGAGCCCGCGGTTCTTTTCCGCCGCGGCGAAAGACGTGCCGCCCGTCCGCTCGACCATCCCCCAGTATTCGAGCGGATCGCACGCCACCGCCCTGTCCAGGCACGCGAAGGCCTCGGGTGCGCGCCCGAGTTTGCGGAGCGCGAGCGCTTTCAGCGTCCAGAGTTTCGCCTCGTCCTGTCCGAGCGCAAGCGCATCGCCGATGCGCAGGAGGGCTTCGCTCCAGTCGCCTCGCCGCATCGCGAGGCGCGCGATCTCGACGTACGACTCCTTCTTGTAGCTCTGCCGCCACGTGCACCGCCAGAAGAGATCCTCTGCCGTCTTGAGGTTGCCGAGCCCCTTCTCGCAGAGCGCGAGGTAATACTCGGGCGCGGCGTCCAGCGCACGCGTGAAGTTCTGGGTCGCGCGGGCGACGGCCTTCTCGAGATACGGCTTCGCTTCCGCATAGGCGCCGTTCTTCACCCGGCGGACGCCCATGGCGAGATTGGCGCGCGTATAGCCGGGGTCGATTTCGAGCGCGCGGCGGTAGTAGGGCTCGGGGTCGATGAGCCCGTTGTGGAACTGGTCCAGCCGCAGACCGACTTCATAGGCGAGTTCGGCCGACGCGTATTCCTTCGGCTCCTTCGGGTTCGCCACCTTCGGAGGTAGGGGGTCGTGCGGGTCGGGCCCGACAGGCGTGTAGGCGAGGAAAACCTTGCCGTCGGCGTCGGCGATCGCCGCGGTGAACGCCTGGTCCGGCGCGGCGGCGGCGACCTTTACCGGCTTGCACCACGGCGCGTCCGGGCCGATCGCCACGTTCCTTTCCTCGAACACGGGACCGGAAACGCCCTTGCGCCAGACGCGCACCGTGCAGTTCGAAAGCACGCGTGTCGAGTGGAAGCCGACCAGGAGCTCCCCGGCGCCGCGGCGGTCGACGTTCACCGCGCCGTCGATCGTGACGTTCTTGACGCCGCCGATGCCTTTCACGGGGAACCAGTACTGCGAGACCTTGCGCGTCTCGTAGGGCGCGATCCACGAATAGTCGGGCTGGTTGTCCGACCAGCAGCCCACCATCAGCTCCAGATACGGGCCGTCGTGGTCGGTCAGCACCGTGTCCCAAACGTGCGCTTCGGGGAAGTTCCCCCAGAGAAAGAACTTCTTGCCGACCGTGATATGGCGGTTCGAGACGTGCGCCGTACCCATGTTCCGCTTGTGGTCCATGCCCGCCAGCCAGTCGTTGTCGGGGTCCATCGCGAAGATCGAACGCGATTCGATCGTGTAGTTGCGCCACCAGCTGAGGTCCATCGTGCCCGAAATGTCGTCGGCGTACTTCGAGCGCTGGGACAGCAGCAGCTCAACCTCTTCCTTGCGAGGTCCGATCGGCCAGCTCGTCCAGTAGTTCTTGTGGTGGTCGAACCCGAGATGGCAGCTTGGCGGGAAGATGATCTGGTAGTCCTCTCCGCAGTGGACGGAAACGTTCGCCCAGTAGATCATCGACTCGATGAACGGTCCGCGGTTCATGAAGATGTTGTCCGCCCGCAGAACCGCGCGGTCGGGCATCATGGAAAGCCCGATCGTCCACTTGAGCCGGCGGCGCAACTCCGTCTCGCCGATCCAGATCGTCTTGGAGCCGTCTGCGTTCGCCGCGAGCTTCCAGTCGATCGGCATCGCGGTGGTCGCGCGGTGGTGGTGGGGGAAGTTCCACTCGACGCCGCCGGAGATCCACGCGCCGAGCATGCCGATGAGCGCCGGCTTGACGACGTGCTGGCGGTAGAATGTCTCGAATCCCGTTTGGCGATCCGTCAAGTTGAGGAGATGTCCGCCATGCTCGGGCAGAAGCCCCATCTGGAGCCAGTCGTTCTCCAGCGTGAGATACTTGTAGGTCTCGTCCATCTTGCCGTCGAACAGGACATCCTGCATCGGGTAGGGGTAGACGCGTCCCTGCGCGCCCTGGTAGACGCGTCCGGTGTAGAACAGCGGCGTCTTGTCATACCCGCCCGGCGCATACGTCGGGAGCGCAATGCGGTCCTCTTTGACCGTTACGACCCCTTGTGCACAGGCGCAAAAGCCTATCGCGGCAAGCAGAAAAGACAGCATTCCGATTCTCTTTGAATTTTTCATGCTGTTTATTATACCACAATAAGGACCCGCGTTTAGACATTCTTCTGCATAAAAAACATGACGGATTGGGCAGACGCAGTCTTTCCGTGTCCGCGGCGACTTTGGCACGGCGTGAAACAGGCAAACAGAGCCGGCACCTCCGCGGATTCGGCCGAAACCGCGCCCATCGACGCGCGGAAGCCCTCTACGGCGTTACTTGCACACAGGGGAGGGCTTGGGCGCAAATTTTCCCCCGTCTGCACATCCCCGTAAGGGGGGAAAGACGAAAAAAGTCTGATTTTTTTGGCGGGCCTGGCGATCTCGCCCCAGATTACACGCGCTCGTTGCTCCGGGCATCCACCCTCCCCTGACCCGGGCTCCGCACACCCTCTGCGTGCCTATCAACCGCGCATGGAATGCAGAGAATGCAAAATGGAGTCTGCCCCGTACTGCCGCAGGCGGCTCTCGGTGTCCCCCAGAGAACTCTTTGCTCCATAATCTGTCCGTTCCACCATGGAGAAGGCATATTTCTAGCGCACAAATATAACGAACCGCCGCGCAAGATAATTCAATGCAAACGAAAAGACGATCTGCACGACAGCGGCAAAAGACGTCATCACGCCAAAAGATGAAATCAGCCAAGCGCCGACCAGCGCGGCGAGCGCCATCGCGAAAGCCGAAACGCCGACAAAAAGAAGGAATTCCTTGTACCAGACATACCGCCCCGGCGTAAAGACGAAAAGGCGGTTGAGAACCCAGCAAAACAGATTGGATACGCAGAACGCCAAAGCGGTCGCAACCGGAAAACATACCGCACGCGCCCCGTCGGGCACCTCCGCCGCCGGCAAACGCAAGAACCGCACAGCCCAGTCGTCCGCCGTCAAACATTTCAAGACCGTGGACGCCAGCAAGTAAAAGACGACGAGCTGCACAAAAGTCGAAAGTACGCCTATGACGGCGTACTTCACGAACTGCGCGCAGGCACCCGCCTCGCGCGACAAGCATGCGCGCAGCTTCGCCATCAGACGCCGCCGCGGCCGCGCAACGAACCATGGCTCAAGAAGCCCTCGTACTTGCGCACCAGAAGATGGGATTCCATGATGCGCAGCGTATCCAGCGCGACGCCCACGATGATGAGAAGCGACGTGCCGCCAAAGAAACTCGCGATCGCCCACGGAATGTTCAAGCCGCCCATCAGCAACATCGGGATCAGCGCGACAACCAGCAATCCCACGCCGCCGATCAACGTTATCTTCGTCATGAGCGAGTCCAGATACTCCGCCGTGGCGCGCCCCGGACGGATGCCCGGCACGTAGCTGCCGTCCTTCTTCAGATTCTCGGAAATGTCAACCGCATTGAACTGCGTGGCGACCCAGAAGAACGTGAAGAAAAGGATAAGCCCGGCGTAGACGCACAGGTGAAGCGCCGTCATTTCGGAAAGCTCGTGCGCGAAACGGTAGAGCGCACCGCGGAAGCCTGTATCGGCCGAATTCGTAAACTTCATGATGATCGCGGACGGGATCTGGATCAGCGGCTGGGCGAAGATGATCGGCATGACGCCCGTATAGTTGACGCGCAGGGGCATGAACGTCTGCTGCATGCCGTAGCTGTTGCCGCCGACCACCGAACGGCGCGTGGAGTGGATCGTCACCTTGCGCACGCCCTGCGTCAACATGACCGTGCCCATCACGACAAGCAGGAAGAAGATGACGAGGATGACCAGTTCCGCATAGCCCGCCTGCGCCGTGCCGGCCGCGCCATTCACGCCGAAGTAGCGTTCCCACGCGGCGAAGAGCGCCGAGGGCAGACGCGACGTGATGTTGATCATGATGATGAGAGAGGCCCCGTTGCCGATGCCGAACGTCGTAATCTGGTCCGCAATCCACATCACGAAAAGAGACGCCGTCGTCATGCCGACGACCGTCATCAAATTGAAGCCCAACCCCGGATTGACGACAATCGACTGCCCTTCCGGAAGCGCGATGCCGAGCGCGGCGGGATGCGAAAGCGCCGTCGCGATGCCCCAAGCCTGGACCACGCAGAGAACTATCGTCAAATAGCGCGTGATTTGCGCGAGCTGCTGCCGCCCCGTCTCGCCATCCTTCTTCATTTTCTCCAGCGCGGGGATGACCGACGACAAAAGCTGGATGACGATCTGTGCCGAAATGTACGGCCAAATGGAGAGGAAGCCAATCGCGCACTGGCCGAGCGCGCCGCCCGTGAAGACCTCGAACCAGTCCAAAAGCCCGCCTTGGGAGCTTTCCTTGAAATTGGAGATGATCTCGTTGAGCACCGTCCAGTCCACGCCCGGCGTCGGTATCTGGGACACCAAGCGGCACACGAACACGAGCCCGAGCGTTATCAATATTTTCTTGCGCAGTTCCGGAATGCGAAATGCGTTTGAAAAACCTTTTGCCATCGACATGTTGCTATTCTCTCCTTTAGGAACTTTTCAATAATTATACCAAATTTGGACTGCACTTTTCAAGGTCATGCTGAAAAAATTCCGCCCAAAGGCTTCTTTCACACCTTTTTAAGCGCCTGCTCCAGATCCGCAATCAAGTCGCCGGGATCCTCCAGCCCGATCGAAAGGCGGATAAGATCCGGCGGAATCCCCGCGGCCTTGAGCTGTTCGTCCGACAATTGGCGGTGCGTATGCGAAGCCGGGTGCAGGACGCAGCTCCAGGCGTCGGCGACATGCGTCACGATGCCGATGAGCTTGAGCCTGTCCATGAATTTGACGGATGCCGCGCGCCCTCCCTTGATCCCGAAAGTCATCACGCCGCAAGGCGAAGGGCCGTCAAACTGCTTCTTCATCAACTTGCGGTAGGGGCTGTCCGGGAGGCCGGCGAAGTTGACCCACGCCACCTTCTTCTGGCTTTTGAGCCATTGGGCCACCTTGAGCGCGCTTTCCGCATGGCGGCGGATGCGCACGTGGAGGGATTCCAGCCCCAGATTCAAGAGATACGAATTGAACGGCGAAGGCACCGCCCCGAAATCGCGCATGAGATGCGCCGTGCACTTCGTCACGTACGCGCGCTTGCCGAAAGCTTTCGCATAGCTCAAACCGTGGTAGGAGGCGTCCGGCTCGACCAGCCCGGGAAACTTGTCCGCGTGCGCCGTCCAGTCGAAATTGCCGGAATCGACGATGCACCCGCCCACCTGGCTGGCGTGGCCGTCCATGTATTTCGTCGTGGCGTGCGTCACGATGTCGCAGCCAAACCGGAACGGACGGCACAGGACGGGCGTCGGGAACGTGTTGTCCACGATCAACGGCACGCCGTTCCGGTGCGCGATCTTGGCGAACTTGGCGATATCCAGAATGGCGCCCGAGGGATTGGCGACCGTTTCGCCGAAAACGCACTTCGTCTCGGGACGGAAGGCGGCCTGGATGGTTTTTGCGTCCGCATTGGGGTCCACGAACGTAAAGTCGATGCCCAGTTTGCGAAGCGACACGTTGAAGGCGTTGAAAGTCCCGCCGTAAATCTGCGTCGAGCAGACGACATGGTCGCCAGCGCCGCACAGATTCATGACGGCGAACGTGTTGGCGGCCTGCCCCGAACTCGTCAGGATCGCCGCGACGCCGCCCTCCAGCGCGGCGATTTTCTGCGCGACCGCATCGTTCGTCGGATTCGCCAGGCGCGTATAGAAATAGCCGGGCGCCTTCAAGTCGAAAAGGTCGGCCATGTGCCGCGTCGTATCGTACTTGAACGTCGTCGACTGGCAGATCGGGAGCTGCCGCGGCTCGCCGCAGGCGGGCGACCAGCCGCCCTGCACGCACAATGTGTCAATTTTCATCCTGTCGTTCTTCTTTCTCCAACCGCGCCACATGGAAACGCCGCGCTTCCAGAACAATTCTTTTCACCGCGAAGTACGTGATTGGCGTCAAGACAAGGGCCAGCAAAAAGCCGCCCGCGAAAAAACCGCCCAATACGCGTCCGCCAAGCCCCGCGAGGACACGCCACCCGTCCAGGCTCCAAACCGTCGCCTCGCAAAGCCGCCCCACGACGTCCGTGCGCAGGTATTCCCAGGTGAAAGGATGTCCGACAAGGCGGCTCCCGACCCAGATTTGCACCGGATAGATGAAGAAAATCGTCACAGGATTCGTGACCAGCGTCCCGACGGTCGCGCCAATGCGCGAAATCCGGAGCATCACGGCAAGCGGGATGGACACCACCAGCTGCATGCCGAAGGGGATGAAGCACCCGATGAACATGCCCAGCGCCCATCCCGCGGCGACGCGCTCCGGGGGGAGCGTCTCGCCGACTATTTTGTTCTTCAGGTCGCGAAGATATGCGCGCGGAGCGTTCACGAAACCGTATGGATGAAAAGCCCGGAGCGCAATTTAGGTTCGAACCAGGTCGACTTGGGCGGCATGATCCCGCCGGCGTCCGCTATCGCCATGACTTCGTCCATCGTCACCGGCTCCATCGCGAACGCCAGCGCCGCACGGCCGGAGTCCACCGCCGCCTCGAGCGCTTTGTCGCCGCGAACGCCGCCCACGAACGCGATGCGCCTGTCCGTGCGCGGATCGCCGATCCCCAAGACCGGAGCCAGGAGATTCTCTTGCAGATAACTGGCGTCCAGAGCCTCGACGGGGCTGGCGTTCGGCGGGATGTCCCAGGAAAGCGTGATCCACTTCCCGCCCAGATACATCCGGCAGGACCGCGCCCCTTCGCCCGTCCCGATCGCGAAGTTCTCGCTGACTCGGGAGAGGAACTCGTAGGGCGAAAGCCCGTTCAGATCGCGCAGCAGGCGGTTGTAGGGCAGTATCCGCAACTGGCTCGCCGGGAATATCACCGCCGGGAACCACCGGCTTTCGCCCTCGAAATCGTGCTCTTGGGCATAGCGCGCCGCCGCGGCGCTCCGATGGTGCCCGTCGGCGATGTAGGCGACCGGAATGCGCGCGAAAAGCTCTTGCAGTTCGTCCGCCCGGCAGCTCGCCGCCGGCGCGAACTCCCAGACCGTATGACGCACGCCGTCTTCCGCCACGAAATCGTAGAGGGGCGCCTCGTGGCAGGCCAAATCCACAAGTTCGTCGATCGCGCGGTCGTCGCGATAGGCCAGAAACGCCGGTCCCGTATGCGCACCGAGAATCTCGATGTGCCGCGTACGGTCGTCCTCTTTGTCTTTGCGCGTTTTCTCGTGCTGCTTGATGACGCCCGCGAGGTACTCCTTCGTGTCGAAGGTCGCGACGATTCCCGTCTGCGCATGCGACCCGACCGACTGGCGGTACACGTAGAACTCCGGCTCCGCGTCCTGCACGAGCGTCCCGTTCGCGCGAAGCGCGTCAAACGCCTTGCGCGCCTGCGCATAGGCCGCGGGCGACGAGGGATCCGTCCCGTCCGGCAAGTCTATCTCCGGGCGCGAAACGTGCAGGAAGCTCTTCGGGTTGTCCTTCGCGAGGGCACGCGCCTCCGCCGTGCCCACCACATCATAGGGAACGGCCGCGACCCGCGCGGCATCCTGGACGTTCGGCCGTACGGCCGCAAAAGGACGGATGGTCATACGCGATCAGAAGCCGACGTTGACGAAGGGGAAGAAGCGGACTTCCGCATCGCGGATCACATTGATGGCGCCCAGCTGGAAGCCTTGCAATTCTTCCGCTCGGTTGATGAGTCCGATCTGAACGCCGCACATCTCGCCCACCGCGTTGACCAGACCGCACTGCACGCCGTTGAGCCGTCCGGCCTCGTTCCAAAGCCCGACCTGCAATCCGAACGCGTCCGCCTGGGCCGCCGAGTTGTAGCACCCGATTTGCACGCCCGAAAGCTCGTCCTTCACGTCGCTGCGCAAGATGTTGATTTGGATGCCTTCAAAATAGCGGGATTTTCCCCAAAGGCCCAGATCAAGCCCCGTGACGCTCTCTTGCTTCGTCGAGAACGGAACCGTAAGGCGCAGACCGATGAGATCCGGAGTCTCGGGCATGTCGCCCAGCGCAAAGAAAAGCGGCCACGCGGCTTCCTGCGGGCGCGGACTTTCCGATTCCGCCGCCTCCTGATCGCGGACGTCATTCTCCGCAAGCGTCGCATCCTTCGCGCAGACGGCGCCGGACAACACGGCCGCAAAGAGACCTGTAAGCAACTTGTTCATCTTTTGTTCCTCTCTGACTTTACTCGTACTGGACAACATTATACGATTTTCGCGCCGATTTGGCAAGAGCCCTCGCGCATTTACATGGCGCCGGCGAGCGCCGCGGCGAATTCGGAACATTTCACTTCCTTCGCGCCTTCCATCTGGCGCGCGAAATCGTACGTGACCGTCTTCGCGGCGATGACCTTGTCCATGGCCGCGATGACGAGATCCGCCGCCTCGTTCCAGCCCATGTGCCGCAGCATCATTTCGCCAGAAAGGATCAGCGACCCCGGGTTCACCTTGTCCATGCCCGCATACTTCGGCGCGGTGCCGTGCGTCGCTTCGAACACCGCCACACCCGTCTGGTAGTTGATGTTCGCGCCCGGCGCAATGCCGATGCCGCCCACCGTGGCCGCGAGCGCGTCCGACACGTAGTCGCCGTTCAGGTTGAGCGTCGCGATCACGTCGTACTCCGCCGGACGCGTCAGAATCTGCTGCAGAAACGCATCGCAAATGCAGTCCTTCACGATGATTTCGCGCCCGGTTTTCGGATTCCTGAAGCTGCGCCACGGCCCCTTGTCGATCAGCTCCGCGCCATATTCGCGCGTGGCCAGCGCATACCCCCAGTCGCGGAACGCCCCCTCCGTGAACTTCTGGATGTTCCCTTTGTGCACCAGCGTCACCGACTTGCGGTCGTTGGCGATCGCATAGTCGAGCGCCGCGCGCACAAGACGCTCGGTCCCTTCCCGCGACACCGGCTTGATGCCGATGGACGAGGTTTCGGGGAAACGGATCTTCGTCACACCCATCTCGTCCAGCAGGAAACGCTTCACCTTCTCGACCTCGGGCGTCCCGTCCATCCACTCGATGCCCGCGTAGATGTCCTCCGTGTTCTCGCGAAAGATCACCATGTCCGTCAACTCCGGACGCTTCACCGGCGAAGGCACCCCCTTGAAGTACCGCACCGGACGCAGGCACACGTACAGATCCAACTCCTGGCGCATGGCGACGTTGATGGACCGTATGCCGCCGCCGACGGGAGTCGTCAACGGGCCTTTGATGGACACCATGTAGTCGCGGCACGCCTCCAGCGTCTCCACCGGCAGCCACTCGCCCGTCAGCTTGAACGCCTTCTCGCCGGCAAGGACTTCCTTCCAGGCGATCGCCCGTTCGCCCCCATAGGCTTTCCCGACGGCGGCGTTGAGCACCAACTGCGCCGCACGCGTAATATCGGGACCGATTCCGTCGCCCTCGATGTACGGAATGACCGGATTCATGGGAACGGCAAGTTTCCCATCCTTCAAAGATATCTTTTCGCTCATGCCCTACATTATATCAAAAATCGGCGCGTTTGTGGGGAAATAGAATTGCGGAAGAAACTCCGAGGGGCGACAAAGGCTCCACTGACGTTCCGCCGCTTGCTTCGCACGCCCCGCCCCCAACCCAATGGCAGGGGGTAATTTAACCGTGTAGAGAATGTAGAAAATGTAGAGAATGTAGAATGGGGGGCCGTGGGCGTCCAATGGTAG
>ERZ808258.592-NODE-592-length-13602-cov-3.377501_pt1 | contig 13602 bp, 9 predicted proteins | sample MGYA00521280_ERZ808258 | MGnify/ENA primary metagenome ERZ808258 (study PRJEB31516, sample SAMN03275585) | gut metagenome | biome: mammalia-associated habitat; material: feces | host: Papio cynocephalus | place: Kenya | collected 2012-07-19 ...
AGATGTAAGTACATACACTACTGAAGTAACTGCCGCCTACTATGATATTAACGACGAACTGGTAGCTGTAGGTGTTGATAAATTAGATTGGAATAAAACTACCAAAGTAGCCGAGGTTAAAGATCCTACTGTAAAAACTGTCGATGAAAATTCACTTTTGACTTTAACTACCGACAATTTAGTTATTTCCAAAGACGGTCAAGTAAAGCTTACTTTGGAAGTAATTCCCGCTGAAGGCGATAAAGCTGTCGATATAACCGATTTAGCTACTATTGGCGGTATGGACGAAAAAGTGTTCGCTCACTCTGAAGGCGATTCCGCTGGCCTTTATACTGGCATTGGCTATGGTAAATCTGGTGTAGTTTCTGCTGCTATCGGCTCTAAAAAAGTTGAACTCGATAAAGCTATTTATGTAACTGACCAAACTCCCTCTAAAATAGAGATCTCTTTCCTTCCTATTGACGGTAAAGAAGTATCGGTACTCAAATATAATGACGATACCAAGGGCGTTTTTATGTTCTATGCTGCCGATCCAGAGCAAGTGTTTGGCTTAAAAATAGCTAGCAACGACGTAGCTTATATAAAAGATCAAAAATACAACTATGCTATTAACGAATTGCCTTTAGCTATTTTGGCGACTGAATTTACCAATGTCGGCGATAAAGGACCCCAGCCTGATTATCCTGTAGATATTACCGCTAGCGATAAATTGTCTGTAACTACCGAAAATACCTCAGGCGAAGAAAATTATTTAGCCGTTAAGGATCATTTTACTCTCCAAGCTACCGGAGTCAATTACGACGATGAGAGAAGGCTTTACAATGTAAAAGCCAAGTACGATGATGGTACTTCCCAAGGATTAAGCGATCAAATAGTTGTAAGATTGGAAGAAGCTCACGGCCGGTTAGCTTTTGTAGAAAAAGAGGCTTGGGGCCGTGCTTTAACTACTGATGACATTTATGCCGGTCATATTTGGGTAAAAGCTGGTCAAACATATGAGCATTCTTTGGTACTTAAAGGAGTAGTCTTCCTTTATAATGGCTACACCGTATTAGATATTCCTGAAAGTATGATTCCTGCCGACAAATATCCCAATTTGAAAGAGCCCATATATTCATCCCCTGAACAAGCTACTAAATCTGTTTATGAAATTGTTACTACTTACGAACACATTGGCTCTGGCAACGACTACAAAATAACTACTACAGGTTTGCCTGAAGTACAACTGATAATGGATATTGATCGTCCCGAGGATGCCGCTTATCCCGAGCTCTGGACTCCTAGCCTTCAGCACTTTGAATGGGATATTTAAACTAAATTCTTCGCCTTCCAGAGCCACCGCCTTCGCCTGTTGGCTCAAAAAATGCGCCTTGTGTTGTTTATTATCGCTTGTGATGAAATAAACGTGCCAAAAGCCAAAGTTTGGCGCAGAAATCAAAGCTAGTATAATGGTTAATGTTTAAGAAAGGTTATTTATTAAAAAGAATGCGTAGAAATAATTTTGGCTTTATTGCTTTAGCTGCTGTTGCTAGTTTAGGTCTAAGTTTAGCAATAGCAGGCTGTGGTGACAGCGGATCTACTGCGCCCAATCCTTTGGATGGCACTTATAGTAAAGTTATTTTCAATTATAGCGTTTTAGCTCAAGAGCTGGGCGCCAAAGCAGAAATTCCCGCCCATATCGCTAGCGTAAAATATGCTTTTCGCGGCCAACACGAAGATAAGCAAGCTTTTGTAGAGTGCAGAGAAAATTATACTTACAAATTTACCCATAAAGATGAAGCTTACGATCAAAAAGTTGTCATTAAAGGCGTAAACTTAAACACTACTGAAGTTACCGCCGCTTACTATGATGAAAATAACGAATTAGTAGCTGTTGGCGTCGATAAGTTAAGTTGGGACAAAACTACCGAAATTGCCCAGGTAGAGAAACCTACTATAAAAACTGTCGGTGAAAATTCTCCTATTAGCTTTACAGCCAGTGAACATGTTGTTACTAAAGGTGGACATACCGTTTTAAATTTGACAATTACTCCCAACGAAGAGGGAGCTGAGCCTGTCGATATAACCGCTTTTGCTTCTCTTAGTGGTATAGACGAAAAGGTATTAGCTCCTGTAGCTGGACTGCCAGGTAGTTATACCGGTGCAGAATATAGCAGCGCCGCTGGTTTACAAATTGCTGCTTCCGTCGGTGAAAAAATTAAGCTCACTTTAGCTGATCCCATTTACGTTACCGATCAAGTGCCTGCGGCCATAACTATTGTACCTCAACCCATTGAAGGTAAAGAAGTGGCCGTAGAGGAGGCAACTGCTGAAGATCCGCGCACTTTAGCTATGCTTTATGCCGATGAAAGTAAGTACGTTTCATTTGGCTACAAGGTAATACATTTTCCAGCCCGTTCCAGTAATGAAACTGATATTGACATAGCTGTCAACGAGCAACCTATTAAAGTATTGGTTACAGCTTACACTGATACAGACGGCAAAGGGCCGCAGCCTGAAAAAGGTGTAAGCATTTCCGATGGAAGCAAGCTTACTTTTGAAACTAAACATTTAGTTGAAACTCCAGATGAAGGCGATCTCAATAGATTATCTGTTAAAGATGGTATTTTGTACCTTGATGGTCTCAATAAGAGGAATAATTATTTCCAAGTAGCGGCTAAATTTGATGATGGCAGTGCAGATGGCTTGACTGATTCTCTGAGAGTTTGGGCTCAGGGAGCCGTTCCTTATACGCAGTTTATGGATACGGAAAGCAATCAACTCTTGTCCGCTTTAAGTTTTGATGATCCTAAAACATACAATTTGAAAATGGTTGGCGGTATTTTTAATTTTACTCGCGACAGCGTGCCTTTAGATATTCCTGAAGAGATGATTCCTGCCGACCAGTATCCAGAAGTTGCGCCTCTCCAACCTACTACTGATAAAGCTAAGTGCTACCAAGTTGAAGCCGGTAAAAATGGCTATGTAGTGGAATGGCTTGAGCGTTTGGAAGCGACAACTGGAGTATCTGTTAAACGCCCAGACGACGCCAAATGGCCGGGCTTTTTACCTCTGTGGTTGATGAGGAATTAACCGTATCTTTCTGCTGTGCCCTCAAATTGTATGTTTGAAGATTATTTTATATAGAGCACAAGCGGAAGTTTTGCCATATCGGTAGTGCAGGCCTCTAGCCGCGAAGCGGATAGGCTTTCGGAGCGTCGATATGGCAAAAACTGAAGCTAACACAAATATCATTGACGTTTAGGAAAGGCTTTTTAGATAAAAATAATGCGTAAAAATACTTTTGGCTTTGCTATTGGCGCTGCAGTAGTTGGTTTAAGCTTGGGCTTAGCCATATATGGCTGCGGCGACAGTGGCTCTACTACACCTAATCCTTTAGGGCCGCAAAGAGTAAACGGCCAAGTTATTTTTGACTACAATATTTTGAGTGAAAGTTTGGCTAAAACTGATGTTGCAGCCAAAATTGCTACCGTAAAGTATGCTTTTAGCGGCACCAATGCGGAAAAAGAAGCTTTTACCGATTTAAAAGATACTTATACTTACACTTTCAAACATAAGAGCGAAGCTTATGAGCAGCAAGTGCCTATCGACGAAGTAAATACAAGCGCTGACAAAGTTACCGCTGCTTATTATGATAGTGACAATAATTTAATCGCTATCGGCATAAACGATCTGGAATGGAATCAAGAGAGCAAAACAGCTCACGTAAGCCAACCGCGAATAGATAGCGTTGACGAAAATTCTACCCTTACTTTAACAGCCGATCCTTATATCGTGCCTAAAGGTGAGCAAACCGCTCTTACTTTTACTATTACTCCCAGTGTAGAAGGCGCTGACGCTGTCGATATGACCGCTTTTGTTTCTTTTAGCAATATCGACGAAAAAGTGTTGGCTCCAGTAGCTGGACAGTCTGGCCTTTATACTGGCGTAGAATATAGCACTGACGCCGGTTTACAGCCTGCAGCTACCATTGGCAAAAATATTAAAGCTACTATCGATCAGCCTATTTATGTAACTGACCAAAAACTTGCTACTTTGGAAATAATGCCTGCCGACGTAGATGGGGTCAAAATTACTGTTTTAGATAAGCAAGAATTTTACGAGCCTATTGAAGGTGGCCGCTATTTCCATATGCTTTATACTGATGAAGTCTTAAAAGATAATGGCTACATGCTCGGCACTGTAGGTAAAAAAGTTATAACCTTCCACCCCAAAAACGAATACTCGAGTGCTACTCTGGGAGCTAGAGATATAACTGCAGCAGCTAACGATCAGCCTATGCAAGTTCTGGCTTCTTATAGCAATATTACAGGCCAAGGCCCCGTTCCGCCTACTATGGATGTAACTAACGACGCCAATACTACTATTGAATCTAAGCGCGAAGTTCGCACCTGGGCTACTCCCAGTGCTGCCGATGTTGACTATATGAGCGTAAATGGCAATGTACTCCATGTTGACGGAGTCAATACCAGCGACAACTTCTATTCCGTTTCCGCTAAATATAAAGATATAAATAGCGAATCACTTACTGTAGCCGTCAGCAGCGCTTCAGCTTATTTGGCTTTTGTCAATAAAGACACTGGTGAATGGATGCCTAATCAAATTAAGTACGTAAATGGTGGAGTAAATGACTACAATATGTCTTTAGCGGCTATTGTGCGCACTAATAGCATCTGGAAATATGGCGAAAAATGTGACTACTATCTTAGCGAAGTTATCGATATTCCTACAAATTGGATTGCCGAAGGTCAATATCCAAATGTTCAGCCCGTTGAGATTGAGCCTAATAGAATTGCTGAGTATAAACAAACTGCTACTGGAGCTAATAGTTACAGCTTGAAGTTGGGCGGATACCCCAAAGCTGATACCTATTTAAAAATAGATCGCCCCACTGGTGCTACCTATCCTGTATTGTATAATACTAAGATAGTCAGATGGTAATTGGTCAGCACTAGTGCAAAAAAAAGAGGCAGCCCACCAATGGTGAGCTGCCTTTTTAATTATAAAATTACAGCCAGCTGGGTTTAGCCATATCTTCGGACATTACACCATCAGTCATAGTGAAATGCTCTAAACTACCAGCTTTAGTCTGAATGCAAAGATATTGCAAAGCCGAATCGGCAGCCGCCTTTAAGCAACGCTGACCTTTAGGATCGATGCGGAAACAGTCGCCTTTTTTAATTTCAGTTTCGTTTCCGTCAACGAAGAGGAGGCCTTTACCATCCAAAACGATGTAAATTTCCTCATTCTCTTTATGAGCGTGGACAAAAGGTACGCTAGCGCCAGCGGGCAGAGAATTGTAAGAAATTTCGGCGCCGGTTAAGTTGAGCATGTTGTGCAACTCAACGCGGTTTTCCTCAAAATTGATATGTCCCAATTGATAATTAGCCATGGTTTTTACTCCTTAGTATAAGTTTTTAATTCGATATCGAACTAAAAGGCTATAAAAAAATCGCCTAACCAGCAAGTAAAGAAAACTGCTACTCAATACATTTGCCTAAAAGCTTTTCCAAAGCGTCGGCTTCAGCAGCATTGAGCTTTTCTGCCAGCAAATTGGTTAGGCCTTGAGAAATACTTTCGAATACTGGTTGCAAAGCCAAGCCATTTTCAGTTAAGCCCACCAAGGTGCTGCGCGAATCTTCAGGATTGGGCCAGCGCTTGATATAACCGCTTTTTTCTAGTTTGTCGGCTAGAACTGTCAAAGTAGACTTGCTGCGCCGTACAAACTTGGCCAAATCGCTCATTGTGCAGACTTTGTGTGTGAACAAGTAGGCCAGCATATCTCCGTGGCTAGGCGACAAACTTTGCAAACCGGCTTTTTTTAGCTCGGTCAGCAAGTAGGCATTGCCCTTTTCTCTTAAACGAGAAGCGTAACGGAAAATGTACTGATACTTCATGGCTGCAATATAGTTCGATATCGAACTAATGTCAAGAGGCATAACACTTTTTGTGGTAAAATTTTGCAATGTATTGAAGTTACCATTGATACACCAAGCCAAGGAGGAGGCGAGTTATGATTCTGTATCATGGCAGCAAAGAAATTGTAGAATCACCGGAAATTCGCATTCAAAGATATAATAAAGATTTTTATTTTGGATTTTATTGCACGCTAATACCGGAACGAGCTATTCGCTGGGCTATCCGTTTTAATGGTGTCGGTTACTTAAATGAATACGAGTATACTCCGAATGATAGCCTGAGAATTAAACACTTCGATGAAATGACTGAAGAATGGCTTGATTTTATCGTAGCTTGTCGTCTAGGAAAAGCTCATGATTATGATATTGTAGAAGGGCCTATGGCTAATGATACAATTTTTAATTATGTGCAAAATTTTGCCGATGGACGGATCAGTCGTGAAGCTTTCTGGGCTTTGGCTAAATTTAATAGACCAACACATCAAATTAGCTTCCATACTGCGCGAGCCTTAGCTACTTTGTCTTTTATTAAATACAGTGAGGTCGGTAATGAAAAACAATAACGATTTATTTTACACTTGCAGCTTGTTGGAATTTATCGCTCGCGAGCGCAAGCTTAAGCGTTCAGATTTGGTTAAATTTTTGGGGGAAAAGACTATAGCTAGAATATACAATTATGCCGACGTTTTTCATTGCGAACCTATTGCCAAAACTGCCGACGATTTCATAACCAATTATTCTATTCCCGAAGGTACTTTCGATAATGTGGCCGCTTGCCGCTATCTTGTGCCGGATTATTGGACGATAGGGGAAGTATACGAGCGCTTAATTGAAGATGTGTGCGGTGATGACGAAAAACAAGTTATTCCTAATTTAATGGCTGTATATACATCTTGGATCGATGCAGCTATCTCTAATTATAATACCGATTTTTACTATCAATCGCGGCAATATATCTACGTTTGCTATCAAACGGGTGAAGTTTGCGAATAGAAAATAATCTGCGCATACTAAAAGTATATATATGCATATATAGCACAGATGGCAGCTATAGCGCTTAAAAAGTTCGTGGCAAATCAAAAAATTTAGCAGGTAATAACCATTTTAAGCGAAGTGAAAAGCCGATTTTTAGAAAGGAATATCTTGTTTTCATGTTATTGAACGTCGACACAACGAAGACTTCCGTAATTGAAGAGCTTTTAGGTAGCGAAGCTGAGTCTTTGCTCCAGCACGAGTGCAAAACTATCGATAAAAAAATGCTCCACCTTCCCGGCGGAGATGTGGTCAATCGCATTTACTGCGAATCCGACCGTAAGCCCCAAGTGTTGCGCAGCTTGCAACAATTGTTCGGCACCGGTCGTTTGGCCAACACTGGCTATCTGTCCATTTTGCCTATCGACCAAGGCATCGAGCACAGCGCTGGCGCTTCTTTCGCTGCCAACCCCGCTTACTTCGATCCGGAAAATATTGTTAAGTTGGCCATCGAAGGCGAATGCAACGCTGTTGCTTCTACTTTTGGCGTCTTGGGATCCGTAGCTCGTAAGTACGCTCACAAAATTCCTTTCATTGTAAAGCTCAACCACAACGAGTTGCTCACTTATCCTAACTCCTTCAAGCAGATCCTTTTCGGAACCGTGCGTGAAGCTTGGGATATGGGTGCTATCGCTGTTGGCGCTACCATCTACTTCGGCAGCGAAGATTCTCGCCGTCAGATCGTCGAAATCGCTCAGGCTTTCCACGAAGCTCACGAGCTCGGCATGGCCACCATTTTGTGGTGCTACGCCCGTAACGACGCTTTCAAGGTTGATGGCGTAGACTATCATACCGCCGCCGACTTGACCAGCCAGGCCAACCACATTGGCGTGACTATCGAAGCCGACATTATTAAACAGAAATTGCCTACCGTAAATGGCGCTTTCAAGAAGATCGGTTTCTGCAAGAAAGATGAGCGCATGTACACTGAGTTGAGCAGCGACAATCCTATCGACATGTGCCGTTACCAGGTAGCCAATTGCTACATGGGCCGCATGGGCTTGATTAACTCTGGCGGACCTTCTGGCTCTAACGATTTAGCTGAAGCTGTCAGAACCGCTGTTATCAATAAGCGCGCTGGCGGTATCGGCTTGATTTGCGGACGTAAAGCTTTCCAGCGTCCTATGGAAGAAGGCGCTCGCCTCATCCACGCTATCCAGGACGTCTATCTCAACCACGATATTACTATCGCCTAATTGAGAAACTGATTTTTTTTATGGTTCTCCACTACCTAATAAGTAGGAAGAGAATCTCTGTTGGGAGTCTGGGCCTTGCTGAAAAAACGGGAAGGCTCAGACTTTTTCTATTTTATGGCGCATTTTGCTCTTTTGTTAAAAATAAGGCAACAGTTTTCTCGGTTATTTCTAGTAAAATAGCGCCGAGAGTTTTTGTTTTTTCAGACTCCCACCATAAATATGTGGAAAGTTCCAGGTACTTAAAATATGATAGGTTCTATTCACACACCTAATTACGATAACTACACTACGCAGTGCTCTGGTCATTGTAAGAATCCTAACAGGAAGCCCTGCGAAAAGCCCGTAGCCAAAGATATTGAGTTTTCTTACAATGCTCAAGATCAGTTGGTGCAGTCTGCTGGCACTACTGAAGTTGAGGGCGTAGTTATTTACAAAGAAGCCGTCTTTACTGATCGCACCAAGATGAAACGCGGCGACTTGAAAACTAACGCTGATGGAGCGGTAATTTACGATCAAAAAACCAATCCCAAAGAGTTTACCTCTGCTCACGTATTTGCTGCCGTGAATAACACCTTGGAGATGTTCCAAGATGCTTATGGTGAGAAGATCCCTTGGGCTCTCCCTGGCAATAGGATCCCCACCGATAGAATGAAGATCGTTCCTGATGGCGGCGAAATGCTCAATGCTTATTATTCCCGCAGAGACGTTTCTGTAAACTTCTTCCACGCTGTCGATCCCGCTACCAACGAAATGGTTTACTCTGGTCAGTCCGGTGAAGTCGTCTCTCACGAAGTCGGCCACGCCATGCTCGATGGCTTGCACCCCGAATATTTGCAAGCTTGGAGTCCCGATCCCGGTGGGTTCCACGAGTCTTTCGCTGATATGACCGCTTTCATGATGGCTACCCAAGATGACGCTACTTGCGAATTGGTAGCTCAGCAAACTGGCGGCGACCTCACCAAAGACAATAGCTTGTCTCTTACCGGTGAAGAGCTTGGTACCGTTATCGGTCACGCTACTGGTGACACCAGCCGCAACAACATCCGCAACGCCAACAACAAGTTTAAATGGGTCGATCCCAAAACTTTGCCCGAAAATCCTCCTAAGGGTGGATTAGGCACCGAAATGCACAGCTGGTCTCAGGTTTACACTGGCGCCATGTACGATGCTTTCACCGTAATGGTCAAGCGTGGTATGGAAGAAGAGGGCATGACCGCTGCTCAGGCCATTAAAGATTGTGGCCAGCAATTCATCAACCTTTACGCTGCTACTTTGAAGGATGCTCCTAAGGGCGACTTCACCTATAAGCAGATGGCCAATTGCATGCTCAAAGCCGATCGCGAGCACATGGGCGGCAAGAACCAAGAGATTTTGCGCAACGCTTTCGTTGGTCGCAACATTTTGCAAGACGGTATGAGCATTAACGAAACTCCCGATTACGGTATGAGAAACACTCGTACCATGACCGTATCTTTAGATGGCGACTTCGGTATGTTCTCTGGCGCTAAAGTCGACACTTTAGTCGACGCCGACAAGATGTATGCTAGCGACTCCACTCGTCCGGAAGCTACCGATCTCAAGCACGACATGAAGCGCTTGATCGACGCTGGCCGCATTCTCTATACCGAGCCTAACCAAACTCTTCAGACCAAAGATCTGTTCGACAAAGACGGCGTACCTTACGCTGGTGTAGTCCGCTGGATCGATGGCAACATGGTTATCGAGAAGAACACTATTATCGCCTAATTTGTGTCAATAATTTAGTGCTCTAAAGAGGAGCGCCCCCGCCGAGAGTGATTGGCGGGGGCGCTTTTTCGTGGTGGCCAACATGCACAAAAGGCTTGGCGGCTACTTGGTGTTAGGTTTAGCCCAAATATATTGGCTGAAATTTGTCTGTGGGTTGGCCGCTGAAGGGTCATGGTGAACATGGCCGCCGCGTAGCGATTCTAAGCGAGTTAACACATTTATATAACGGTTAGTGGCCATCCACAATGAGGCTTCAGCCCAGGTTAAAGGTGTGTTTACACCGGGCAAATAAGCCTTTTGTGAATGAGGGGGCAAAGTACTGACACATTGCCAAGCTTCGGGAACCGACCAAGCTGGAGCCGGAGCGCCGTTAGCTTTTACAGTCACATTTTCTGGGGTAATGCGAGCATAAGCGCGATTGATATTGCGATTGGCCCCAGCTAAACATTCGCTTACTAGCTTTGCTTCGGATTGGCTAAGCTGTGGCTTTTGGTTTGGCTTAACACGACGGGCCGCTTTTTCATAGATAGCTTGGGCTTGTTCAGCATAGCCGCGAGCCAAATCGGAAACTAAAAACCACTGAGCTTCGCAATTGGGAGTGGTCAATTGGGAGCGGGCTATAAATACGTCGGCTTCACTAGCGTCTTTAGAACCAAATTCTTTCAATATGTCGTGCCAAGCCAAATTGACATGGCCATTAGGATCGCAAGCTATATTATAATTCAAGTTTAAGTAGCTATCGGGAGAGAGAGCTTTACTGCCATTTTTTAAAGTTAAATTGAAAGGAGCGTAACGCAAAGCTCCGTGTTCTCTAACTAAAGAATTTTCCAGCCCTTGCAAATTGTCGATATGTTTGCGCACACTGACTAAATAGTTATCATCTAATTGGACTTGGGTGGAAGAAAGCAAAGCTAAAGAAATGTCTTTCTCGCGATTGCCGGGACTTTCAGCATAGTAAGTTTGACGCACACGCTCTATACCGCGCTTAAAGGCCTTTTCTATATCTTGGCGGCGGCTGAAAATATCGCCGTGTTTCTGACAACGCAAAGCGTGGCGCAATCTAACGATACCTTTATTGGAATCGTAAGCTTTGTTGTACATAATATCGAGAACTTCATCTAAGGCGTCGTTTATAGCTTGCGTATCCCAAGTCAAACCGCCGGGGAAGGGCACTTCTTCCCAGTTGCCGGCTGAAGGAGCGCTAGAATAATCGATACTGACAAAATAAGCAGTTAAGTTTACTATAGCTTGCAAAAATTGTGGCGAAGGATTGTCTATGCCGCGCTCCCAGTGTTTTAAGTAACCATCACGCAAGGCTGCCATAAAAGCGCGTAAAGCCAGACCGTGTGATTCTAAGCGTTTATTATTAAACCAGTTTTTGTCTCGCTCTAGAGTGTTGGGATAAAAAATATGAGCAACACCTTCTATTGGGCCGCCTTCGCGATACGACTTAGGATTATTAATAGCTTTATCAAAGGCTTTTTGTTCTACTGGACTAGTGTAAAACTTGGCCAAAGTATTTAAAGCTTTAGTCCAAGCTTGAGGGTTTACTTCAGTTTCTAAAAGGCCAGCATGGATAGTATCAGTAACCCAAGTGCGGCTGGACATTTCTGGATTTTCCCCTTCAGGAATATCGCTAGTAGTAATTAAACCGTTTTTTTCGTTTAAATTGATACGGAAAACTCGATGGTGCAAGGCCAGATCGCGCAATTTTGTGAGAGAAGTGCTGCTATATTGAGTTTGCATAAGCGCAAAAATAGCTTTGTTGTAAACGGGCACTTCATAGTCGGGCCCAACAAAAGTTTGATAAGTGAGGTTGGTGGCCGCTTGCATAGTTACTAAAGTATTGAGTAAGACCGAGACGCCATTTTCTGTTTGAGCCAATTTTTCCCAAGTTAAGCGGCAGTCTACCTTGTGTTTTTGGGGCAAGTTATTTAAATCCGGCACTTCAATGCTGTCGGTACCAAGAATTTGACTCAATTGCTCGATCCAAGGAGCATCGGAAATTTGAAAATTGCGCCCTTCTTTTTGCATAGCTTTTAATTTAGCAATACTTTGAGCAACAAATTTATTAACTTCAACAGCGGAAAGGGCTGTTTGAGGAGCCGACACAGCAGTAGAAGATGAGGGCGTTGGAACGTTGCCTTTTGCTGAAACTGAAGGAGCAGCCCAAGCGGAAAGGGGCAAACTGATAAAGCAAGCTAAAGCCAAAAGATGAGAGGTAAATTTCATAAAAAATGGCTCTCCTAAAAGTATGGGATAAAACTAACGGCAAGCTAGTCTTTTAACTATCTTGCCGTAGAATTAAAGGAAACTAATTTTTGATACTTTTGGGTTGTGGCGAAATAGATAACACTTTGTCACACTCAGTAAGCAAAACATTGTCTCCGCGACTAATTTGACGATCTAAAAGCGCTTTAGCTACGAAGCTGCCAATCTCTCTAGAGAAAAGACGATGCAAGGAAGCGGCTCCGTGGCCTACATCTTCATTTTTCTTAATGAGGTAAACTTTTACAGTTTCATCTACGCTTAAAGTGAGGTTGTGCTCGTGCTTAAGCTCTTTGGCCAATTCGTCAATCCAAGTATCCAGCAATTTAAGCTGATCCTTATCACTAATAGGCGGGAAGAAGACCGTTTCGTCCACTAAGCTTATAGTATCGGAGCGCAATACTGTTTCGATATCGGGCATAAGTAAGCGTTCATACTGATCTTGGGAGCTGTCTTCTTTGTCTTTGCTCTTGCGGAAGCCGACGTTGGCATTTTTGAAAAATTCAGCGTCAATAGACAAAGAGAGAATAATAATATGATCGCGGAAATCGAGGCGGCTGCCGTCGCTGGTCATAAAACGGCCTCGCTCCAAAATCTGGTGGATACATTCCATAGCTTTGGGGTGGGCTTGCTCTATGTCTTCGATATAGATAACTCCAAAAGGAAATTCGCGATTGAGTACACCCAAAAGTGAATCTTGGCCGCCGCTGCCTATAAGTTGAGCGGCTCTGGCTTCATCACTGAAATCGCCTAAGCTCAAGCGAGCGACACGATCAGAATCGTTAAAAAGGAACTTGGCTAAGTTGCGAGCCAAAGTTAAGCGGCCCGATCCGCGTGGTCCCACAAATAGGAAGCTGGCAATAGGGCGACTGCTGCCCAAAAAGCCTGCCCAAGAGCGAGTTAAAGTGTCGGCAATGCGAGCAATAGCCGCTTCTTGTACCACGACGTTGCGCTTGAGCTCTTCACCACACTCGGAAAGACGTCGACGCCATTTATTATTTTGTTCGGCTGTGCTGCCTTTGCTGCGGAAAGAAAGCACTTCAGGACGACGCGTAGTCGGCTCGGCCAGCATGTCCTCAATGTCGGAGCACCAGCGTTTTGATTCGTCTTCGTCCTTAACTAAAACTTGGGCCGCTTCACAACTAAATTCATCTAAAAGTGACCACAATAAATGGAGTGTGCCTACTGGCTTATTGTAAGTTTGGGCAAACTCTTCGGCACTGTGGAACATCATAATATTGCGCAAGCTGCGAGGAGGATCGTCCACTTTTTTAGAGCCGCGCCCCAAGAGCTCGATCAATTTTTTGCTAATTTTAGTGTAGCTTATGCCTTTGCCACGCAAAAAGATAGCTGCTTGACAATTTTTCAAAGCCAAAATAGCTAAAAGCAAATGTTCGGCAGTGACAAATTGGTGCTTTAGCTTGGTGGCCTCTTCTTTAGCT
>ERZ808258.595-NODE-595-length-13590-cov-4.729147_pt1 | contig 13590 bp, 8 predicted proteins | sample MGYA00521280_ERZ808258 | MGnify/ENA primary metagenome ERZ808258 (study PRJEB31516, sample SAMN03275585) | gut metagenome | biome: mammalia-associated habitat; material: feces | host: Papio cynocephalus | place: Kenya | collected 2012-07-19 ...
ACGCGGAGAACGCAGAGCGGGGAGCCTATCGGTTTCAACCGTGTAGAGAATGTAGGAAGGAGAAAATTCATCACGCAGAGATACGCAGAGAACGCAGAGAAACAACCCCCTCTGCGTTCTCTGCGTCTCTGCGTGAGATATTTCACCCTCCCCCCTGCGTTCTCTGCGTCTCTGCGTGAGATATTTCACCCTCCCCTCCGCGTTCTCTGCGTCTCGGCGTGAGATATTTCTCGCCCCCGCTTGGCGCGGGGAATCGCGCCGAAAGCGCACCTTCGCATGTACCCGAGGCGTGTATTGCACCCTCACCCAAAAAGGAACCGAAAATGACAATGACTGGACAGTTTGGAAATTTTCCGGGGAGACTCCAGACCGAAAATAGCGGTTTTGCCGGCGGCCGTTTTATGGTATAATAGGGGGGTATGAACATCACATTTGAACAAGCATGGCAGTATGGCGGCATCCTGATGTGGGTGCTTGCGTTTTTCTCGGTTATGGCGTTCGCGGTCATGATATACCTTTGGTACAGCCAACGCGCCGGCGTGTTCCTGCCCGACGCGCTCGCCCGGCTGAAAGCGGCGAAGGATCCTTCCGCCGAAGGCGCGCGCATCGCGGGCGCGGTCTATGCCGCGGTGGAGTGGTTGGCGGACATCGCCGCGATCGCGCCGCTCGTCGGGCTTCTGGGCACGGTGCTGGGCATGTTCCAGGCGTTCGGCGGCATCGCCGCGGACGTGACGGCGGGCGCGAAGCCGGTTGTTCTCGCGCAAGGCGTCTCGCAGGCGATCGTGACGACGATTTTCGGTCTGGCGATTGCGATTCCTTCCCTTGTCGGGTATGCGTTCTTTCGCCGTCGTGCCGCGAAGTTGATTGCGACGCTTGAGGTAAAGGCAGATGAAATTCAAGGTTGAAGAGCGCACCAAGGCTCCCGCTCTCGCGTTGACGTCCATGCTTGACGTCATATTCCTGCTGCTTTGCTTCTTCGTGACCGCGAGCGTCTATTCGCAGTGGGAAAGCGAGATTTCCGTCCGCTTGCCGCATGCGGAGACGGCGGACGAGCCCAATCGCCTGCCGGGCGAGATCATCGCGAACGTCACGAAGGACGGGACGGTCCGGGTGAACGGCGTCGCGCTGGCCCTGGAGGACCTCTCGGCGCGCCTGAAGCGCATCAGCGCGTTTTATCCGGACCAGGCGGTCATCATCCGCGCGGACCGCGAAACGCCCTACGCGTCGCTCGTGAAGGTCCTCGACGCCTGCCGCGCGGCGAACGTGTGGAATTTTTCGTTCGCCACCTCGAACGAAGACCGCCGGGAGGACATGGGGGAATGATCGCCGCGCTGTTGCTGGCCGCGCTCGCGCTGCTGCCGTCCGACCGGATGGCTCTGGCGGACAGGCTCTACGACCGCGGCGACTACGCGGCGGCGCGGCGCGAATACGCGGCGCTGGCCGGGGCGGAAGGGATTTCGGCGGACGACTTGGACTATCGCCTGGGCGAATGCGCGCGCGCGCTGGGGGACGCCGCGGCGGCGCGCGCGGCGTACGGGCGCCTTTTGGCGCGTTCGCCGCTTTCGGCCTATGCGCCGCGCGCGCGGCTCATGCGGGCGCTGTCCGCCCCCGACGCGGCGGAAAAGGCGCGGGAGCTGAAGGTGCTGGATGCCGACGCGACCCCCCGGGACGTCCGCGCCGCGGCGCTTTACCACTTGGGCGTGCTCGAGAAGGACGCGGCGATCCTGGCGCGGTGCGTCCGGCTCGAGCCGAAGGGGGCGTACGCGGTCTACGCCGCCTTCAGGCGCGCGGCGCTTCTGGCGGCGAGCCCGGACGAGAAAGAGCGGCGCACGGCGGTCGGCGAGTATCTGGAAATCCACCATGGCACGACGGGCGACATGGCGGAACAGGCTCTTTACGCCGCCGGCGCGCTGTGCTACGGCGACAAGCGCTATGACGACGCCGCGCGCCTTTTCAGGCGGTTCCTGAAGGTCTATCCGTCCGCCAAGGAGGCATCGCGCGCACGGTTGTACGCGGCGTGGAGCGAGTATCTGCGCGGACGCTATGCGGAAGCGTACCAGCTGTGCGAAGCGGTGCAGGCGGACGATGCGGCGTATTTGCGCGCGGCCTGCGCGGCGGCGCTCGGGGACAGGGCGAAGGCGCGTGCGCTCTACGCGTCCTACCTGGAGGACTATCCGGCGGGCCGTTCGCGCGCGGCGGCGGAGCTCGCGCAGGCGCGGATCGATTTCGACAGGGCGCGCGAGGCGTCCGACACGAACGCGCTTGTCGCCGCGGCGCAGGCGGCGTCCGCGCTTTCCCGCCGCCCGGCGGACGCGCTCCGGCTGGGGTGGGCCTACGAATGGGCCGGACGGCCGGACGACGCGCGCGCGGTCTACGCGAAGATGCCCACGGACGCCCCGGGATCGGCGGACGCGGCGCAGGCGCTGTACCGCCTGGCGCTCATGGACGTGCGCGAAGGGGCGTGGTCGCCCGCCGAAATGCGTCTGGCGGAGGCGCTCGCGACCGGGAAGCTGGGGGCGGACGAGGCGTCGGCGCACTATTGGCGGGGCATCGCGGCGTTCCGTCTGGAACATGCGGCGGAGGGCGCGGCGCTGCTTCGGAAGGCGCTCGCGAAGGGGCTGCCCCTGGACGAAGCGCGCGAGGCCCGGCTCATGCTCGCGGACGACGATTACGAAGCCGGGCGCACGGACGAAGCGGCCGGAGCGTATGCGCAGCTCGTGCGGGAGGGGGCCTCGGCGCGGATGGGCGCCGTCAAGGCGTTGGCGATCGGCGAGTTTCTGCTTGCGCGCGGCGACACGGAGGCCGCGCAGTTGTGCGCCGCGGAAGTCCTGAAGCGGGCCGACTCCCCCGAATGGCGGCAGATGGCGCTTGTCTTGAGGGGCCGGGCGGAAGAGAAAAAGGAGGATTTCACGTCGGCCATTGCGGCCTACCGCGCGGCTCTCGCCGAAAAAGCGCGGACCGAATCCGCCGCCTGCGCGGCGCTCGCGCTGGGGCGGCTCGAGGCGCGAAAGGGCGAATACGGACAGGCGCGCAAGACGCTGGGCGAAGCGGTCGCGCTCAACGCCGGGAACAATGCGCGGCGGCTCGCGGCCTATCTGGAGCTGGCGCGCGTCTGCGCGGCGTCCGGGTCCGTGCGCGAAGCGCGCGGCTATGCGACGGTGGTCCTCGCGCTTTTCGCCGACAAGGCGGCGGCGCAAGAGGCCCAGGAGATTCTCGACCGGCTCCCGGAGGAGGCGAAATGACGCGCGAGAGAAAGCAGGACGTGTTTCTTCTGGCGCTTGCGGCGTCCCTGTTCATGCATGCGGCGCTGGTGCTGGTCATGCGTCCGCGGGTCATGACGCATGTCGCCCCCGACGAGCTGAAGGCGAGGCCGCGACGCACAATGCACGCGATCGAGACGCCGAAGCGCCCCGAGACGGCCGCGTTCGCGGATGTCGGCGATCTGGAGGCGGCAAAGTCCGCGCCGGACGCGCCGACTGCCGCGGAGACGCGGATTCCGCCAGCCGCCACGGGAACGGAGACGTCCCCGGAGCGGACCGGAGCGGACGCGCCCGCCTTGCCGCCGCCATCGCCGTCGCCCGAGGATTTTGGGCCGCAAGAGAAGGCGGTGCCGATGTCCGCGCCCAAAATGGCGGCGGAAGCGGCGTCTGCGGACTACCGGACCGTCTTGCCGGATGTCCCCATGGAGACTCCGACACGGCCCGCCGCGCCGGAGCGGGCGCGGTTGGAGCCGTCCTGGACGGCCGCGGCCGCGCCGATGGCGTCCGAGCCGTCCGTCGCGTCCGCGGTTCCCGAAAGCGCGCCGCAGATGCCCGTGGACGCGCTTCCCGCGGCGGAATCGGCAAGGGATGCGGGACGGACGGTCCGTTCGGACGTCCTTCCGCACGTGGACGAAGCGGTGGTGGACGAAGAAAAGAAGGCCGTGCGCGCGCTTCTGAACGTGCGCCGCGCGAAAGAACTGGACGCGGCGGTGAAGACGACGGTCTCCTCGGCCGCGGCGGGGGACTGGGTCTATTTCAGCGTCAAGATGGAGCCGCGCGGCCAATTGGAGGTCGTGCCGAAGGATTTCGTCGTTTTGCTGGACGCGTCCGGATCCATTGGCGGGGATCGCCTCGGGAGCTGCCGCAAGGCGGCACGGCGGATCCTGCGTTCCGCGACGAATACGGGCGACCGGTTCAATCTTGTCGCGTTCCGGGACAGGTATTCCTATGCGTTCGCGAGCTGGCAGCCCTGCGACGCGGCGAGCTTCGGCAAGGCGGACAGGTGGCTTTCGAATCTGGCCGCGCACGGGCGGACGGACGTTTTCGCGACGATCAAGAGCGTGCTTACGCTGCCGCGCGACCCGGCCCGGCCGCTGATCGCGCTCGTGGTGACGGACGGCGACGCCACGGCGGGCGTCAGCGAGACGGCGGAGATACTCTCGCGCTTCACGGCGCTCAACGACGGGCTCGTGTCGGTCTACATGTACGGCGTGAAGAGCGGCGCCAACCGCGAATTGATCGACGTTCTGACGCAGGGCAACCGCGGCGAGAGTTTTGTGCACGAGGGCTTTCGCTGGCATGCGGGCGAGGGCATCGAGGCGTTCGGCGCGCGCTTCCGCGACCCGGTCCTGAGCGATCTGCGGATCGTGCCGGCGCAAGGCGCGCCGGTGGAGCTCTATCCGCGGCTGCTCAGGAACCTGTACCGCGGCACCAGCGTGACGTTCGTCGGACGCGTCCGGAAGGGTACTCCCGAAGTCGCGTTTTCCGTCCGCGCGCTCAACGGCCGGCAGGCGTACGAGGGCTTCTGCAGGGTGCGTCCGGACAAGGCCGTGTTTGACGCGAACGTGCCGCGCGAATGGGAGCGTTTGCGCCAAATCGACCTGCATTTGCAATAGGAGAAAGAAGATGGATTCGATTCAACTGAAGAGAAAGGCGGATTGCCGCTGGGATGCCGCGAGCCTTGGGGAAGTCATGCTTCGCTTCGACCCGGGCGACGGGCGCATTCACACGGCGCGGTCTTTCCGGGTCTGGGAAGGCGGCGGCGAGTACAACGTCGTGCGCGGCCTGCGCCGCTGCTTCGGCATGCGGACGACGGCGGTGACGGCGCTGGCGGACAATCCGGTCGGCCGCCTGGTCGAGGATTTCATGCTCCAGGGCGGCGTGGACGTATCGCACGTGAAATGGCTTCCGTACGACGGCATCGGCCGCGGCGTGCGCAACGGGCTCAATTTCGTCGAGCGCGGCTACGGGTGCCGCGGCGCGCGTTCGTGCGCGGACCGGGGGCATACGGCGATCGCCTCGCTCAAGCCGGGCGACGTCGACTGGGAGACGCTGTTCGGGAAGGAAGGCGTGCGCTGGTTCCACACGGGCGGCATCTTCGCCGCGCTTTCGGAGACGTCGGCCGAAGTCTGCATCGAGGCGCTCAAGGCGGCGAAGCGGCACGGCACGGCGACGAGCTACGATCTCAACTACCGCGCTTCGCTGTGGAAGTCCATCGGCGGGCAGGCCAAAGCGCAGGAAGTGAACCGCGAAATAGCAAAGCACGTGGACGTGATGATCGGCAACGAGGAGGATTTCACCGCCGCCCTCGGGCTCGAGGTCGAGGGGGTGGACGCAAACCTGACGGAGCTGCCCGTGGAGTCGTTTGCGCGCATGATCGACAAGGCGCGCGCGCTGTATCCGAACTTCAAAGCCGTCGCGACGACCTTGCGCGCGGTGAAGTCCGCGACGATCAACGACTGGAGCGCGTTGTGCTGGTACAAGGGGCGGCTGAGCCAGTCCGTCGCGCGCCCGGGGCTCGAGATTTACGATCGCGTCGGCGGGGGCGATTCCTTCGCCTCCGGGCTCGTCTACGGCCTAATGGAATTCGACGACGGCGCGAAGGCGGTCGAGTACGGCGCGGCGCACGGCGCGCTGGCGATGACCACGCCGGGCGACACCTCCATGGCGGTCAAGGCGGACGTCGAAAAACTCGTCGGGGGTGGCTCGGCGCGCGTCGACCGCTGAGGGACAGGGCTTCGCACCATGGATACGCAAGACACCTACGCGCGCACGATCCTGCGGAGCACGGGGCTTTACCCGGACGAGCAGCTCGCGCGCATTTTCGCGCAGCGCGGCCGGACTCCCGGCATGGGGCTTGCGGAGGCGGCGGTCAAGTTCGGCTCCGCGAGCGAGGAGGAATTCCTTTCCGCCATCGGGCGCGTCCTGGGGCTCGAGAAGGTCGATCTCGAGAAGCATCCGCCGGGCGCCGAGGCGTTGACGCGTCTGCCGGCGAGCGCGGTCTACCAATACGGCGCCTTGCCCTGGCGCGCGGACGCTTCGGCGCTCACGGTGGCGACGAACGACCCGTTCGACACCGTCGCGGCGGACGGTCTGCGGATGATCGCGCACATGCCGGTCCGCACCGTCCTGGCCGCGAAGGAGTCGGTCGACAAGGCCATCAAGAAGTATTACGGCGTCGGGGCGGACGCGATCGAGAAGATGATCGGGGACGGCCGCTACAACGTGGACGACGATGCGGGCACGCTTACGACGATCGACGTGAACGAGATGGGGGAGGAGGCCTCCATCGTGAAATTCGTCAACCAGATCATCGCCGAGGCGGACCGGCAGGGCGCCACGGACATCCATATCGAGCCGCAGGAAACCGAACTGCGCATACGCTACCGCATAGACGGCATGCTCCACAAGGTGGACGTCCCGCCGCAATTGAACCGTCTGAAGTCCGCCATCATTTCGCGCATCAAGGTCATGGCGAACCTGGATATCGCCGAAAAGCGCCTGCCTATGGACGGCCGGATAGGCATTCGCATCGGCGGACAGGACATCGACATCCGCGTTTCGACCATGCCGGCCGCCTACGGCGAGTCCATTTCGCTTCGTCTGCTGGCCAAGAGCGGAAATTTCGTGAAGATGGCCGACCTCGGGTTCAATCCGCGCGACTTCGCCGTCGTGGACAAGATCATCCACCGGCCGAACGGCATCTTCCTCGTGACGGGGCCCACGGGGTCCGGGAAATCGACCTCCCTCTATTCGTTTCTGCATGAAGTGAACACGATGGACGTGCGCATCATGACGGCCGAGGATCCGATCGAATACCACATGGCGGGCGTCAACCAGGTGCAGATGCAGGCTTCCATCGGGATGACATTCGCGCGCGCCCTGCGCGCCTTCCTGCGCCAGGATCCGGACATTATCATGGTCGGGGAAATCCGCGACCGCGAGACGGCCGAGATAGCCATCAACGCCTCGCTGACGGGGCATATGGTCTTCTCCACGCTCCATACGAACGATGCGGCCGGGGCGTTTCCCCGCTTGACGGACATGGGCGTGGAGCCGTTTCTGATCGCGTCGGCGGTGGCGGGCGTCATGGGGCAGCGTCTCTGCCGGCGTCTTTGCCCGAACTGCCGCCGGGAGGCGCCGCTGGACAGAAAGTACTACACGCTGGATTATCCGCCGGCGCGCGAGACCGTGTTCGAGCCTTGCGGCTGCGACAAATGTTCGCGGACGGGCTACAAGGGACGGCGCGCGCTCTTCGAGGTTTTGGAAGTGGACGAGGAGATCGAGCAGGCGATCGTCCAGCGCAAGAACGCGTCCGAGATCCGCGACCTTGCCATGTCCAAGGGGATGAAGACCCTGCGTGAAGATGGCTGGGCGAAGGTCTTCGCGGGCGTGACGAGCGTGAAGGAGATCATCCGCGTGACAGAGGAGCAATAGAACCCATGCCCCTGGCAAGCGAGTTGCGGCAAAAGACCGCCCAGACGCAGACGATGGCACCCCAAATGAGGCAGAGCCTGCATTTGCTCTCGCTCAGTCTGCCGGAGCTGCGCACGGAGCTCTATCGCGAGATGAGTTCGAATCCGGTCATAGAGGACATCGGTTCGCCGCTTGAGCGCGAAACGGTATCGCACAAGGAGTCCGAATCGGAGCAGCGCGAGAAATCCCTGGAAAGCGACTACACCGAGGACGACGATATTCCCGAAACGCCTTACACGGCGGATGCGGACGCTTTGGAGCGGCGGCAGAAGTTTTTCGACTCGCAGACAAAAGAAGAAACGCTGGAGGAGCACCTCAAGAACCAGTTGCGCCTTTCCGACATTCCGCCGGAGGACGTCCCGCTCGCCGAGATTCTGATCGGCGAGTTGGACGACAACGGTTTTTTCTCGGGCTCGTTCCCGGACATGAAGATGACGACGGGCGAAAGCGAAGAGAAGATCCGGCGCGTTCTCCGCGAGATCGCCCAGCTGGATCCCGCCGGGTGCGGCGCGACTTCGCTCAAAGAATGCCTGCTGGCGCAATTGGACAAGCTGGACGGATCGCCGGTCCGCGACACGGTGAAAGCCCTGATAGAACGCCATCTGCCCGATATCGCGGCGGGCCGCGACGCGCTGGTGGAAAAGGAGCTGGGGCTCGCGCCCCGGCAATACGCCGCGGCGCTTGCCGCGCTGCGCACGCTCGATCCGCGTCCGGGCCGGGCCTATGCGCGCGCCGGACATGACGTCGCCTACATCAATCCGGAGGTCCACGCCGTGAACGTGAATGGCCGGTGGGAGGCGCGCGTGGACGAGCGTTCGCTGCCGGACATCCATATTTCGGCCAAGTACCAGGCCCTTCTTGCGGATCCGAAGACGGACAAGGAGACCAAGGACTACATCCGCGCGCGCATCGCGGCGGCGCAGGCCATCGTAGAGGCGGTGTCGCGCCGGCAGGAGACGATCAAATCCATCGCGCAGGCCATCTTTGACGCGCAGCCCGGTTTCTTTACGCAGGGTTTCAAGGGATTGCGTCCGCTCAACATGCAGGAGATCGCCGCCAAGACGGGCGTGCACCATACGACCGTGTCGCGCACGGTGCGCGACAAATACGTGTCTACGCCGCGCGGAACTGTCGAACTGCGCCGCTTTTTCACCCAGGGGCTCGTGCGCGAGGATGGCGAGGCGGTCGTCAAGGATGCGGTGCTGGAACGCCTGTCGGCGCTTGTCGAGGCGGAGGACGCGGCGAACCCGCTTTCGGACGAACGGCTGGCCGCGCTTTTGAATGCGGAGGGATATCCCGTCGCGCGCCGCACGGTCGCCAAATACCGTCTCAAGCTCCACATCCCGGGCGCCATCGAACGAAAAAGCAAAAAGGCGAACCTCCTCTGACGGAGAGCCCAGTCATGAACGAGAAGAAGAACGATTTTGTACACTTGCATCTGCACACGACCTACTCGCTGCTGGACGGACAATGCCAGATCGTGCCGCTCGTGCGCAAGGCGCGCGCGTTGGGCATGCCGGCTCTGGCGGTCACGGACCACGGCAATCTCTTCGCGCTGAAGAACTTCTACGACGAATGCCGTTCGAAGAAAGGCAAGACGTACGGCGATCTGGCGGATGTGCGCGTAAAGCCGATATTGGGATGCGAAACGTACGTGACGTCTTCGGGCGACCACCGTTTGCGCGACAAGAACGAACGGCGTTTCCATCTCTGTCTGCACGCGCGCAATCTGACGGGCTACCACAATCTTGTGAAACTGGTTTCAATCGCCCATACCGAGGGGTTCTACCACCATGCGCGCATAGACCACGCCCTGCTGGAGAAATACCACGAAGGGCTGCATTGTTCCGCCGCCTGCATCGCCGGAGAAGTCTCGCATGCGCTGGACGCCGGCGACTTTGCGGAAGCCGAGCGCATTGCGCGCTGGTACAAGGATCTGTTCGGCGACGATTATTCGCTGGAAGTGATGCTGCATCCGTCCAGGAAGGCGGGCGCGGACGTGCCGATGGGCGTGCGCGAGGGGTTCGCGAACCTTTATGCGCGCCAGGTCAAGATCGTCAAAGGCATGCTGGAGCTCGGGAAAAAGCTGGACATCCGCGTCATTGCCACGAACGACGTCCACTTTCTCGAAAAAGAGGACGACGATTCGCACGACGTGCTGCTGGCGCTTTCAACCGGCAAGAAGCTCTCCGACCCCGGGCGCATGATCTACACCGGGGAGGAGTGGTTCAAGACGGCGGACGACATGAAGGCGCTCTTCGCCGAGAACCCCGAGCTGGTTTCCAACACGCTCGAGGTTGCCGACCGGATAGAGGAATACGAATTGAATTCCGACCCGATCATGCCGCGGTTCGACATTCCCCTGTCCTTCGGGACGGAAGACGATACGCGCAGGAAATACGACGAGGAGAAACTGGTTTCCCTGTATCCGGAAGGGCGCGTCAAGAAACTGGGCGGGTACGACAAGGTCATCCGCATCCAGTTCGAGGCGGAATATCTGGCGTCGCTCGTCTGGGCGGGGGCATCGCGGCGCTGGGGCGACCCCGTCCCCGAGGAGATCGCCGAGCGCGTCCAGTTCGAGCTTGACACGATACGCACGATGGGATTCCCGGGCTACTTCCTCATCGTTTACGACTATATCCGGGCGGCGCGCGAAGAATGCGGGGTCTGGGTGGGGCCCGGCCGCGGTTCCGCGGCCGGCTCGGCGGTCGCGTATGCGCTCGGAATCACGAACGTCGATCCGATCAAGTTCGACCTGCTGTTCGAGCGTTTCCTGAACCCGGACCGCATCTCCATGCCCGATATCGACGTGGACTTCGACGACGCGGGGCGCGAACGGGTGCTGGATTACGTGACGCGCAAGTACGGCGCGGACCATGTGGCGCATATCGTGACGTTCGGGCAGATGGCGGCCAAGTCGGCCATCAAGGACGTCGGCCGCGTCATGGACTATCCGCTCGCGGACACGAACAAGCTGGCTTCGCTTGTTCCGGACACGCCCAAGATCACGTTCGCGAGCGCCCGCAAGGCTTCGCCCGATCTCGAGGCGGCCTTCGGGTCGAAGGACCCGGTCGTCCATCGCCTGATGGAGCGCGCCGCACGGTTGGAGGGGTCGGTCCGGCAGCCGGGCGTGCATGCGTGCGGCGTCATCATCTCGCGCGACCCCTTGATCGAGACGCTTCCGGTCATGCCTACGCCGGACCGCGGCGGCAAGAAGGGCGAGTCGGGCGATCAGGGCGAGAAACTTCTCACCACCCAGTACGACGGACATTTCGTCGAGCCCGTGGGCCTGCTCAAGATGGACTTTCTGGGTCTCAAGACTCTGACGGTCGAAAAGGAATGCGTCAATCTGCTGGGCGCGGACAATCCGCGCGTGCCGGAGGCGCTGCGCGGCAAAGACGGGTTCCTCGATCCCGACAAGATCCCGGACGACGACCGCGCGACCTACGAACTCTTCGGACGCGGCGAAACGACGGGTTTGTTCCAGTTCGAATCGGACGGCATGAAAAAGTGGCTGATGTCGCTCCAGCCCGAACGGTTGACGGACCTCGTGGCCATGAACGCCCTCTACCGGCCCGGACCGATGGAATACATTCCGCAGTTCGTGCGCCGCAAGCAGGGTCTGGAGCCGGTGACCTACGATCATCCGCTCATGGAAAAGCACCTGAAGGACACCTACGGCATTACCGTCTACCAGGAGCAGGTGATGCTTCTTTCGCGCCTGCTGGCGGGCTTTTCGCGCGGCGATTCGGACAAGCTGCGCAAGGCGATGGGCAAGAAGCTCATGGACATCATGGCCGAACTGAACGGGCAATTCATCAAAGGGTGCTTGGCGAATCCGGAGTTCCGCGTCGGCAAATGGCGGGACGAAGCCGAGGCGCGCAAGCTCATCGACAAGATCTGGACGGATTGGAAAGCCTTCGCCTCCTACGCCTTCAACAAGTCCCACGCCGTCTGCTACGCCTGGGTCGCCTACCAGACGGGATACCTGAAGGCGCACTACCCGGCCGAATTCATGTGCGCCCAGATCTCTTCCGAAATCGGAAACTTCGACAAGCTTCCCGGGTTCGTCGCGGAAGCGCAGGAGATCGGACTGGAACTCAAGTTGCCGGACGTCAACGAATCCGGTTCGCGTTTTGTGCCGACGCCCGACGCCAAAGGCATCCGCTACGGGCTGGGCGGCATAAAAGGCGTCGGCGAATTGGCCGCGCAGGCCATCGTCGACGAGCGCAAGAGAGGCGGCCCCTACAAGGGGTTTCTCGATTTCTGCCTCCGTCTGGCGGGCTCCAACGCGGTGAACAAGCGCGTCCTGGAGAATCTGACGCGCGTGGGCGCGTTCTCGACGCTTGACCCCAACCGCCGCAAACTCTTCGAGAACATACCCTTCGCGCTCAAGAAGGCGCAGCAGAAGCAAAAGGAGGAGGCGAGCGCGCAAGACAACTTCTTCGATCTGATCGCCGGCGGCGCGGAAGGCGGATGCGATGAAGGCGAGCTCGTGGACGTTCCGCCTTTTACGCCTGTCGAAGACCTCAACAACGAGCGCGACATGCTGGGCGTCTATGTCTCGGGGCACCCTCTCAAAAGCTGCCGCCGCCTCATTTCGCAGACAAGCACCGTGCATTTCGCGGCGCTGAACAATGCCGAAGAGGCGGACGCCCTTCTTCTCGCCCGGCCCAAGGATTCCTTTCTGGCGCGCAATCACCCGAACCTGAAGGACGAACGGGCCTTGCGCCGCCTGGATGCGCGCTTCGTGTGCGCGTTGAAATCCGTCCGGGAAATGGTTCCCAAGCCGCGGCCGGACGGGACGGTCGGCGAGAAATGGGCCATTTTGACGCTGGACGACGGCACCGGCGAGATGGACGCCTTCTGCTTTTCCAAGGCGTGGAAGAAGTATGCCGACATTGCGCAGGCGAGCGGACAGCTTGTTCTCGTCTGCGGCGAGGTGGCCCATCGCATCAATTACGAGAAGGATGACCGCCAGTCCAAGAAGAGTCCCTCGGTCGGGGACTTGAATCTGACGGTGCGGGAAATCTACCGGGTCGAAGACGCCTTGCCGAAGATTTCGAAAGCCCTGCGCATCGCATTGCCCTACGCCGCGCCCGATCTCAAGGAGAAAATCCGCCAGATCGTGGATGTCGCCGCGAAGTATCCCGGTCATCTGCCGCTTGCGTTCACGCTGGTTTACGGGAATGGCGTGGAAGTCGACCTTGCATTGAAGACGGCGCCCAAAGTCGCGGTGACGTTGGCGTTCCTCTCCGAGCTCGCGAAGCTTGTTCCCCAATCGGAGACGCACTACAATCCGTCGGGCGAAACGCGTCTGGCGCCGCCCGAGCCGCGCCCGTGGGAGCAGTAGCTTCGCGTCACCGGTCATCCGCGAGTTCTTTTTCGCAGATGCGGACGCTCGCCGGGGCCCCCTTGGCGCGGCGCTTTGGAAACGGCGCCGGAAGACGCTTTCGTCCATCCATCGTGAAACAGGCGGCTTGAACGCCGGAAACGACGCATGAGGGGGCGTGCCCATGGAAAAGTTCTCTCGTGCCCGCGGGAAGGACGCCTGTTTGGGGCGGAAGGGGTCGATTGTCGGATGGGGAGACGGAGACGGCAGGCTTTCGGGACCTGCCCGGCAGGTGAGATGGGCGCACCCTTTTTGCACGCGCGGCTGTTCCGGCGCAACGGTATCGCCGTTCCGGCGAGACGGTATCGCCGTTCCGGCGCAACGACGCCACCGTTCCGGCGAGACGGGGTGGCCGTGCGGGAAATCCAGAGGATGTAGACGAACGGGATGACACCTCCGCAACGAATCCCTTTCGGGGAAATGCGGATTGTCGGTTCCCTTTGGAGATCCGCTTCGACGGGG
>ERZ808258.600-NODE-600-length-13555-cov-3.412889_pt1 | contig 13555 bp, 9 predicted proteins | sample MGYA00521280_ERZ808258 | MGnify/ENA primary metagenome ERZ808258 (study PRJEB31516, sample SAMN03275585) | gut metagenome | biome: mammalia-associated habitat; material: feces | host: Papio cynocephalus | place: Kenya | collected 2012-07-19 ...
TAGAGCTGGTAAAATGGACATGCATTGCGCAGGTAAACCTACTGTAAATGAGAGCTTGTGTGTTGGTTGTCGCCGCTGTCAAAAAATTTGTGCTCATAACGCTCCCACTCTTAAAGGCAAAGTTATGTTTATTGATCACGACAAGTGTGTCGGTTGCGGTCGTTGCTTAGCTATTTGTCCTCGCGATGCTATTGAAGCTAATGGTTACGATTCTAGTGACATTATGAATCGCAAAATTGCCGAATATAGTAAAGCGGTTATTGATAAACGCCCACATTTCCATATCTCTTTGGCTATAGATATTACTCCTACCTGTGATTGTCATGCTGACAATCCTTTGCCTATTGTTCCTAATGTCGGTATGTTCGCTTCTGCCGATCCTGTGGCTATAGACGTAGCTTGTGCTGATATGGTTAATAAGCAGCAGCCTATTCCTGGTAGTGTCTTAGCTGAAAGTACAGTTGAAGGTGGTGACCATTTCTATAAAACGGCTCCAGTAACCAATTGGCGCAGTTGTGTTGAGCATGCCCAAAAAATTGGCATAGGTTCCATGGATTATGAGTTGATTAAAGTCAATTAAAACGAAATTGCCCATTTTGACAAAAGCTCCGTTGGCAACAGAACGGAGCTTTTTTTTTGTTCCTTTATTACATATACATTTTTTACTATTGATGGCTATTTTTGATGTCGCTATGATTTTTTATGTCTATTTACGACTTTTTTGAATAGGCTTTACTGGCTAAGCCAACTTTAGATAGATGTTTCACGTGAAACACAGAGCATACGTTTCACGTGAAACATATAGAACTCTTTGCTTTATTGGTAAAATTAGTTTTATAAATATAATATTTACAATATATAGTATATATTATGCACAATTGTACAGCTTCCTTTATTTTTTATACTTGTCGATTGCTCGTATTTTTTCTTAGTGAAACTATTTAATTTCTAAATATAGATAAATTGGTGCTCTGACGAGCTATTTTTTAATAGTTTATAGCTGGGGTAGGGGATAGATCCGATTTATCAGGTTTTATTTGGCACTTTGTCTGGCTTAGGTTACGCATTTTTTTATCTATATTTGTTACTATAAAATAAAAAATCTCCGCCAGTTACTACTGGCGAAGATCTTTACTTAAGCTGAGCTATCTCAGCGTCATTTCTTGTTACCTTTAAGTTAAATCGCCCGTTCTAGGACACTCTTCAAGGACAGCGGCTGAATGGGGAGGCAAAGTGCAATATTTACTAACTTTATAGGCAATGGGGTCGCTGTAAGTATTGATAATAACTTGCCATTGAGCCCAAGGCTTAGCCTGTGGTAGGGTAAATTCTCTGGGGCACATATCATTGTTAAAAAGCAAAAGGAAAGAACTGTCTTTGAGTTTGTTGCATTTTTCGATACCAATGTCTATATTTATCGTATGCCTCTAGATCGTCGAGCCATTCGCCGTCGATATACATACCGAAGGCGCCACAACTTTGTTGATCCCAATCAGAACCGCACATTTCCTGGCCACTTAAGTTGAGCCAGACAACATCTTTGGCGCCGCTTTCAGTTTGACCTCGGAAAAAGGTCGAACGTCTAAAAGCTGGGTGATTCTGGCGAAGTTCGATAACAGTCTTGGTAAAAGCAAAAAGTTGCTGCTGTTTAGCGTTTATGTTCCAGTTATAATAAGAAATTTCGTTGTCTTGACAATAAGCGTTATTATTTCCGTATTGAGTACGGGCAATTTCATCGCCACCCAAGAGCATAGGGACACCTTGACTGAGCAAAATAGTTAAGATGAAATTGCGCATTTGGCGCCAACGCAAGTTCATAATACCTTCATTGGCAGTGGGCCCTTCGTAGCCACAATTCCAATTGTAATTGTCATTGGTGCCGTCTCGATTACCTTCACCATTAGCTTGGTTGCGCTTTTGTTGGTAAGTGACTAAATCGTATAAGGTAAAGCCGTCATGAGCTGTGACAAAATTTATACTGGCTAGAGGACTTCTATTCCAATATAAATCGCTGGAACCGCTCAACTTGGAAGCCATTTTGCCTAAAAGGCCTCCATCGCCTTTCCAAAAACGTCGCACAGTATCGCGCCAGTCGCCGTTCCATTCGCTCCAACCTTTAGGAAATTTTCCTACTTGATAGCCATCAGGGCCGCAATCCCAAGGCTCGGCAATAAGTTTAGTGCGATTTAAAATTGGATCTTGGGCTAAAACTCCCAAAAAACTAGAGTGAGTGCGGTAATTGTTGCCAGAAGCAGTACGAGCTAAAGTTGTAGCCAGGTCAAAACGGAAACCATCGACATGCATTTCCTGTACCCAATAACGTAAACTGTCGGCTACTAATTGTAAAGTACGCGGATTTCTGGTGTCTAAACTGTTACCGCAACCAGTGAAGTTGCAATAATTGTGCTGGCAATTTGGCTCTAGGCGATAATAGGTAGGGTTGTCTAGGCCGCGCATGGAGAGCTGTGGTCCGTCGTTGCCTTGTTCGGCAGTATGATTGTAAACCACATCTAAAATAATTTCGATGCCTGCCTTATGCAAGGCTTTTACCATAGACTTAAATTCGTTTACTGCGTCTGGCGAAGAGCTGTAGCGAGGATCGGGACAGAAAAAACCTAAGCTGTTGTATCCCCAGTAGTTGCTTAGGCCCATGCCATCTAGGCGTCCTTCGCTAGAAGATAGGTGAATGGGCAGCAATTCTACGGCGGTGATGCCTAAATTTTTGAGATAATTTATAGAGTCAGGGTGGGCCAAGCCTGCATAGGTGCCGCGTATCTTTTCAGGAAGTGACGTTTTTAGTTTAGTGAAACCTTTGACATGGACTTCATAAATGATAGTTTCGTTTAGTGGTCTGCGTAGGGGCTGATCACCTTCCCAGTCGAAAGCTCCGTCATCTACAACTACGCCCTTAAGCATATAAGGAGCGCTGTCGCGTACATCGCGGCTGAATAAGTTAGTTTTGCGCAAAGAATTTTTGCTACTTTGCATGTATTTTTCGTAGCCATAGATGACGTCACAATTTACGAGCTGACCGCTAACGGCTTTGGCATAAGGATCTAGAAGAAGTTTGTCAGGATTAAAATACAGGCCATGGTTAGGATCGAAAGAACCATGAGCTCTATAGCCATAGCGAAGCCCAGGCTTGGCTTGAGGCAAAAAACAGTGCCAAACACCTTCAACCTGATTCATATGGATATTCGGTTTGAGTTCATTACCGTCTTTATCGAAGAGGCACAAAACAACCATAGTGGCATTCTCTGAATAAACGGCAAAATTTACACCTTCGCCTGTCCAAGTTGCTCCCAGAGGGTACCTTTCTCCTGGACGAATGTCATAGGGAATACTCATAAGTAATAGATCCTAACGTCTGATTTTTGCAAAAATTTGCTCTAGGTTAAGTAATTGAGACGAAATATCCTGGCATAAAAATCTGAGTGCTGCTCTTTATATGAAAAAGAGCAGCCTATATAGTAGACCGCTCTTTGGCTTTATAAGTGTATCCGTGAAAAGCTCAAGGCTTGAGTCAAAAAGAACGGACGATTATTGATATTAAACATTAAAACGAATATTTAATATATCGCCGTCTTTCACGACGTAGTCCTTACCTTCCACTCGCAGCAAGCCTTTTTCTTTGGCTACATTGAGCGAGCCGCATTCAATAAAAGTCGGGTAATCGATAACTTCGGCTCTAATGAAACCTCTTTGCAAATCGCTGTGAATTTCTCCAGCAGCTTCTGGAGCCTTAGCACCAACTTTAGTAGTCCAGGCGCGGCATTCATCTTCGCCAGCGGTGAAGAAAGTTTGCAAGCCAAGCTTTTTGTAGCAAATGCTAATCAATCTGTCCAGACCGCTTTCGTTTATGCCTAAATCAGCCATAAATTCAACGCGTTCGTCTGCGGAAAGGTCAGCCAATTGAGCTTCGATTTCAGCTGAGATGGCTAAGCAAGGAGTACCTTGTTTATCGCAAAGTTCTTTGAGAGCTTTGTAATAAGGGCCGCCATCTTCTATATCGTTTTCAGAGATATTGGCTACTACAATACGAGGCTTAATGCAAAGCAAGCCCAAGCCGGAGAGAATTTTTTTCTCCTCCTCATCGAATTGCGGAACTGCTGAAATATCGCCGTCGTTTAAAGGCTTTGCCAAAGATTCCAGTAGAGCGCGTTCTTTGGGATCGAGCTTTTTAGCTCGCTCAAGTTTACCTTCCACTACTTTAAGGTCGGCTAAGAGAAGCTCTGTTTCGAAAGAATCGACATCGGCCAAAGGATCGACGCCTTCCAAATAGGGGTGATTGAAGCAGCGCACTACTTCTAGCAACAAGGTAGAGGTGCGAATTTCTGCTACAGCTTGAGAACCTAATCCGGAACTTCCGCCACCAGGCATATCCAAAAAGTCTACTGTAGCTGGAGTAGTCTTCTTTGGTTTAAAAATGTCGGATAGTCTTTGCAACCTTTCGTCTGGTACAGCCGCTCTGGCTAAGGGCTGTTTGCGTCCTGAAACGTCAGATTCGGATAAACAAGTGAGGGATTTGAATAAAGTTGATTTACCGGATTGAGACAGACCGGTAATGCCAATAGATAACGCCATAATGGCCACCCTTTTCTGCTAAGTGCAAATTCTGTCCTGCATTTTTTAGCAATAGCCAAGTTGTATGGCTATGGGAAAGCCACTAGCATTTTCTTAAGCAATGTTTTGCCTTTTTGAAGATATTGAGAAGGTTTTAATTTAACGGTTCCTTAATTTTTGAGGTTCTGTCAAAGAACACATTATTTTTATCGCTTAGATGTTTCCGCAATTAGGAGCAGCGTTGTGTCAGAGAGAAAAACTTACAGGACTATAGCTAAGACTATCGACTCTCAAGCCGATGTCTTTATCATAAATAGCACCTCCGGATATAATACCGGAGCTTTTTTGATCTTTACTGGCTTAGTGGGTGGTATTCCACTCTATTATATGTTTAGTGCCTTGGTATTACGAATAGGTAACCCCGGTTTGTTTCCAGGTCTAATTCTTTCTTTACTTATAGCTGCTGTGGGCATTTTTGCTATTTTCTTTACTCATAAGCAAGTTAAAGTATTTAACAATGGTAAAGGGGGCAGTATCTCTATTAAGGATGGTATATTTGCTCCGGAAATAACTTACACTTATGGAGAAGCTCCAAAAATAAGGCTTAGTGTTTCTGAAGTAAATAGTGGCAAGATAGCTCTGGACAGTTGGGAAATAACTCTCATGGATGGACGCTGCCAATTTTTGCTCGATTTTAGAGTGGGACGCTTGCAAGAAAGTAAGGCCTTGGCGGAATTTTTGGCTAAGTCGATGCGTTGCGATCTACTGGTAGTATTTGATGCGGTTCGCTCTGTCACTATACCTTATACTGATGTCGATTTACCTTACTGCTTGCGTGTCAAGAAATATCCTATATTGGCTTCTCCACATCCTAGGCGTCCGGACAATTGTCCTGTAAAGGTGGAAGATGTCAACTATGGTTTAGGAAGGCGCTATAGCTGGGGGCTTATGGCCTCGGGAGTTCCCACAGAGCTTATCTGTTTGATCTTTGCTGTAATCGCTGTAGGAATTACTCCGTTTTGGAAAGTCAAAAATCATTATGTTTCATTTTTAAGCGAGTCTATGACGACTGGTGATTGGTCATTCTTTATTGGAGCGGCAGTTTTAATTGCTGTGCTGTGCATAGTTGAATTTGGTTACAGAAGTGTTATAGAAATAAATGAACAAAGGATCAACATTCGCAAAGAGCTCTGGGGCTTGGCCTATTACAATAGAAGTTTTATTTTAGACAATTTAGAAGAAATATTGACACGTAAGACTGACAGTCAAAATTGTGTCGTCTTTGCTAGTGACAACTTGGTTGTCTCCATGAGAGTCAGTGAACCTGATATAGCTGACTATTTAGCAGCAGATATACAGTATTTCTTAACTTCTGGCCAGGCTACTGCCGATGTTCCAGCCGCTCCGCAAGTTTAGTCTTTGACATAACTATAAAGATTGACATTATGTCACAATATGTCTGACTTTTGCTTGATTTTTTTCTGACATGATGTCAAACGTGTATCAGATATTGACTGACAACTAGATAGAGTCATAGTATGGCAAATAGCAAAAGAAGCTCGCTTCCATATTCAGGAAGCGAGCTTCTTTTTATGTGTCAGTCAATAGACTTAGAAGATCTTGTTAAGCAAGCCGTTTCTAAAGAAGGACAAGCTGTACTTGCTAGTAGTGGGAGTTACCAAGCCTACGCCAACGTTCTCTTCAGGAGCAGAATAAGTGATACTGTAGTAGTTGTTGGACATAGATTTAATCTTATATTTATTGCTCTTGGAGGTAACTTCGACGGGAGTAGCTCTGCCAATAGGGCTGGCTTCGTCGTTATCATGCAAGTAGTTCTTATTTAAGTCAATGCTCTTGTAGTTGTATAAGATAGGAGCATTGTCTTTATTGCTCAGCAAGTTAGTCATACCGAAATCGTAATAGAGCTGGCTGAACTCTGTGCCGGTCACATCCTCGATATTGTCAAAACTGACATTAGGAGAAGTGGCAATCTCAGTAATAGTGCTAGTGCCATAGCGGTCAGTAATATATTTCATTAAGAGATAGGCCTGGCCGTATTCTCCTAAAGCGTTATTGAAGGACAATAAGGACACCTTGCCAGGGTTAGCGAGGTAGGCACTGGTGGTCTTGAAAAGGTAAGAGTTGCTAGGAGCTACGGTTTTTTCGTCTGTGTCTTCGTCTTCAGCTCTCATTCTGAAGCCGCAGAGGTCTTCAGCTAATGTAGACTTACCTTCGTTGATAGTTGTGTCTTCGTATTGGCCAGAGAACTCGCCATCTAAGCACACTTTCTGGTTGAAGTCGCACATGTGCTGGAATTCGTGAGCAATAGTGGAGTACAAGTCAGTATCGCTGCAATTGCTGTTCAGATAAAGAATCTCGCCTTCATTGCTGTCCTGGGAGTCTTCCTTAGAGAAGGCATCTTTAGGATCAAAGTATCCGTAAAGAGTCTTCTTCATGCTGCTGCACATCATAATGACGATCTTTTCTTCGCCGTCGCGACCGCCATCTTTGCTCCACTCTTTACCGAAGACGCTGCGAACACGCTCGCCGATAGCTTTGCCTTCGTCGTCGTAGCTGTTAGCTTCGCCAAAAATCTTATCTATAGCTAAAGCTTTTTCTTCGTCAATGCAAGCTTCTTCGGTGTCCGGATCAACTTCGGCGAAAACTAAAACGGATTTGGTTTCGTCGTTAGCAAGTATTTTACGGAAGGTAGCTTTTGTAGTAGTGCCGCTGAAATTGAAGTCAGCGTTAATTACGATATCTTCATCTTTGGCGGTAGTGGTATAAACGGTATTGGGAGTGAAAGACTCTTTCCCTAAGACTTTTACGTCGGTGGCTTTGGCTTGTAAAAGCTCACTAGCTTCTTCAATGAGCTTATGGGTAAGGCCGTGAGGATCGGCGCCTTCTTCAGCCTCAAGCTTGGCTTCAGTAGATTCGGTGGAAGAAGTTTTGCCGGGAAGAGCAGAACTGGTTATGTAGATATCGTCAGTAAATCCCTTTTCGCTTTGGCCATTACTAACTAACAAAGTGGCGCTGTCCGCAGCAGTTACTGTGCCCAACTCATATTTTTTGCTTAGATTATCGGTGGGAGACCAGTTGTCGTCATCAGAACAGCCAGCCATAGTTAAGCACAGCGCCGAACAGGCGATACCTAAAAGTAATTTTTCCGTTACTCGCATTACTAGAGTTGTCTCCTTAATTTGAGGTCTGCGACCATCAGCACAGAAGAAAAACCCGCCTGACCAGAGTTTACCGTTTCAATGGCGCAGCGCTATGTATATACGTTAGAATTATGGAGGAGAAAAACGTGAGACTATAAGCCGGGTTCTGTATTTGCTTATAAAGCAAATGGCAGCCATTTATCTGTGAAACATGTTGCCATGTTCCTCTAGCGATCTTTCGAGAAGGGATCCGACGGGCCGCCGGGCGCTTAAGACGCTCCTTCTGCTGATCTTGCTCCAAGTGGGGTTTACCTGGCCAGCACGTCTCCGCACTGCCGGTGGGCTCTTACCCCGCCGTTGCACCCTTACCTGAGCTCTCTTGTGGAAGCCAGGCGGTCTAACATTTCTGTGGCACTTTCCTGAAGGTTGCCCCTACTGGACGTTATCCAGCACCCTGCCCTAGGGAGCCCGGACTTTCCTCAGGAGTTCTATAAAAACTCCCGCAGCTGCCCGTCTCACGTCAAACTCCAATTCTACAAACTCTGTGCTTGAGTTCCTTCTTTTTGTTTCACTTCCTGCCGCTAGAAGCATAACCTAAAGTGAAGCTCTATGCTTGTGTTTGCTTTATATCCTATTTTTACAAAAAATGCGCTTGAAATTCTAAAATTTCAAGCGCACTAACTATCATCGGCAATTATTTTAACAATCAGCTTTTTAGGCTTCGGAATTTTCTTCGCCAGTAACGATCTCACCAGTTACAATGTAACGGCCTCCGTTTACCTTTTCACCGCTATTGTCAGTTTGATCCCATTTTACCGAGAAGACGCGCTCCTCGTTGGGCAGAATTGTAAGCACCTTTTGATTGCTAAAGTTCTTATTGGCTTTGGAGTAACGCCAAATCTCAATAGGCACTTTGTCAAAAAAGACATTTACTTGTCGTTGAACTACAAAGTCTACTTTAGAATCTTTGGAAAAATCCAAAGTTTTAGGTAAACCAGTCGTGTTGGTAATAGACATGGTCAAATATATGCCGTCTTTTTCACGGTCAGATATTTTCATGGTGTAGTAGAGGCCGTCTGAAGATTGATTGGCTTCGTTGCCTACAGCGCCAGCGCGTGAAACGATGGAATAGCGAACGAAAACCATAAAAGCAACAAACAGACAAGCTAAAACGATCATAACTAACTTAGCGTCTGCTTTGCTATCTTGAAGGTGGCGGCTGCTCTTGCGCACTCTGGCTACCGGAGCTGTCGTGTTGCTTAGTCCAACCGTTTGGGGATCAGACATAATATTCGTCACTTCTCCTATTGATTTTTGATTACTCATTTTTATAAAAAAAGACTCCGCTCGCAGCTCAAGGCTCAGCGTAACTGAGCATAATCGCACTGCTTATTATTATGCACTTATTGGTCGTTAGTTTGAAACATTCCTTTTCTTGTTGTACAATCGTGGCGAGGCGCTTTTCACTATTTTAGTGTGTTTTGCAACATAACTTGTTTATTCGGCTTTAACTTTACAAAGCCGAGGCGTCTGAAAGCGAAATTTTTTATTTTCATATTGAGCAGGGAGCGAACGGCTTGCCCTTTTGCTGTTCCTGCGAGGGAGAAAAATTTATGAACCGCTTTATAGGTTTTATAATTTTGTTATTTTTTGCCTTGGCCCTCCCTGTGCTTGCCGATTTGGAGGGCATGGTTGTTAACGTAGCCCAAAATGGTGAAATTACCGTCAACCGCGGTATCGCTGACAACGTTACTCCTGGTACACGCTGGTATATCTATCGTAATGGTTCTCCAAAAGCTGAAGTAGAAGCTGTCCTAGTCGATAATTACACTACTACTGTTAGGGTTGTTTCCGGAAGTGGAGTGGCTGTAGGTGATAAGATCACCACCAGACCTTTTGCTGCTGCTCCTAAAGAAAAAAAGGAAACAGCCAAAAATATAGAGAGTAACATACCAAAAAATCAATTAGATCCACGCTTCAAAACTACCCGTCGAGTAAAAGAAGAGACTGCCGAAAGTACAGAAGGACGCTATAAAAAGGCTTTATCTTCTTCCACTAAAAAGGCCAATTTCTCTGGTGGTATGAATAAGCAAAGAAGAACTTCAATCAACCCCATGATGGCTTACAATATGTTTAGTGGTTTTACCACTTCTCATGGTGGCGGTATCGTCTGGCAAAACGCAGCCACAACTATTCCCGGCGAAATCGCTTATAACGTTACCATGAAGAACCAGAGCAAATACTGCAGCCTCGACGTGGAAGTTACTTGGTGGAGCGACAATCTTTTAGATGCTTACTCTGATATGATCGCTTTTAAAGAAGGACGCACTAGTATGGAGCAGCGTCTTTCCATGCGCAATGGTCTCTATTCCCAACGCGGTGCCGATAAGTTTTTAGTTTTTCATATAAAAATGAAGAATACTGGTAAAGCCAACGTTCAGGTCGAGCCTTTCCACTGGCATGCTTATTTGTTAGACGGACAAGGCAATAGATTAAAAGCCGAGCGTTACGATCAGATTTTAGACAGAACTTTAACTCCCGGACAAGAGACCGAAGGTAATATTTACTTCTCAAAATACGATGCTTCCGGTCGCTGCTTAGCTGATAACAAAGTGACTTTGGTGCTGGAAGATATCCTTACTGAGAGAGCTACATTGAAGTTCTAGACTGTTTCGCAAAAAGAAGCTGTCGCAAATTTTGTGTCAGCTTCTTTTTTTGTTCGTTGGGACTTTGCACAGGGATACATTTTCACACCATATGATTTGCGTTAGAATTGGACATATGTTTCCCTTTTTCACTTGAACTAAACATTTTAAAAAGGTAAATTGATAGGCGGGGGATTAAGATTTCAACAAGATTATAAGTGTGGGAGAGCTGTATCATGTCTTCTAAAGAGCATAAACACAATCATAACGCTGCCGAGCCAGATGCTAAAACAGCGGCTGAGGGGACTTCTGTTAAGGCTGAAGACGGTGCCGAGCAAGCGGAAAACCAAGAATTAAAACAGGAAGATAATACTAAAGAGCTTTTGGAAGCTAAGGATCAGGAGATAAATCGCTTACAAGAGCAGCTTAAGCGTGTTACTGCTGATACCGAGAACTATCGTAAACGCATGGACGCCAACTTTGAGCGCCGTGTTGATAGTGCCAAAGAGGATATCTTCCGCAAACTTTTGCCTATTATCGATCATTTGGAAATGGCTATTGAAGCTTCTCGCAAAGGCGGTACGGTTGAATCTCTTTGCCAAGGCGTAGAGTTGGTTCTCAAAGATGCCATTAAGATGATGGAAAGTTACGCTGTTGTTCCTATTGAGGCCAAAGGCAAAGCTTTCGATCCAGCTTGTCATGAAGCTGTTATGATGGAAGAATCTGACGAACTTCCCGATGAAACAGTATCCAATGAATTTAAAAAAGGCTACAAAATAGGCGATAAGATTTTGCGTCCTAGTATGGTTTGCGTATCTCGCAATACTAAGTAGAGCTTGGGCTTTTTTATAGTGAGTACAGCTTTTCCGCAACCTTAAATTGAGGGGTCAAAGCTATGGATTATAAAGATTATTATAAAATTTTAGGTGTAGATCGTTCTGCTAGTCAGAAAGATATAAAATCGGCTTATCGTAAGCTCACTAAGAAATATCACCCAGACTTAAACCACGGCGACAAAGACGCTGAACTTAAGTATCGTGATGTAAATGAAGCTTATGAAGTGTTGGGCGATCCTGACAAACGTTCGAAATATGACCAGTTTGGCGCTCAGTGGAAATATGTCAAAGATGGCAAGACGCCTCCTTATGGAGCTGGTGGCTACCAACAGGGTGGTGACTTCGACTTCTCTGACATATTCTCTCAATTTTCTCAGGGCGGTCAGGGAGGCGGCGCCCACTTTAGCTCGTCTTTTGGCGGTTCTGGCTATTCTCCATTCTTCGAGATGCTCTTCAACAATATGGGCACTTCGGGAGGTTCTCGTCGCAGCAGTGCTGGATTCGGAGGCTTTGGGGGCGGCGCCCGCCGCAGTGCGCCAGCCAGCAAGCCTCTGGAAACTGAGCTTACCATCAGTTTGGCCGAAGCTTATAACGGCACAACCAAGTCCGTAACTATCGCTAAACCGGCTGCTTGTGCTTCATGTTCTGGAAGTGGAGTTTTTAATGGTGCTCCCTGCAGTATGTGTGGAGGCACTGGTAAAGTAAATGCGACGCATACTTTAGACGTAAAGGTGCCTGCTGGTGTAACTAACGGCTCCAAAGTGAGAGTGCGTGGCGAAAATAGCGGTGGCATTTGTGGCGATATCATGTTCAAAATTAATATCGCCCCCGATTCCGTTTATAAAGTAGAAGGACGCGATTTGCGTTGCGATTTGTGGGTTTCGCTCAGGGATGCTTTCTTAGGAGGAAGCGCCGATCTGAGGTTGCCTAATGGCAAATCGATTTCCATTAAGGTGGCTCCCAACACTCCTAATGGCAAGACGCTTCGTATGAGCGGTTTGGGATTGCCTAATCCCAGAGGGCAAGCGGGCAATATTTTGGCTCGCCTTATGGTGAAATTGCCAGAAAACCTTACCGCAGAGCAGCTTAAAGGATTGGATTTACTTTGTCCAGCCAAGTAAAGTCGCATCTGTAAGATGAATTTATTATAAAAAGGGCCGGTGCGGTCACACTCCGCATCGGCCCTTTTTATATGATTCTTCCATTTTTTTTCAAAAGACTGTGACGGCAATTTCGGCAGGGAGAAGGCCTCAGGCTGTGAAACAGGAAGGCGTTTGAAATTAGGCGGGTGTTGCGTGTTGTTCTTGTCGCCTACGGCGCCCGACTGCGTCAATTGGGAAAGTGACGATGGTATTATTTTTTGAGTACATTGGCAGAACGGTTCTGGGAGTTTTAGATTATCTTGGGGCCATATTTATGCTGCTAATGGAATGCCTGTCCAGTATAGCCAAAGGAGCTGTGAGATTCGGGCTTGCTGTGCAACAAATGGCTTTCCTTGGAGTAGACTCTTTGGTTATTGTTATCTTAACTACTACTTCAGCTGGTATGGTCATTTCTTTGCAATTGGCTCATATTGCTGTGCAATATGGAGTTGTCAGCGTAGTTGGCGGCGGCGTAGCTATCGCCATGGCTCGTGAACTTGCTCCCATGCTTACCGCTGTGGTAGTAGCTGGCCGGGCCGGTTCGGCTATCGCTGCCGAAATTGGCACTATGAAGGTTACCGAACAAATTTCCGCTTTAAAGTGCATGGCTGTCAGTCCCATTCGTTATTTGGTAGTACCTCGGCTCATAGCTTTAGTGACTATGATGCCTGTTCTTACACTTTTTTCTTTAACTTTCGGTACTTTGGGCGGGGCTGTTATTGCTTATCAATCGGCTAATATCCCCTACGAAGTGTTTTGGGATTCTATTCAGCGCCTTTTAGTTCTTTCTGATGTTAGCTACGGATTACTTAAAGGTGTGGTTTTCGGCTTTGAAGTAGCGCTGATCGCTTGCTATCAAGGACTCAATACTGGCAGAGGAGCAGCCGGAGTTGGTACTTCGACTACTTCCAGTGTGGTTTACGCCACCATATTTATCTTCATAAGCAACTATCTTATGTCGCTGTGGCTCTTCCCTGTGAGCTAATAATTGTCGGGAAAGAAAACTTAGTATGGTAGATCTAGCAAAAAACAGTGAGAGTGAAAAAACAGCTGTAGCCAACGAGCCAGCTATGGAAAACAGCGTTTTGGGGCCGCGTCGTCCTATGTCCGATCCGGCCATTTCTGTGCGCAATGTGTCTGTCTCATTCGGCGGGCGGGCTATCTTGCGCAATGTCAGTTTTGATGTTCCTAGAGGCCATACTTTGGCT
>ERZ808258.601-NODE-601-length-13548-cov-5.657526_pt1 | contig 13548 bp, 9 predicted proteins | sample MGYA00521280_ERZ808258 | MGnify/ENA primary metagenome ERZ808258 (study PRJEB31516, sample SAMN03275585) | gut metagenome | biome: mammalia-associated habitat; material: feces | host: Papio cynocephalus | place: Kenya | collected 2012-07-19 ...
AACGGCAAATCCACTTCCCTCTTGAAAACAAAGGTCGCAGCCCCGATTCCGGCCTTTCAACTGCGATTTCTAGGGTCAATGCACCGTATGCAACTCGGCGTGGTACTCCTGCAAAGTGCAGACGGCTATTTCGCCCAGAGGGCCGTCCTCCGCCAAGCCTGCGACCGCCGCGCGGAATCCGGCGAGCGTCGTCGTGAGCGGCACGCCCGCGCGGATCGCCGCGCTCCTCAGGCGCGCATTGTCCTCGTTCGCCTCGCGGCCGGTTTCGACGGTGTTCACGATCCAGCGTACCGCGTTCTGCCGCAAGAGATCCAGTGCATTGGGCCGTCCGCGCGAGATGCGGAAGACCGCCCTGGACTCCACCCCGGCCTGCCAGAGTCCGGTCGACGTGCCACGCGTGGCGTAGATCTCGTAGCCCATTTGCGCCAGCTCCTTCGCGAGCGCGACGCCCGCGGGCTTGTCCTCGTCGCGCAGGGACACGAAAACGGCCCCCTCCTTCGGCAAGGGACTGCCCGCGGCGGTCTGGCTCTTGAAGTAGGCGATCTCCGGATCGGGGTCAATCGCCATCACTTCGCCGGTTGACTTCATTTCGGGCGTAAGGGAGACCTCCGCGCCGGGGAACTTGACGAACGGGAACACCGCCTCCTTCACGCAGGTATAGGGCGGGACGACTTCCTTCGTGAAGCCGATGTCCGCCAGTTTTTCGCCGACCATGCACCGCGCAGCGATGTCCGCGAGCGGCACGCCGATGGCCTTGGAAACGAACGGGACGGTGCGCGAAGCGCGCGGATTGACCTCAATCATCCAGATGCCGTCGGCGCGCACGGCGAGCTGCAGGTTCATGAGGCCGACGACGTGCAGCTTGCGGGCGAAAAGCCGCGCATAGCGGACGACCTCGGCGACAACCTCGGGCTTGAGCGAACGCGGCGGCGTGACGGCCGCGGCGTCTCCCGAATGGCACCCCGCCGCCTCGACGTGCTCCAGGATCGCGCCGACCACGGTGGCGTGGCCGTCCGACACGCAGTCCACGTCGAGTTCAACGGCGTGTTCGAGGAATTTGTCGATCAAGATGGGCTTGCCTTCCGCCGCGGCGACGGCTTCGGCCACGTATTTGTCGAGCTCGGACTCGCCCGAGACGATCGCCATGCCCCGTCCGCCCAGGACGAAACTCGGGCGCACCAGAACCGGGTAGCCGATTTCGCGCGCGATCCGCCGGGCGTCCGCAACGGAATGGGCGATGCCGCTCGGCGGCTGCTTCATGCCGACGTCCGAAACGAGTTTCTTGAAGAAGTCGCGGTCTTCCGCGCGGTCGATGTCGTCCGGCGAGGTGCCGACGATCGTCGCACCGGCTTTCTTGAGGCGCTGGGCCAGGTTCAGCGGCGTCTGCCCGCCGTACTGCACGATGACGCCGTCGCACTTTTCGCGGTCATAGATCTCCATCACGTCCTCGAAAGTGAGCGGCTCGAAGTAGAGCCGGTCCGAGGTGTCGTAGTCGGTCGAGACGGTTTCCGGATTCGAGTTGACCATCACGACTTCGTATCCGCGGCTCTTGAGAGCGAACGCCGCGTGGCAGCAGCACCAGTCGAACTCGATGCCCTGGCCGATGCGGTTGGGGCCGCCCCCGAGGACCATGATCTTCTTCTTGCCGTGCGGCACGGCGTCCGCGGCATCCGCGGCTTCCCAGCCGTATGAACTGTAGTAGTAGGGCGTGACCGCTTCGAATTCGCCCGCACAGGTGTCCACCGCGCGGAATTCCGGATGCAGCCCAGCCTGCAGACGCCGCGCCCGGACATCATCTTCCGAAAGGCGCGCCGCCTGGGCGATTTCCTTGTCCGAGAAGCCCATGACCTTCGCCTGGCGCAATACGTCCGCAGGCAACTCCTTTCCGGCGAACGTGGCAAGAAACACCTTGAAAGCGGAGATTTCGGCAAGTTCCCGTTTGAACCACGGATCGTACGTGGACGCGTCGTGGTACCGGAGCGGGGCTTCCAGCGAACGCACAGCCTTGAGGTAAGCCTGCTTGAAGGTGCGGCCGATCGCCATGACTTCGCCGACCGCCTTCATCTGGGTGCCGAGGGCGATGTCCGCGCCCGGGAACTTCTCGAAGGCGAACCGCGGCACTTTCACGACCACATAGTCGAGCGCCGGCTCGAACGCCGCGGGCGTCTTGCGCGTGATGTCGTTGGGGAGCTCGTCAAGCGTGTAGCCGACGGCCAGAAGCGCGGCGATTTTCGCGATGGGGAAGCCGGTCGCCTTAGACGCGAGCGCCGACGAGCGCGACACGCGCGGATTCATCTCGATGATGATGCGCCGTCCCGTGCGCGGATCGACCGCCCACTGCACGTTTGAACCGCCCGTGGCGATGCCGATCTTCTCCAGCACGCGGATGGAGTCGTCGCGCATGGCCTGGTATTCGCGGTCGGTCAAGGTCTGGATGGGCGCGACGGTGATAGAGTCGCCCGTATGCACGCCCATGGGGTCCATGTTCTCGATGGAGCAGACGATGACGGCGTTGCCCGCCTTGTCGCGCATGACTTCCATCTCGAATTCCTTCCAGCCGATGAGCGACTCCTCGATCAGCACTTCGCTGTTGAGGGACGCCTCGAGGCCGCGCGAACAGATGGCGTCGAACTCCGCGGCGTTGCGGGCGATGCCGCCGCCCGTTCCGCCGAGCGTGAAGCCGGGGCGCACGATGAGCGGCCAGGAACCGATCGTCTGGGCGACCGCGCGCGCCTCGTCCAGCGTATGGGCGCTTCCCGAGCGCGGCATGTCCAGCCCCAGTTCGCGCATGGCGTTCTTGAAGAGCTGGCGGTCTTCCGCGCGGGCGATGGCGTCGGCGTGCGCGCCGATGAGCTCCACGCGGTAGCGGCGCAAAATGCCCGCCTTGTCGAGTTCCATGGCGAGATTCAGCGCAGTCTGGCCGCCCAATGTCGGCAGAATGGCGTCCGGCCGCTCGCGGCGGATGATCTCGTGCAGGGCGTCCACCGTCAGCGGCTCGATGTAGGTGCGGTCCGCCCGGTCGGGATCCGTCATGACGGTCGCCGGATTGGAATTCGCCAGGATGACGAAATAGCCTTCCTTTTTGAGCGCTTTTACGGCTTGAACACCCGAATAATCGAACTCGCAACCTTGACCGATGACGATTGGACCGGCTCCGATAATCAGAATCTTGCGTATATCCGTCCGCTTCATGTGCGTCTCCTTTACCGGGTTTTCGCCTGGGCGTATTTGAGCGCCGCGCCGACAAGTCCGTTGAAAAGCGGATGCGGCTCCGTCGGGCGCGACTTGAACTCGGGATGGAACTGCCCGGCGATGAAAAACGGATGGGTCGGCAACTCCACGACTTCCACGAGTTTCCCGTCCGGGGAGCGTCCGCTCACCTTCAGCCCGGCCTTTTCGATCGCCGCGCGCATGGGCGTGTCGTAGGCGAATTCATAGCGGTGGCGGTGGCGCTCGGATATTTCCGTCGTTTTGTAGAGTTTGGCGGCGAGAGACCCTTTCTCGAGGATGCAGGGATACGCCCCGAGCCGCATGGTGCCGCCCTTCTGCGTCACGCCCTTCTGCTCCTCCATGAGGTCGATGACCGGGTGGGACGTATGGGGATCGAACTCCGTCGAGTTCGCGTCCGCCCAGCCCAGCACGTCGCGCGCGTATTCGATGACCGTGCATTGCATTCCAAGGCAGATGCCGAGGAACGGAATCTTCTTCTCGCGCGCAATCCGGATCGCGGCGATCTTGCCGGGTATGCCCCGGCTGCCGAATCCGCCCGGCACGAGAACCCCGTCCACGCCGTCCAGCAGGTGCGGATCCTTCTCCACGTCCTCCGCCTCCAGACACAGGACGCGCACCTTGGCGTTGTGCGCCATGCCCGCGTGCTGCAGGGCTTCGTGCACGCTCTTGTAGGCGTCGCGGATGGAGATGTACTTGCCGACAAGCGCGATGGTCGTCTCGTACTTCGGGCAGGTCGCCTTCTTCACGAGCGTGTCCCAGACGGTATGGCGGATCGGCCAGATGTCGAGGTGAAGCTGTTTGAGGACCTGCTCGTCCAAATGCTGTTTGCGCAGCTCCCGCGGCACAGCGTAGACGGAGTCGGTCACGTCCTTCTCTTCTATTACGCACTCGCGGCGCACGTTGCAAAACATCGCGAGCTTGTCCAAATGCTCTGGCGGAATCGCCATCTCCGTCCGGCAGACGAGAATGTCGGGAATGATGCCGATGGCGCGAAGCTGCCCGACCGAGTGCTGCGATGGCTTGGTCTTGAGTTCCCCCGCCGCGCGCAGATAGGGAACGAGCGTCAAATGCACGAAGCACGTGTTCTCCGCCCCCTCCTCGAACCGGAACTGCCGCGCCGCCTCCAAGAACGGAAGCGATTCGATATCGCCCGACACGCCGCCGATTTCGCACAGCACGATGTCGCAGTCATGCTCGCCGGCGGAATGGATGGCCGCCTTGATTTCGTCGGTGATGTGCGGAATGACCTGCACCGTGCCGCCCAAATAGCCGCCCGCCCGTTCCCGCGCCAAAACGGCGGAATAGATGCGGCCCGAAGTGTAGTTGGAGGCCTTCGAACAGGTCACGCCCGCAAAACGCTCGTAATGCCCCAGATCGAGGTCCGTCTCCGCCCCGTCGTCCGTCACGAAAACCTCGCCGTGCTGATAGGGGCTCATCGTGCCGGGGTCGACATTGAGGTAAGGGTCCAGCTTCTGCATGAACACCTTGTAGCCGCGGCTTTTCAGCAGAAGCGCCAAGGACGCGCTCGTGATGCCCTTGCCGAGCGAACTCACGACGCCGCCCGTTATGAATACGTATTTCACTTGCTTTTTCATTGAAACCCTCTATTTAACGCATATTCTCCTGCACCTGCTTCTGAAACGCCGCGAACAGATACGCACTGTCATGCGGCCCGGGGCACGATTCGGGATGGTACTGCACCGAAAAGGCCGGCAACGTCTTGTGGCGGACGCCTTCCACCGTATTGTCGTTCAGATTGACGTGCGTGACTTCCAGACAATCCGGAACCGTCTCGGGCAAAACCGCGAAATTGTGGTTCTGGCTCGTGATTTCCACCTTCCCCGTCGCCAGGTTCCGAACGGGGTGGTTGCAACCGTGATGGCCGAACTTGAGCCGCCCCGTGCGCGCCCCGCAGGCGAGCGACAGCAACTGATGCCCGAGGCAGATGCCCATCAGCGGAACCTTCCCGAGCAACTCCTTCACGTTCGCTATCGCATAGGTGACCGCCGCGGGATCCGCCGGACCGTTCGATAGAAACACACCGTCCGGCTTGCGGGCGAGAACATCCGCCGCGGAAGTCTGCGCCGGCACGACCTCCACACGAGCGAACTTGGCCAATTCGCGCAAAATATTCGTTTTTACGCCAAAATCATAGCATACCACATACGGGACACCCTGTCCGACCCGGTTGCACGGCACCTCGTACGGCGCGGAACACGTCACTTTCGCGGCATAATCCTGCCCGTCCAGCCCGACCCACTCCTGCGCGCGGCGGATGCCTTCCGCCTCGTCGAGGGGGTCGTCCGAAACATGCAGATACGCCTTCTGGTTGCCGTGTTCGCGCAGGTGCAGGGTCAAGTGCCGCGTATCCACGTCCCGCAACCCCGGCACGCCCGTCTCTTTCAAATAAGCGTCCAGCGACTTCGTCGACCGCCAATTGGAGGGGTCGGTCAAATCGTTGACCAACAGCCCGGATAAAAAAAGCGCCCGGGACTCGACATCCTCGGGGTTTGTGCCGTAATCGCCGACTTCCGCCGTCGTGAGCGTGACGAACTGCCCGGCGTAGGAAGGGTCGGTCAGAATCTCCTGATAACCGCTCATGCCCGTGTTGAAGACGACTTCGCCCACCTTGTCGACAGGCGCACCGAAAGCAACCCCGTGAAAGACCGCCCCGTCGGCCAAAGCCAAAAACGCTTTCCGCGCACGCTCGGCCGCCCACTTTTCTGCATAACCGTTTTCCATAGACATGATTTCTCCGTGTGAATACCAGCAACTTGCGTGCCAAAGATTCAGTGAATTGCTATATAAACCTTTTGTCCAGTTTTAAGATGAAAATGCAAAACTAACGAACATAATGCCAATTACAAATATGTAAGCGATGCATTTTTCGCGTTTCATAGGATGTAAGCCCCGCCTATATCCTCCGCAAGAGAACCGCGGCATTGCTGCCGCCAAAGGCAAAGGAACTGGAAAGCGCAGTGCGGATAGTCCGCCGATCGCCTCGCCGCGGCAGGTCGAACGGCGCGAGCGCGGTATCCACGGGTTCCGTCACGTGCGGCGGCACGGGCGCGAGTCCCCGCAGGGCAAGCCAGCAGAGCGCCGCCTCTATCGCCCCCGCCGCGCCGAGTGCGTGCCCCGTGAGCGGCTTCGTCGACGAACAGCAGATCCGCGCCCCGAACACGCGCGCCACCGCGGCGCATTCCATCGCGTCATTGTATGTCGTTCCCGTTCCGTGCAGATTGAGATAATCCACCTCCTCCGGACGCATACCCGCCGCGGAAAGCGCCGCGCGAAGGGCGCGTTCCGCGCCGCGCCCTTCCGGGTCGGGAGCCGTCAGGTGGTAGGCGTCCGAACTCTCCCCGACGCCGGCGAGCGCCACGCCCGACGTGCCGCGCCGCAGGACGAAAAGCGCCGCGCCCTCCCCGAGGTTGATGCCGTCCCGGTCCGCGGCGAGTGGACGCGTCAGATCCGGCGAGACGGCTTCCAATGCGTTGAAGCCGTTCACCACGACGCGCGTAAAGGCGTCCGCGCCGCCCACGACGACCGCGTCGCACAGACCGTCCTGCAAGAGCCGCCGGGCGGACGCAAAGACCTTTCCGCCCGAGGAACAGGCCGTGGAAACCGCCCAAGCCGGGCCTTTCGCGCCGATCGCCTCCGCGACGTATTCCGCCGGAAACGCCATGTCGATCGTGTCGGGATTCGCCGTGAACTCTTCCATAGTCGAGTTGCTGGTCCCGAGGACCACGCCTAGACGTTCCGGCGGGACCGTCTCCCGCAGCGCTTCCAGCGCCGGGGCGAGCTGCGCCAGGGCCGCGTCCAGAAGCGCCGCGACACGGGGTTTGCCCGTCGTGTTGGCGGCACCGTCCAGTCCCGGCACGCCGCGCGCGAAGCCGAAACGTGTGACGTCGCCCGCCGGGAGCGTCCCCTCGAGCCGCACGAGCCCCGACGCATCGCCCGCGGCGAGCGCCTGCGCGGTCGCCGAAAGTCCACTTCCCAATGCCGATACGACCCCAAGGTCGGATAAGATGAATGTATTGTCCATAATGTTCAATCTAAACGGGGGGACGGTTCCGGCGCAACGGGGTAGCCGTTCCGGCGCAACGGCATCGACGTTCCGGCGCAACGGCATCACCGTTCCGGCGCAACGGGGTAGCCGTTCCGGCGTGACGGAACAAACAGCCTCCCTCGGACTCGTCTCTTTCAGATTCAGTTCCATTGAAATACCTGGTCCGGATACTGCCGGGAGACCTCCCAAAGCGCCGCGGCATACTGCGCGGCAAGTCCGGCGGGCGTATCCGCCGCGAGCCGCCGGACCACGGCCTCGTACGCCCCATCGCCCGTCGCCACGCACGCCACGAAATACACCGGATGCTCCAATACATGCGCAAAACGGAAGGCGCCGGCCGGCAATTCCGTGCTACCCGGTCCGAACGGCACGCGCACCTTGCGCCCGAACCCCCGGTCCCCCGCCATGACGAGACATTCGCCGCGGTCCAAGGCGTCCCCGGCGAAGAACACCGTCTCCGGACCGAACGCGGAAATCGGATGGATCCGCACGCGTGAACGCTTGGCGTGGCGCAAGTAGAAGGCATTGAAGACGCTCGTGCGCGTGAATTCCATCCACGCGTGGAAAATCGTCTCATTGCCGGGGAGCGCCGCCAGAACCTCGATCGTGCCCACATGGGAGGAAAGGACGAAAACACCCGTTTTCGCGGCGACGTCCGCGACGAACCGATCCGCGTCCGGCGAGGGACGGAGGGAAACGCGGGGCAGGTGCGCGCCTTCCGCCATGACGACGAGCTTGTCCGCGAGCGAACAGGTGAAGTGCAGGACTTTCGCCGGGCGCGGCGCGCGCCGGCGTACGGTCGGAGAAAAAAGCCACACGCAAAGCCCCACCGCCCGGGCGCCCACATGCAGGGCGCGCAGTCCCAACAGGCGATAAAGAACCCAGAGGATCTCCAATCCCCAAGGCGAAGCGCCGCGCTCCGTCCGCTCTTTTTCCGGCGACTTCATGCGTTGCGCAACCGGGCCAACGCCGCGTCCAGCAAGGCGATGGACTTCTCGCCCGGCGCCGTCTCGAGCTTCCCGTTTAAATCCAGGATGTCCGCCCCTGTGCGTGCGGCGGCCACGACGTTTTCCGGACCTAGTCCGCCCGCCAGAACGACACGTATGCCCTGGTTTTTGAGCACGGCGACGCGCGACCAGTCCGCCAGGCAACCTGTGCCACCCGTCCGGTTCCCTTTGCGCCCGTCCACGAGAAGCGCGTCCGCGCCCGCCGGATTTGGAGGAGTGGCCCCGTCGTCCAGCAGCCAGACGCCGTATCCGGACGCCTTGAGCGCGGCGACATCCTCCGCGCCATAAGAACCATGCAGCTGGATGATGTCCAAACCGACCAAACGCGCCACGGACAGGATCTCTTCGACCGGGTGGTCCGTGAAAACGCCGACGCGCTTCACGGTCCGCGGCAGTTTGGCTGCGATTTCCCGCGCCTCGGCGGGCGCCAAAAAGCGTGGACTTGCCGGGGCGAAGATAAAACCGAGACAGGAAACGCCTTTGCGGGTCGCTTCCCGGGCGAACGCGGCGTTTTTCACGCCACAGACTTTAACGGCATACTTCATCTGGACATTTCCTTGCAAAACGAAGGGCGCGGCAGACACCGCCGCGCCCCGCGTTTCCACGCACAGGAAGGATTATTTCACCTTCTTGTAGCCGTAGACCGCCTTCGAGCCAAGCTCTTCCTCGATGCGGAGGAGCTGGTTGTACTTCGCGATACGGTCCGTACGGCTCATCGAACCCGTCTTGATCTGTCCGGAGTTCGTGGCGACCGCGATGTCGGCGATCGTCGTATCCTCGGTCTCGCCCGAACGGTGGGACGTGACGGACGTATAGCCCGCACGGTGCGCCATCTCGATCGCGTCGAGTGTCTCGGAAAGGCTGCCGATCTGGTTGACCTTGATGAGGATGGAGTTCGCCGCGCCGAGCTGGATGCCCTTGGCGAGGTACTTGACGTTCGTCACGAAGAGGTCGTCGCCGACGAGCTGGCACTTGCCGCCGATTTCCTTCGTGAGCTTCACCCAGCCGTCCCAGTCGCTCTCGGCCATGCCGTCCTCGATCGAATCGATCGGGTACTTGGCGATGAGGCTCTCAAGATACTTGACCTGCTCGTCGCTCGTGCGGATGGCGCCCTTGTCGCCTTCCTTCCACGTGTAGTCGTACTTGCCGTCCTTGTAGAACTCGCTCGAGGCGCAGTCCATGGCGATCGTGATGTCCTGGCCGGGCTTGTAGCCCGCCTTCTCGATCGCGGCGATGATGCAGTCGAGCGCGTCCTCGATGCCGTTGAGAGCCGGGGCGAAACCGCCCTCGTCGCCCACCGCGGTCGAAAGGCCGCGCGCCTTCAGAACCTTCTTGAGGTTGTGGAAGGTCTCGGCGCCCATGCGGATGGCTTCCTTGAACGTCTTCGCGCCCACGGGGCGGATCATGAATTCCTGGAACGCGATCGGCGCATCCGAGTGCGCGCCGCCGTTGATGATGTTCATCATCGGGACGGGGAGCACGTAGGTGTTGCAGCCGCCGATGTAGCGGTAGAGCGGCATGCCGAGCTCGTTCGCCGCCGCCTTCGCGACCGCGAGGGAGACGCCGAGAATGGCGTTCGCGCCGAGATTCGACTTCGTCGGGGTGCCGTCCAGCGCGATCATCATCTCGTCGATGCCGCGCTGATCGCTCGCGTCCATGCCGATGAGCTTGGGGGCGATGATGTCGTTGACGTTCTCGACCGCCTTCTGCACTCCTTTGCCGAGGTAGCGCTTGGGGTCGCCGTCGCGGAGCTCGAGCGCCTCGTTCTCGCCTGTGGACGCACCGCTCGGGACGGCGGCACGACCGAGCGTGCCGCATTCGAGGATGACGTCGACTTCAACCGTCGGGTTGCCGCGGGAGTCGATGATCTCGCGCGCCTTGACTTCTTGAATAATCATGGTAATCAATTTCCTTTCAACTAAAGATTAGGCGTTGAGCGCCGCCGTGACGTCCGACAGAACCTGGCGGAGAGCCTTCGGGACGCGGTGCGCATGGGGAAGACGGACCGTGGAGTCCTTCGACGGCTTGGCGTCGTACTCGTCGTAGCTCGCGCCGATCGTCTCGATTTCCTTCTTCCAGCCCTCGACGTCCACCTTGAGGATCTCCTCCAGGTCGGCCTTGACGACGTGGAACTTCGCCGTCTCGTCGTTGTTCTCGAGGTCGATGTCGTCCGCGAACGGCAGGTTGCCGATCGCCGTCTCGTTCGCCTTGACCGTGCCCTCGATGCGCTGGCAGATCCACTTCAGGACGCGGCTGTTGTCGCCGAAGCCCGGCCACATGAAGCGGCCGTCGTCGCCCTTGCGGAACCAGTTCACGAAGTAGATCTTCGGGAGCTTGGACGAATCGAAGGAGGTGCGCTCCATCTCGAGCCAGTGTTCGAAGTAGTCCGCGACGTTGTAGCCGAAGAACGGCAACATCGCCATCGGGTCGCGGCGAACCTGGCCGATCTGGTCGGAGATGACCGCCGCGGTGACTTCGGAACCGGCCGCGGAGCCCATGAACACGCCGTGGGTCCAGCTCTTGGCCTCGTTCACGAGCGGGATGGTGCTCGGACGGCGACCGCCGAAGAGGATCGCGTCGATCGGCACGCCGGTCGGCTTCTTCTCGTACTTGCCGTTGAAGCCTTCCTTGTCCAGGACGGGGCAGTTCTCGGCCGGAGCGGTGAAGCGGCTGTTCTTGTGCGCCGCGACGTACTTGAGCTCCTTGATTTCAGCCTTGGTCATGCCCGGCTTCGGACCCATGCGGTAGGGGTCGTCCGCGCAGACGTAGCAGGGGTTGCCCTTCCAGTCGACGCCTTCCTTCGGCGCCTTGATGCCCATGTCTTCCCACCAGATGTCGCCATCGGGCGTGAGAACGACGTTCGTGAAGATCGTACCCTTCTTGCAGCTCTTGAGCGCGTTCGGGTTCGAGTCCATGGACGTGCCCGGCGCGACGCCGAAGAAGCCGTTCTCCGGGTTGATCGCGTAGAGGCGGCCGTCTTCGCCCGGCTTGAGCCACGCGATATCGTCGCCGACGGTCTGGAGCTTCCAGCCCGGGAGCTTCGGGAGCATCATCGCGAGGTTGGTCTTGCCGCAGGCGGACGGGAACGCCGCCGTGATGTGGTACTGCTTCTTCTCGGGGCTCGTGAGCGTGAGGATGAGCATGTGCTCGGCCATCCAGCCCTCGTCCTTCGCCAGCTTCGAGGCGATGCGGAGCGCGAAGCACTTCTTGCCGAGGAGCGCGTTCCCGCCGTAGCCCGAACCGAACGACCAGATCTGGCGCTCTTCGGGGAACTGGGTGATGAACTTGTCCTCGATCTTCTTCGCGCAGGGCCACGCGACGTCCTTCTGGCCCTTCTTGAGCGGCGCGCCCACGGAGTGGATGCAGGGGATGAAATCGCCGTTCTTGCCGAGGTGCTTCATGACCGCCTCGCCCGTGCGGGTCATGATGTCCATGTTCACGACGACATACGGCGAGTCGGTGATCTCGATGCCGTACTGGGTGATCGGGTTGCCGATCGGGCCCATCGCGAACGGGATCACGTACATCGTGCGGCCCTTCATGCAGCCCTTGTAGCTCTTGAGCATGAGCTTCTTCATGGCTTCGGGCTCCATCCAATGGTTCGTCGGGCCCGCGTCGATCTCGTTCTTCGAGCAGATGAAGGTGCGGCCTTCGACACGCGCGACATCGCTCTCGTGCGAACGCGCGAGGTAGCAACCGGGGCGCTTCTTCTGGTTCAGCTTGATGAACTGGCCCTTCTTGACCATCATCTCGCAGATAGCCTCGTGCTCGGCCTTCGTGCCCTTCACGACGACAATCTTGTCGGGCGTGCAGACCTTGTTCCATTTATCAACCCAATCGAACACTTTCGCGTTCTCGAACTTAGGCGTCTTAGCCATTTTATTTCTCCTTAGAAGTTGTCCGCGTTGGCGGACGTCCAATGAAAACTTCAGCAGTCGACGATAATTATACCAAATTCCGCGCGCGGGGGGAATAGGGAATCTTCATTTTTCGCGCATTTCCGCCAGAAATCGCGCCCGGTGCAACCGTACCTTCGCCAAAAACGCCTTCGCCTGCGCCACCGCGCTGTCGCTTTTGCCGCGGGACGCCCTCTTGGACGCACCCTTCCGGGACGGCGCGAACGATATCGCGCCCACCGCAGAAGGATTCGGACGGGGCCTGTTCTGCCGCGCTTGCAGCTCCGCCGCGCTTTCGAGATGCAGAAGCGCCGAACAGTCCGTCCCCGGCGCCTGTCCAGCCAGTTCCCCGAAATTGTCCAGCGGATACAGCACGCCGCAATTGTGGCGGTAAACGCCGCGTTTGACGAACGGAACCCACCGGCGCTCTTTCACGCCGAACCCGTAGCGGTAGACGCGTTCCTTCAGCTTGGTGACGTCCGAATCGCGATAGCGCTCCACTTCCTGCGCGGGAATCGCCGCGTCCGCCGTCAGAAAAAGCGCCCGCATCCCCTTCTCCAGATAGTACCGGCCGATGCAAAGCTTCCACTGGCGCCCCTTCCCGGCGGAAACCGTCGCCAATGCGTAACGTTCGTTGGCCTTGGGGATTTCGACATAGTCCACTATCTCCACGACGCACGCACGCGGCAGATTCTCCGGCGCCGTCTCGCCTTCGCCTGTGCGGAGCCGGTCCAGAAACGCAATCGCCGCCAATTCTTCGGGCGTCTTCGGCTCTTTTGGAGGACGGTCCGGACGCATGCCCTGCGCGGCGCGCGCCTGCGCCGTCTCCTTCATGTCGTCTTCGCTTTCCATCTCGTTTTCGCCATTTCCTGGTGGGACTGGGGAGAATCGAACTCCCAACCTACGGTTTAGGAAACCGTCGCTCTGTCCAGTTGAGCTACAATCCCGTTTGTTGCCGCATATTATACCACGATTGCCCTTCCCGCGGCAAGCGGAAACTGGGCTTCTGCATTTCATTGTGAATTGCCCAAGTAAATGCTCCGAGTGTATGGACATTTACTCGGGCAATGGACGTTCTCCTCAAAGGCGGGAGGGTCTCTCTCCCCCTCCCCGTCCCCCATGGGGGCGGACTAGCGGCATTTACTTGGGCAGGTGACCGAAACGGGAAGCGACGCGATTTGTCCTGACAATGCGTGCCGGTTTCCCTCGATTGGCAAACTCCAAGGGACGGCAGTGGGGACGGGCATGAGAAACGGGACAACTGGGACGAGTAGGACAATTAGGACGCCGCCCCCCAATCCTGCCCATCCTGTAAATCCTGTCTAAAACCCCTTCTTCCCGTTCTCCC
>ERZ808258.603-NODE-603-length-13536-cov-4.972257_pt1 | contig 13536 bp, 9 predicted proteins | sample MGYA00521280_ERZ808258 | MGnify/ENA primary metagenome ERZ808258 (study PRJEB31516, sample SAMN03275585) | gut metagenome | biome: mammalia-associated habitat; material: feces | host: Papio cynocephalus | place: Kenya | collected 2012-07-19 ...
CCACGGCGGAAAGCTGCACGGGCGGGGGCATCGGCGCGGCGCTTACGTCCGTCCCAGGCGCGAGCGCGGTCTACAAGGGCGGAATCATCTCGTACGCGAATGAGGCGAAGGAGAATCTTCTCGGCGTTTCGTCCGCGACGCTCGCCCGGCATGGGGCGGTCAGCCCCGAAACCGCGGCGGAAATGGCGAAAGGCGCCCGGGCGCGTCTCAAAACCGATTGGGCGGTCAGCGTCACGGGCATCGCCGGACCGGACGGCGGCACGCCCGAAAAGCCCGTCGGACTCGTGTGGTTCGGGGTCGCGTCCGCCCGGGGCGTCCATACCGAAAGCCGGCGTTTCCCGGGCGGACGGGACGAAGTCCGCGCGGCGACCGTGGCGCATGCGCTCGATTTGCTTTTGGAGGAGGCGTCCAGATGAAGACGGTTTTGGTGACGGGCGGGACGACCCGCCTCGGGATGTGCATCGCGGACCATTTGCGCGCGACGGGATGGCGGGTTTTGACGACGTCCCACCGCCCCGACGCGGGTGCGGACTTCTGCTGCGACTTTTCAAGTTTGGACAATCTTCCCGCGCTCATGGAAGCCGTCCGGCGCAAATTGGACGGGTGCCTGCCGGATGCGCTCGTCAACAATGCCGCGCTTTACCGTCCGTCCTCCGGCCAGGAGGAGTCTTCAGACGCGATCAGGACCGTCAATTGCGAAGCTCCCATACGGTTGGCGCGCTGGCTGGGCACGGAACCGGCGGGGGGCGTGCGCAGCGTGGTGCACATACTGGATGCCGCGACGCTGTCGGCCCCGGCGGCGTTGAAAGCAGGGAGCTATGGCGAGTCCAAGTTTCTCCTCGGCGGACGATTGTCGAGCTTGGTGCGCGAACTCGCGCCTCACGTGCGGGTGAACGCGGTGGCCCCCGGGTGCGTGCTTCCGCCGGTGGGCGTGCGCGAGAAGGCGGCGCCGCGGCTTTTGGACTATCCGCCGACAGCCGCGGACGTGGCGCAGGCGGTCGCGTTCCTGCTGGCGAACGAGGCGCTGACGGGTGTCATCCTGCCGGTCGATTGCGGGCAGGCGCTTTTGAATGGAGGAAGGATCGCAATATGATAAAAGGCGTTGTTTTCGACTTTGGCGGCGTGATGACGACATCGACGGTTCCGCAGCGCGTGCTCGCGCTCTGCAAGGAGACGGGGATTCCGTGGGAGACCGTGCATGCCGGCTTCGAGAAGTACCGGCTTCTCTACGATGGCGGATTCCTCACGCTGCAGGAGATGTACGACAAAATCTGGACGGACGCGCGTCTCGACCCGGCGCCGGACGTGCGCCGGCGCTTTCTGGAGGCGGACGTCGCCAGCTGGCTCTACCGCAACGAACGCACGCGCGAATGGATGGCGTCCCTCAAGAAACGGGGCTACCGCATCGGCATCCTGACGAACATGGCGCCGAGTTTCGCCCAGGAGCACTTCCGCACGCAGTTCGCGGACTATCTGGCGCTTGCGGACGCGTACGTCATTTCCGGCGACGAGAAGCTCTACAAGCCGCAGCCCGAGATTTACGCCCTGCTGGTGAAGCGCATTGGGCTCGCGCCGGCGGAACTCGTCTTCATAGACGATCTCGAGAAGAACATCGCCGCGGCGAAGGCGTGCGGCTGGCACGGCATCCATTTCGTCTCGAACGAGCAGGTGGAGCGCGATTTCGAAAGGCTGGTGGCGGATGCGGAATGATCTGGAGAACTTGACGGCGCTCGGGCGCACGATTCGCGTGCCCATGGAGTACAATCCGGGCCTGCTGGACGCCTTCGCGAACAAGCATCCCGGCCGCGACTACTGGGTCACCTTCACGGCGCCCGAGTTCACGACGCTCTGCCCCAAGACGGGCCAGCCCGATTTCGCGACGATCACGATACGGTACATCCCCGACAAGAAGCTGGTGGAATCCAAGTCGCTGAAGCTGTATCTTTTCGGTTTCCGCAACCATGGCGACTTCCACGAAGACGTCATCAACGTCATCTACGACGACCTCGTGAAACTGCTCGCGCCGAAGTACATGGAAGTCTACGGCAAGTTCGCGCCGCGCGGGGGCATTTCCATCGATCCGTACGTCAATGGCGGGAAGGGCGCCGCGTACCGCAAACTGGCCGCCGCGCGCTTTGCCGCGTGGAATGGCGTGAGAGACTGACGGCATGCGCGTCTGGGGCATAACCGGCACGAACGGCAAGACCACGACGACGTGGATTCTCGCGCAGTTTCTGAACGCCGCGCCGGATCGTGCTTGCGGCTATGTGACGACGGTCGAGGTCGATACGTTCAAGCGCCGCTTCTACACGGGCTACACGACGCCGCCCTGCGCGCAATTGGAGGGGATTTTCCGCGAAATGGAAGCGTCCGGCGCGACGGACTGCGCGATGGAAGTCTCGTCCCACGCCATCCACCAGAACCGCACGGGTGATACGGTCTTTGCGGGCGGGGCGTTCACGAATCTCTCGGAAGACCATTTGGACTACCACAAGACGATGGCGGAATATTTCCGGGTGAAGCTTTCTTTCGCCGCGAAAATCGCCGCGCAGCATGCGTCCGACCCCGAACCGCCGCCCTATGTCGTCTGTCTGGACGGCGGATACGGCGAAGAGATGCTGTCCGCGGCGTCCAAGTTGCGCCTGCGGGTCGTCCCGGTGTCTTTTCGCCGGACGGCGTACGACCTCTCGCGGCTTCCGCTGGTGGGGGACTACAACAAATCCAATGTCCTGACGGCCGCGGCGCTTGCGGAGGCGGCGGGTGTCGAAAAAGCCGTCATTCAGGGGCAGATTCCGCTTTTGACGCCCCGATGGGGCAGGTTGGAGCGGGTTCCGTCGGCGAGCGCGGCGGACGTCTATGTGGATTTCGCGCATACGCCGGACGGACTCGAGAAGGTTTTGGCGGCGGCGCGCGGCTTTACGCGCGGGCGGCTCTGGGTGGTTTTCGGCGCCGGGGGCGACCGGGATCCGCTGAAGCGCGGTCCCATGGGGGCGGCGTGCGCGAAGGGGGCCGACCGGCTCGTCATCACGAGCGACAACCCCCGCAGTGAGGATCCGCAGGCGATCATGGACGCGATCGTGGCGGGGGTGCGCGCGGCGAAGCCGGACGCGGTCTATCGGGTGGAGGCGGACCGCGCCGCGGCGATCCGGCTGGCGCTCGCGGAGGCGCAGAAGGGCGATACGGTCCTCGTTTGCGGCAAGGGGCACGAAACCACGCAGGAAATCAAGGGCGTGAAGATTCCCTTCGACGATCGTGCCGTCGTGCGGGCGTTCGCGTGAGAGGGCGACCGTGCCCTCACGGCAGAGGGGGCATGTTGTCGCACGGCAAACCTGAAAATCGCAGTTGAATCCGTTGCGCCGGAACGGTGATGCCGTTGCGCCGGAACGGTGATGCCGTTGCGCCGGAACCGCCACCCCGTTTCGGCGCGACAGTCGTGCGGGGCAAAAGAGATGGGCTAGGGCGTGTTTCGCCTGGCAGGCCCAGGATGCGGCGCCAGACATCCGGGTTTGGGTTCGATTTTCATGTATCAACAAGGGGAAAGAAATGCGGGGAATCGGCAACGGGAGGGATGATGAAGGGGGTGGCCCGAACGACGCCCCTCCGCCCGAGCGGTTGCGGGCGCAATCCCCTGCGGCCTGTCCAAAGGATCCATTGCCGTGTGGGGGTGGGCCGGGCTCCTCGCCGCATTCTGCATTTTGCGCGGTTCAGCATCCCATCTCCCTTCGCATGCCTCGCGAGAGGCGTTCGGGCAAGTTTTTTAGGGGACGTTTTCCGCAAAAAGAAGGGGTGGTATAATGCCGTATCTACCAAAAGAGGCTAAGAAGTCAAATAACACTACCCGAAGAAACATGAAAAACCCCTCTTGACGGGGGGGGGGGGGGGGGGGGGTGATATAATATGCATCTGTTTTTTCAAGTATAATAGTATACTGGAAAGAAGGAGTTGCAAGAGATGCATAGAACGAAACAAAAGACGAGAACGGGCGTCTGGCGCGCCCGGTGGGGGCGGACGTTTTGCGCGTTCGCGGCATTCTTCGCGTTGACGGCCAATGCCGCCGCGGAGGCGGTCGCGAAGATCGGCGAGACGGCGTATGAGACGCTGGAGGCGGCGTTGGCGGCTGTCGCCGAGGGCAAGCCGCTCACATGGGTCTCCGAGACGGCGTGGCCGACGGCGACGCCGGTCTACTACAACGGCAAGTTCTACAAGACCGAAACGGTGAATTACGCGAAGAAGGGCGCGCTCGAAGTGTCCATCGACGCGGCGAATGAGGCGAATGCGAATGAAGTCGCCAAGATCTACGTCCGTCCGGGCTTCGAGGCCGACGAACTGGTTCTGCAGGCCCACCAGCCGATGAAGACGAGCCTCGCGATTTACGGCAACGGCGCCAAGCTTTCGCGCAATTGGGAGCCGTGCGTGGAACTTCAGGGCACGGACAGTGACAGCAGCGCCCACCAGCTGGCGAAGAATGTTTCGCTGGCCATCTACAACCTGCACAACGGTGCGGGCTTCTGGGGGCGTCGCGCGACGGACTATACGGTGGACTTGAAGCTGTCCGGTTGCGAGAATGCGCATCAGGTCATGTTCTACGGCAACGCCGACACGTCGGTCAAAGGCAAGACGGACATTTCCGTCACCAACTGCACGTTTGACGCGACCCAAAAGGGCGACCACAATGTCATCGTCACCATAGGCGCAGGGACGGTCGAAGTTTCGGGTACGACCTTCATCGCCGCGAACATCAACGTCAAAAACGTGGACGGCGGCGACAATGCGATTTCGGTCAAGGGCTGCACATTCAAGGATACGGTCGCGGGCAACCAGAATATCCGCGTCCGGTCGTATGTGGAAGGGTCGCAGGCCCAGCTCACCGTCGATAACGTGACCTTTGAGGGCGCTTCCACGCAGAATATCGAAATCGGCGACAGCAAGGCCGCATGCAAGGGCCGCGTCAGCTACACGATCTCCAAGACGACGGGGGCGCTGAACGTCTACAAGCAGGGCGCGACGACCGCCGAGACGACAACGCTCGACGCAACGGCGGAACAGCCCTACACGGGCAACAATGCGGCAGACCCGCGTACGCTCGGCTATGCGACCTCGGGCACGGCGGAGGCGCTTCCGGCGGCTCCCGACATGAGCGGCGAAGTGGTGAACGTCACGGCGGCGCAGGCGCAGTATGTCCTCGACGGCGCGTACGGTTCGATTGACGGCAAGACGATCAACTTCACGGAGTCGATTGACGCGACGCTCGTCCTGGGCCGCGCCTCGAAGTACGACGGGAGCAAGACGGTCTACCGCCACGGTAGCCACAGCAGCGATCCGCTGGCGTATGCGGACTACATCGCCTATAAGAACCAGTCGTCCTGGACGGAGGGCGGCTACTACGAGCGCACCGTCCAGAACGTTACCTTCACGGCGAATGAAGGCGTCACGGTGAAGGGCTTCACGGCCGAGGGCGGTGCGCATATCTACGGATCCGAAACGGCCCCGTGCTATGACTACGTACGCGATACGGGCGTATGGTGCAAGGACAATTCGGGTTTCTACAAGCGCGCGATCCTGAAGAAGATCACGTTCAAGGGCCTGGTCTTCACGGCGAAGGTGGATTTCAGCACGTCCGAAGCGACGACGGTCTACGACAGCTTCACGTTCACGGGCTGTACGTTCGAGATTGACGATACGACCTCTACCTCCGGGCAGGCCATCCACTACTCCAACGAAAATGCCAACGACAATGTGAAGAACCTCGTGGTCGAGGATTGCACGTTCAAGGACTGCTTCCAGGGCGTCTATGCGCGGAATGTCAAGAACGTCACGGTCAAGGACAGCACGTTCGACACGACGGGCCACAACGCCATCGCCGTTCAGGATGACGCGGCGTTCGATCACGGCGCAGTTGACATCACGGGCAACACGTTCAAGAACATCGGCGACCGCATCATCCGCTTCGGCTACGTCGGCGCGGGCACGACGATCACGATCACGGGCAACACGGCGGACGGCAACAGCGGCAGGCTTGACACGGCGACCGACAAGCGGGAGATCGTCGCGGCGACGACGCTTCCCGAGAACGCCGCCGACAGCATCAAGGCGTCCAACAACAACTGGGGCGAGAACACCGTCGTGGCGGGCGTGTTCATCGACGACTACGCGACCAAGCTCGGCACGGAGGCGTGCCCGTACTCGCGTGAGCAGTTCGCGGCGATGACGCGCGCGGACTACATCGCGGCGCAGAAACGCCTCAACGGCACGCTGTACGTCGATGTCGGCGACTGCTCCTACGACACGCACGGCGTGCTCGGCAACGGCGTGCGGAACGATGCGACCGGACAGACGCCCGACGACCACTCGAAGCTAAACGCCTACGGCGCGAACGGCTACCTCGGCGATGAGAACGACGGCGCGAACGGCCACGCGGTCGTCTTCGTCGGCGGCACGATCACGAGCGGCGTGACGGGGTACGCGTCAATCGACAACATCGGGACGAGCCTCCTTCTCGCGGTGCCGGCCTACACGAAGGTGACGTTCACGAATACCGTGTTCAAGAACGTGCTGAGTTTCGACTACCAGCTCTACACGGCGCCGTGGAGTCAGCTCGGCGGTCTCGCGTTCGAGGGTTGCACCTTCGACGGCATCATCGTCGGCGCGATCGCCGCGCAGGAACTCGCGTTCAACGGGTGCACGTTCAACGACTACAAGAACACGACGAGCGCGAACAACTCGAACCCGACGTGGATTCGTCCCGCCTACGGCAACTGGTCGAAGGGCGACAACGAGGGGCAGGGCACGGGCTTCCGTTCGCTCACGAAGATCGTCTTCGAAAACAACACGGTGACGAGCACGCGCCCGGTCAAGTTCGAGCGCATCGCGCAGTGGGAGATGGCGACGACCGTGACGGCGACGGGCAACACGTTCGACATCAAGCCGCAGGAAGGCGACACCTCGACCAAGAACGTGGGCCTTTACTTCGGCGCGAACGCCAAGTTCGATCTCGTCATCGAAAAGAACGAGAAAAAGGGCGTTACGGCGGCCCTCTACACGGCGGTGTACTCGGCGCCGAATGGCACGGGCTATGCCGGTCTGCCGGCGGGTTCGACCGTGAAGGACACGGAAGGCAATGAGGTGACTGCAGAGGATGCGCTCGCGTGGAAGAAGACCGACAAGATCACGCTGAAAACGACCGCGGAAGTCGCGTCCGTCACGAACGCCAAGGGCGTGTCCGTGAACTTCGCGACCCTCGCCGAGGCCATCGAATCGGCTGCGGCGGGCGAGACGATCAAACTCTTGGCCGATACGAAGGAGAATGTCACGATCGCGAAGAAGTTGACGCTCGACCTGAACGGATTCACGCTCAATGGCGGAACAGAGAAGGGCAAGCCCGCGCTGACGGTTTCCAATGCCAGCGTGACGGTCAAGGATTCCAGCCAAGGACAGACGGGCACCATCAAGCGCGAAGACACGGCCGCGAATTCGGGCAGCGGTTCGCACTACGTCATCGACATCCAGGGCAAGTTCGGTTTCCTGAAGTTCGAGGGCGGTATTGTCGTCAACGACAGCGGCGCCGGCGGGGCCAGGGGGGCGTCTCTGATCCGTCTCGGTGACGACCGTGTTTCTGCGTGGCCCACCCTGACCATCACGGGCGGCACGTTCACGCAGGACAACTTCATCGTCATCAAGGTGGATCGCGGTACGCTGTACTTGAAGGGCGGCACGGTGAACTCCGCCCACAGCTACGCCATCGAGAACTGGAACAACGCCTTTATCATGGGCGGCACGGTCAACGGCACGGTGTCCACATGGGTCTACAGCACGGGCGCGGCGTTCAGCGAGCTGGAGATCAGCGGAGGCACGGTCAACGGCAATGTCGCCTCCGTGAACTTCGACAATGCGGCGGACAAGCAGGCGCGCGTCTATGTGACCGGCGGCACCGTCACCGGTACGCTGGGCACCTATACCTACAACAACGGTTTGAATCCCTTGGAGGATACCAGCAAGGCGACGATCGAGGTCACGGGCGGCACATTCGAGGAAGATCCGACAAAATATGTAGTGGAAGACTCCACTATCACGAAGAACGAAGACGGCACCTTTGGCGTGGCGAAAGCCTATTTGGCAAAGGTCGGCGAAACTTCCTACTACACGATGGACGAGGCGTTCCACGCCGTTGTGGCGGACGGAGTGACGGACAGGACGGTTGTACTTTTGCGCAATTATACGACGGGTAAGATCCAGAACTCTGGATCGAAGAGCTGGATGCTGGATCTGAACGGTTATACATGGACGTATACGCGTACGGACGCCGACAGCGCGGCGTTTGAGATCAACTATGCGAATGTCACGCTCACGGTGAAGAACGGCAAGGTCGTCAGTGCGTCGATGTTGGGCTTGATTCCGTCCGCAATGAGTGGCACCATCACCTACGACAACGCGGGGCTTGTGTTCGAGAAAGTCGAGGCGACCGCCAACGGACACAGCGGCATCGAGACGAATGGCAACAACACGGACGATGTCGTGACGTTGAAGGACAGCACGCTCAACGTGCCGAACGGTTACGGCATCTACTTCGCGTCGTCGGGCAAGGTGACGATCGAGAACAGCATCATCACAGCGAAGACGATGGGCGTTCAGGTCTGCTCGGGCAGTCTGAACATCTCTGGCGACACGAGCAAGATCGAAGTGACGGGCGATGCCGTGGCGAAGACGGAGAACGACGGCGCGATCGAGGATGGCGCGGCGGTTTCCGTCGTGAACCGTCCGGGCTACAAGGGACTTGGCACGATCGCGATTTCGGGCGGCACGTTCAAGGCGAAGGACGGCAACGCGGCCATCAAAGCCTATACGTGGGAGAACAAGACCGAATCGGCGTTCGACAACGCGAACGGGACGGTCGCCGTCCGTGGCGGCACGTTCTCCACGGCCGTGGAGGAAAAGTACTGCGCGGAGGGCTTCATTCCGACGAAGAACGACGACAACACCTACGGCGTGAAGCAGGGCGCGTATGTCGCCGCGATTGGCGAGACGAAGTACGAGACCCTCGCCAAAGCCATCGCCGCCGCGAAGAGCGGCGATACGATCACGCTCCTTGCGGATGTCGTAAACACGGACTACACGGTTGCAAATGCTATCGACATCAAACTCGCCTCCGGCGTGACGCTGGATGGCAACGGCAAGACGATCAGCGGCAATGTCAAGGTGACAGTCTCCTCTGAAGGGGACGTGACAATCAAGGACGCCGACTTCAGGGGCATCCACAACGCGGCGGTTGTTAGCGACAGCTACAAGACGAAGTACGGCTTCAGCGACGATAAGGTCGGAACGCTTTCCGCCATCTATGCGCCGAAACTGGCCGGTGCGCTGACCATTTTGGGATGTGCATTCGAGAACTGCGACTGGGAGGCGATGCAGATCACGCCAGCCGAGGGCGCAAAGATTCACATTCGCGACAATGTCTTCAAGACGTCGGAATCTGACGTCGTGAAAGAGCAACTGCGCCATGTCCATGTCGAAATGGCGTATGGTACGGATTTCGACTACGAGGGCACGGACATCGAACTCGCAATTACCGACAACCAGTTCCATGGCGAGACGAAAGAGGCCAACATGGGCGTCTGGTGGGTCGGAAAGGCGAGTAAGCTTGACGTGACCGGCAACTACTACGAGAACCCGGATGCGGTGAGCATCACGCTCAGCGACAAGTCCTTCAAGCGCGAGAACCGCTGCGACCTGATCTATCCGGCTCGGAGCAAGGCGGATGTGGATGTGGACGACCTGACGGCGGTTGCACTGGTCGTCAAGGACGCATTCAACGCGACGGCCCATACGACTGTTGCCTTGGCAATCGAAGCGGTGAAAGATGGCGAAATCGTCAGGTTGCTCGATAATGCGACGGAAGATGTCACGGTTGGGAAAAGCATCACGCTCGACCTCAACGGCAAGAAGCTGACGAACACGGGCTCCAGCAAGGCAACGGTGTCGATTGCGGAAGGTTCGGTTGCGACCGTGAAGAACGGGAGTATCGTCGGCGGCACGGCCTACTACAACATCGAGATTAAGAAGGGGGGGACGGCGACCTTCGAGGACGTGACGGCCACGGCGGGCAATACGGGCTGGTCGATGATCGACAACTTGGGTACGCTGACCATCGACAGCGGCTCCTATACGGGCGGCCTGAATGTCGTCAAGAGCGAAGAAGGCTCGGTTCTCAAGATTACGGGCGGGACGTTCACGCTGGACTATGCGCCGAGTAGTGGGTATACCGGTGTGATTCTGTCCTATGGCGATACCACCATCAGCGGTGGCGAATTCATTCAGAATGCCAAACCTGGGAAAGGGGCTAATCCGCAGGTCGTGATGGCGGGCGTGGTTGACGGCTACCAATCCACCGTGAAGGTGACTGGAGGTTTGTTCAAGAACAATTCCTCGAAGAGCAATGATATTTTTCATGGCCTAGGAAAGGCGACGAGCGCCAACTTCGAGGTCTCCGGCGGCACGTTCAACAAGAAAATCTCCGACGGCTATTGCGCCGAGGGCTATGCTCCGAAGAAGAATGCGGATGGCACCTACGGCGTGGAATCGATCGTGGTTTCCATTGAAGTGTCCGTCGGCGACAGCGAGAAGGTGGCGCTTCCCTTCCTGAAGACCTGGCTGCGCGCGAACATCGGAGAAACCGAGACGCAGTGGACGGCCGCGAATCTGGAAGCGCGCGCCGCGAACGGCTGGGCCAAGTGGGTCGACGGCGTGCTGGGGCTGAGCACGACCGCGGCGCAGGCCGGTGCGGCGGTTGCGGCGCAGGGTACGGACGCGGCGATTCCCGTCTCGCTCGCCCATGCGGACGCGGATTCCGCGCTCCTCAAGGCCGATGCGCTGAAGATCGCGTACGTGCTTTCCGGCTCGAGCGACCGCAAAATCTGGACAAAGGTCGCGGAAGAGGCGGACAAGGTGAAGCTCGCCATTCCGCTGAATACGGAGACGCTTTACAAGTACTACCGCGTGGACGTCGAAATCGTCGCGGCGGAATAAACGGCGACAGAAAGGATACGGCAGATGAAAAAGATTCTTTTGACAGTGCTTCTCGGGAGCTTCGCTGCGGGACTCGCCGCGGCGGTTCCGGAGAACGCGGACATCATCGGCTTCTCCACGCAGGGGCCGGACGTGTATGCGGACGGCTCGCGCGTGCTGGACGGCGAGAGGTATGCGCTCGTCTGGACGCGCACGGGCGCGGAATTCGCGGGGTTCAATCCAGACGGAACGCTTGCGGACGCGAACGGCGCCGACAGCATGCTTCTCTTGTCCGCGCCCCTCGCGCGCGGCGGACGGTGCGAACCCTTCAAGCTTGTGGCGGACCCGTTGCTGGTGAAGGCGTACACGGCGAACGGCGGTTTGGCGCTTTACCTGCTGGATACGCGCACGTATGCGGGCGGCCAGGCGACCGTCGGCGGCGCGGTGCAGGGCGCGGTGCGCGTGGCGGACGCGTCCATCGGACAGCTTTCGGAGGCGTTCGCTTCCGTCACAGGCGGCACGGGCTCTTCGCCCGTCTACACGGCGTCGGCGCTTCCGGCCGGCACGCCCCGTCCGAAGATCACGGGCATCCGCGTGGAGGCCGACAGCATCGTGCTGACCGTGGCGAACACGATCCCGGCGCTCAACTACAATGTCGCGGCGGGCGAAACGCCTGCGCAGGTCGGCGGCGCCGCGGCGGAGACGCCGGTGACGGGAGCCGCGAACGCGACGATCGAGTTGCGTGTCCCGCGGAATGCGTCCGCTTCGGCGCGGTTCTTCCGCGTGGAGCGCGATCCGCTGAAGAAATAACAGAAGAAAGGAGTCCGATACATGAAACTTTCCATCCATTTGAGCGCCGCGTGCGCGGCGTTTGCGGGTCTGGCGGCGTCCGCCTTGACGGTGACGGGGCCGAACGTCCTGGGGCTTGAGAAGATCTCGGCCGCCGAGGGGGAGCACTACTTCCCGCTGTCTGTCTCGTACATGCAGCCGGGGACGGGGGAGTCCTCGACCGTGGCGGACGCCGTGCAGACGGCGACGCTCGCGGAAGGGGACGAATTGTATGTCTACAATCGCGAAAGCGGCACGTATGCCGTCTATACGCTCGGCGCGGACAAGCAGTGGACGCCGCAGAAGACGGCCACGCTGTCCGCCCAAGGCGAACAGGCGGAACTCGCGGACGGAACGGATGCGGCCAATACGCGTTTGGCGCGCGGCTACGGCTTTTGGATCAAGCGCAAGGACGCCTCGTCACAGCCGATTTACCTGACGGGGCAGGTCGCCGCCGAAGCCGCGAAAGCGGCGATCCCGGTTGGGTCGGCCGGAAAACCGTCCTGTTCCCTTGTCGGTGTGGGCGACAAGGATTGGACGTTGAATGATGCGTCTTTCGATTGGATCGGTGCGGTGGACGGCGACCAGATCCGCGTGCTGGGCGCCGACAATGCGGTCTACTCCTTCATCATCCGCAAGAACGGCAAGTGGATTCGCTATACGCGCACGACGGACGTAAACGGCATCTCGCGCGAGACGAAAGACGAAAGCCCGGTTCTCAAGGCGGGGACGGCCGTCTGGTACGTGCATACAGGCGCGGCGTTCGACCTGACCTTGCCGTTCTGAGGTTCTTATAGAAAGGAAGCAAAACAATGAAACTCAATACGATTTTGGCAGGCTTGGCATTGACCGCAGCGGTTTGCGCCGCACGGGCGGACATCCTCTACTGGCAGTTCTCGGTCGACGGTCAGTCCGCATTCGCCCAACAATACAAGAACGCGAAGAACCAGGCCGGGAGCGAAAATCTCTATCTCTACCTCTTCGCAAACGGCACGCGGAGCACGGGAACGGAGCTGGCCGCCGGAGAGGGCGGCAGTCTGTCTTCCGGCGATTCGCCGCTGGATTATGTGTTAGGTTCGGATGTGGCATCGGCTTCGTTCTACTGGGAACTTGTCGGCGGCACGGGCGACGCGGCCACGACATATCTGAAATCCGAAACAAAGAGCTATCGGGATTTGCTCGATTATATTTCGAGCAACCCGACGGCGGGCCAGTTCGGCGTGTTCAATGCGGGTACGCTGAGCTACACGCTTTTGCCTGAACCGACGAGCGGACTGCTTCTGTTGCTGGGCGTGGCGGGCTTGGCGTTGCGCCGCCGCCGGATTTGACGTCCCAACGCAGACAAGAAACTCCGAAGGGGCGGCAGGGGACTTCCGCCCCTACCCTTCCGTTGGAGGGGCGAATGCCGCGCGCCGGAACGCCCCGCCCCGTCCCCACACCCCATGGTAGGGGGCTACACGACGGTGGCGCCGACGCCCGATCCGAAGATCGAACAGCCGGAGAAGAGTCCGCCCGCGGCGCCCGCCACGAACGGCCAGACGGCCTTCAGCGCGGCTTTCAGCATGCCGCGCCAGTCGATTGTCCATTTCATTGTCGTTTCCTTTCCTTTCGTTGTTTAGAATATCTCACGCAGAGACGCAGAGAACGCAGAGAGAGGGGGGGCTAACGGTTATTTAACCGTGTAGAAAATGTAGAAGATGTAGAAGGGGG
>ERZ808258.607-NODE-607-length-13492-cov-2.976781_pt1 | contig 13492 bp, 9 predicted proteins | sample MGYA00521280_ERZ808258 | MGnify/ENA primary metagenome ERZ808258 (study PRJEB31516, sample SAMN03275585) | gut metagenome | biome: mammalia-associated habitat; material: feces | host: Papio cynocephalus | place: Kenya | collected 2012-07-19 ...
ACATGTTACAGAGGTCACCAAAATTATTTGATTTAACAACACCCTTAAGAGCGTCATACGCAGCATTCTTAATTGTAGCATCCGAAGATTTGGTAAGTTCAATCACCTTACCATATGCACTGTATATACGACGCGCAGAAGCTAACTTAAGTGCAGCAGTCTGCACATTTGCGTCTGTTGAATTCAATGCGGACAATACGCCATTGGAGATATTTCCATTGAACGATAAGAACGCTTTGACAGCGGCTTCCGTCTTCTTTCCACCTTTAGCAAGCATGCCGACTAAACCTGTGAGGGATTTTCCTCCTCCAATCTTTGAAGCAGCCTGAATTGCAGCAATTGCCAATTCTTCATTTTCAGAATTCATTGCATTCACAACCAAATCGGTTTGATCGGCAACATGATTATTACCCAACCAACGTACGATATCAGTTTGCGTACCAGCTTGGAATGATTTGAATTTTGAAGCTACTGTATTGAAAATACCATTACCGGCATATTGTTTGGCATAAGACAGTGCTGTATTCCGATATTGGATATTATTATCCTTCAATGCTTTCAGAATATTTTTAGCAACATTCTTACGATCAGATTTGAGCAACAGTTTCAAACCAGCACAGCGAATGGCTTGCTTATCATTTTTCAGAAGTTCTTTCGCAGCCTTCGACACTGTCTGATTATCATACAAATTATCCAGCAATTGCAGATATGCATCCGTTGCGCTGGTAGGCTCTAATTTATATCCTTCTGCTTTTGCAGCAGACTGCAAGGTCTTTATCGATGCCGTTGAACCACATACCGTCAAAGCATTGTAAACAGCAGACAAAGTCTTGTCGTCACCACTTTTTGCCCACTCCAAAAGTATCGGCTCAACGCCCTTCAACTTTTTGAAATATGCCAAATAAGCTAACGAACTTTTAGGTGCTTTTCCGCTTTTAATCAAGCTCGTAATTTCATTGTCGATATTCGGTGTTGATGCAAGCGCACGCACGGCATAATCCTGCAAATAAGAATCGCTCAGATATTTTTCAAAAACAGGAACTTCTGCGACTGTCGAAAGTTTCTGAAGCTGAGTCATCAAGAACGCTTTATTGGCATTGTCCGTGCATTTATCCAACCCGGTAATAAGGCCTTTGCGGATACCATCACGCATGCTCTCTTTGCCGGCTGCAGATACATAATTGACAATACCATTAATCGCATATTCAAATGTTGCATTTTTTGCTTTGTCAGCCGGTTTCAACATCCCCGCAAGCATTTGAATACCCGTTTGGCCTGTTGCAGCCATCTCTCCTATTACCTCATTATAAGCCTTGGAGGTCTGGGCCGGCAATTGAGCCAAGCCATCAGTAATAACGGTTTCAGGTGTACGTTGGCGACTATCTGTTTGTGCGTATGCAGTCACGCCAAAACACAATAAGAAGACCAGCAGTAGTATGGAGTATTTTCCTCTTTTCATTTTTGTATCATGATTAATTGGTAAAACATTAAATCTGCCAAGGCCCACGCATAGGTTGATTTATCAGAGCATTGGCCGCATCATCGCCAATAAACGTTTGTGTCTTAGGATTGAAATTCAAAACTTGACGCCCCAAGCGAAGAGCTATGGCACCGAGATTAACCAATGTACAACTGTGATGACCGTTCACCTCATTAAGAGCGAATTTCTGACGAGTACGGATGCACTCAATAAAGTCTGTTCTCTGAGGTTCCGGATCCGGGAACTCTGCAAGTTTGTTCATGACATCCGGTATAGTACATTCAAATCCCTTATATACTTTTCCTTTCGGGCCTTCAATATATGGAGTATGCCCTTTGCTTTCATAGCCTTCACCTTCCAATACAATTTGGCAGCCATCTTCATACGTATAGACAATTCTTCTCCAAATACCTACTGCATCTGGATGCTGCTGAGGAGCTTCAACTTCCACTTTAACAGGGAAGTCATTATCTTTGTTCAGCAAATATTGGATGGGATCAAGGTAATGCTGCCCCATGTCAGTCAGACCACCGCCATCATAATCCCAATAACCACGGAATGTTTGGTGAACACGGTGCACGTTGTATGGTTTATAAGGTGCCGGACCCAGCCACATATCATAATCCAGCTCTTGTGGCACGGGTTCTGGAACAAGATTTTCTTTTCCTACCCAAAAGAATTTCCATGTAAAGCCGGTTGTTCCGGACACAGTTACCTTAAGGGGCCAGCCCAACATGCCACTATCCACAAGTTTCTTTAAAGGTTGCACGGTAGTGCCTAAGCCGTAGAATGTGTCTTTGAAACGGAACCACGTGTTCAAACGGAATATACGATTGTAACGCTGTACAGCTTCAATTACACGCTTTCCTTCACCGATGGTTCTCGTCATTGGTTTTTCGCACCAAATATCTTTTCCTGCCTTAGCTGCTTCAACGGCCATCAAGGCATGCCAATGAGGTGGCGTTGCTATATGGACAACATCGACATTCGGGTCTTTGATCAAATCCCGAAAATCGTGATAGGTTTTTACGTCTTCGTTAAACCTTTGTTTTGCCATGTCCACGGCTTGTTTCAAATGCCGTTTGTCTACATCGCAAACCGCAACCAACTTGCAGGCTTTATCACTGGTGAAATGGTAAGAAGATTTTCCTATTCCACCAACACCAATGATACCCTTTGTCAGTTGGTCACTAGGGGGAACATAACCGTTTCCTCCTAACACGTGGCGCGGAACTATTGAAAATATTCCTGCTGCGCCCAACGTTTTTAAGAACGTCCTTCTATTCGTCTTCATATTTGGGTGAATATAATTTGTGCTTTAACCAATTTATCTCTCCTACTTCAAGTCTTTCACATAGATGTCTCTAAAGTATGTAAGGCTACCATGTGCCTGCAACTCCAACTGTTCAACAGGGAATATTGGCAGGTTCCGATTCCAATAGTTTTCAAGTACCACGTTATCGACCACAGTAACACCATTAAGCTTTACAGTTACCTTGTCGCCAACCATTTTTATATAGAAACTATTCCATTCTCCCAACTTATTGTCTGCGACTTGCAATGGTTTGCTTTCATGCTTTTGATTGTTGTATAATCCGCCTGAGCCTACCTGTGCACCTACATTGACACGCGCAATATCCCAGATTTGTACTTGAGGTGTACCTCTTAGATAGATGCCGGCATCAGGTTCTTTGCCATTTGGGTCGAGCTTCCAATCTACATACATTTCAAAATCCGCATAGGGTCTTACGGTGCATATATTGTCAAATCCACTTCCCACATAAGCCAATAGGCCGTTTTCCACTTTCCAGTCCTTGCGCATTGTTTCATCTGCTTTCACTTGAGCTTTAGCCAGTTCATCCGATGTCATGCTTGCACGCTTGATAGGATTCTCCACCAAGCCTTTCCAACCACTTAAATCTTTTCCATTGAAGATAGAAACAAAGCCGGCTTCGTCCTTTGATGTTCCTTGCAGATACTCCTCAATTGCCTTCCGGCTACTTCCGCCGAGTATCTCCATTGATTGAACAAGCCATTGGCGCGTATTTATACCGTCATATTCTTTATGTTTAAGGGCTATATCAGCTACAGCTTGTGCTGCTGTTTTTTCCAGACCTTTTACATTTAAAAATTTGGCAGCAGTGGTCATTCCGATAAATGTTCCTGTTTGACCGATTTCCTGCAATATTTTTTTCTGGGTCCCGACATTTTGAGCTTTTTCCAGTTGATTACGCAGCTGTATCAACCGACCTTCGGGAGTCTTGTACTGATCAATTTTCTGAGCGCGAAGGCACAAGTTCCCACTCGCCACTAATACTACGGACAGAAAGACCAAAAGTCTGTTCTTCCAATCTAAAACCATTGAGGATTTACCAGTAATCATTTTAATATATTGTTATGAGTTGAGTCTTCAAGCCGCGAAAAACTTTCTTCAGCTGCAGTGTGTCTAAAATCAGCCGCTAAATTAGGACAAAATTCATCTATCTCCAAATTATGCGAACTAAATTGTCCTAAAGGCCTATTATTTTAGCCATTTTGCTCTTTCTCTTAAGGGCTCGATGCCTGTCTTTATTCCGGCACAAGGCATCACGCTCCTGTAGTCTTTCTTTCTTCCTGTTACCGGCCGACAAAAATGTCCTCTACAACATGCCGCATGTAGCGATCCTCTATGATATGGGCACCTACACGGCTATTTTCGCGCAGACGCTGCAAAACACGCTTTGCAGCTTGTTGGTGACTTTCTTTTTTGGAAAAACCACGCCCTTTTCCCATTACATGATCTTCTACTATGACTCTTGCTACAAACGGCGGCAGTTTCTCGGTTGAAGGTTCACCAAGAATTTCGGTTTTGAATTCAACATTCAAATGATATTTTTGTCCCCACTCTAGCAAACGGCTTTTAAAATTCTGTTCGTTTCGTTCCAATCTGTTCGTATCTAAATAGCCGCGCTCAATAAGACTGACAAAAAAACGCTGGCAACAGCCATAGCCACGATCCAAATAGGCTGCACCGACCAAAGCTTCAAATGCATTGCCTCCTATGTAACAGTTGTGCGATTCTACCGAAATGCAGCGTTTCACTAACTGATCAAGGCCTATTTTCTTTGAAATCTGTCCCAATGTGCTGCGACGCACCATCTTGCTTCGCATGGTGGTGAGAAAACCTTCCTGCTCGTTTCCATATTTTCTGAAGAGATAGTTGCTGACAACGGCTTCTATTATTGCGTCCCCCAAAAACTCTAAACGCTCGTTGTTTATCACATGCCCATAGTCGTCTTTCTTCAACATGCTCCTATGCAACAAGGCTTGCTTGTAAAGCTCTATATTGTGGGGCGAAAAAGTCAGGATTCTTTTCAAAGGCAAATAAAGTTCCTCTTTCCGCGAAGGAAAGAGGAACTTTATAGCATTCTGAAATAAATTCATTGTTTTATCTGCACAAAGAATTATTATTCAGCATATTTCTTGATTATCACGCAAGCATTATGGCCACCGAAACCGAATGTATTGCTCAACGCTGCACGCACCTCGCGTTTCTGAGCTTTATTAAACGTAAAGTTCAAATTGTAATCAATTTGCGGATCTTTGTCATCGTCTGCGTGATTGATGGTTGGTGGAACCACATCTTCTTTTACGGCCATCAGGCTGAAAAATGCTTCCATTGCACCGGCAGCGCCGAGCAGATGACCTGTCATCGACTTTGTCGAACTGATGTTCAAATTATATGCATGCTGGCCAAAGACTTTTTGTATGGCTTTCACTTCCGATATGTCTCCAACCGGTGTCGATGTGCCATGCACATTGATGTAATCGATATCCTCGGGCTTCATGCCTGCATCACGCAATGCTTCTTCCATCACAAGTACGGCTCCTAAGCCTTCGGGATGCGATGCCGTGATATGGTATGCATCAGCCGACATGCCGCTTCCGGCAACTTCGCCATAGATTTTTGCACCACGAGCCTTGGCATGCTCCAATTCTTCAAGTATCAGGCATGCTGAGCCTTCGCCCATTACGAAGCCATCACGGCTGCCGCTAAACGGGCGCGAAGCCCCTTCGGGATCGTCGTTGCGCGTTGAAATGGCATGCATTGCATTGAAGCCGCCAACGCCTGTAGGCCAGATTGCCGCTTCGGCACCACCGGCAACAATCATATCGGCCTTGCCTAAACGAATCAAGTCTAACGATGTTGACAATGCGTGAGTGCTCGAAGCACATGCCGAAACCGTCGCGAAGTTCGGCCCATGAAACCCATACATGATGGAGATATGGCCGGCTGCGATGTCGGCTATCATTTTCGGTATAAAGAAAGGGCTGTACTTGGGTCCATCTGCCGCATGGAGCGCGTTTGCACCGACTTCTTCTTCAAAGCTATGGATACCTCCAATGCCTACTCCGTAAATTACGCCTACTCGATTTTTGTCGACCGATTCGAGATCTACGCCGCAGTCTTTCACCGCTTCCATCGCACTTACGATGGCATATTGCGTGTAAAGATCCATCTTGTTGCAAGCCTTGCGATCAATATAGTCGCGACCATTGAAGTTTTTCACTTCACAGGCAAAATGGGTCTTGAACAAGGTAGAGTCGAAATGGGTAATAGGGCCGGCACCGCTTTTTCCTGCTTTTACATTTTCCCAAGTCTCGGAAGCTGTGTTGCCTAAAGGGGAAAGCGCACCAACGCCTGTTACGACTACTCTCTTTAATTCCATTTCTAAAGAGGAACCGGGATTATTTTGTATTGGCTTCGATGTATTCTATTGCCTGACCTACTGTGGAAATTTTTTCTGCTTGATCGTCAGGTATAGAAATGTGGAACTCTTTTTCAAATTCCATAATCAATTCTACAGTGTCCAAAGAATCTGCACCCAAGTCGTTTGCGAAACTTGATTCATTCTTTACTTCACTTTCGTCTACGCCCAGCTTATCTACGATGATAGCTTTTACTTTAGATTCGATTTCTGACATAATTGTTAGTTTTATGATTGTATTTTTTCAATTAGGCTTGCAAAATTAGAACTAAATATTTGTATGACCAAGAAATAACGCAAGAAAATGCAGATTTTTGCACACTACAAACCTATTTTGTGCGTTTTAGTTGTCATTTGATTCATCTACGGCATGTATCGGTGCATTTTTATGTTTCCGGGTTGAATATATTTTCAGTATCAGAACGGAAGTCGGGCGCACGGCCTTATAGAATAATCTGAAACGGCACCATACAGATTAAAGAGTAAGGCTTCAAATCAAAATGCGGATGTTGCAAATTTAAAAAGGAACGCAGCAAAACCCTGCGATTGCCGCAAAACATTCAAGAGTAAAGTTCCTTGTCGTTATTTTTTATGTAACTTTGCAGCCAAGAAATGGTTTTTGCCCGCTTTCCTACGGGCGAATGAAAAGGGAATCCGGTGCAAGTCCGGAACAGTACCCGCTGCTGTAAGTCTCATAATTAATCCGTCGCAGCAATACGTCACTGGATTTCATTCCGGGAAGACGCGAGAGGATAGGGACAAGTCAGAAGACCTGCCAGATCTGTTTTGTTATATGCCTGCGGGGTCACGGGCTTGATAAAACGTAAGGTACGGTCATGCCATATCTTTTCGTGTTCTATCAGTATGGCCTCCGCATGCGTCAATATCCATCCTGATGTATAGAAACAGAAAGCATATTGCCGTTTTATTGTTGCTTATACCTTTTATTGCCGCTTCGGCACAAGAGCCCGTATTGTCTGATAGTACAGAGAAACGGTTGAAAGATGTGGTAGTAACTGCCACTCGCCGGAATGAAACCATCCCCTCCCAACGTTTGCGCGGAAAGGAACTTCAACGCATGAACAGCTTAAACGTAGCCGATGCCCTGCGCTATTTTTCGGGCGTCCAGATAAAAGACTATGGCGGCATAGGCGGCATCAAGACCATCAATATACGAAGCATGGGTACGAATCATGTTGGCATATTCTATGACGGCATACAACTTTCGAATGCCCAGAACGGACAAGTGGACCTTGGTATGTTTTCATTGGACAACATGCAGGAAATACAGCTCTACAACGGCCAAAAAAGCGAAATCTTCCAACCTGCCAAAGATTTTGCATCAGCCGGGTCCGTATATTTATGGACACGCAAGCCTGAATTCGACAACGGAAAAGATTATCACTTTAAAGCCACGCTGAAAAGCGGATCTTTTGACTTGGTCAACCCGTCATTGCTCATGGACTTCAAATTTTCCGAAAAAGTAAGAGCCTCGTTTAGCGGTGAATGGGTCAGCAGTAGCGGCAAATACAAATTCCGCTACAAGCGACGCGCTGTAAAAACCGGTGAAATAGTCTACGACACCACTGCCGTCAGACAAAATGGAGACATTCGGGCAACACGGCTTGAAGGCTCTTTGTTCGGTGATTTGCAGCAAGGTTCTTGGATGTTTAAGGCCTATAATTACACATCCGAACGCGGTGTTCCGGGAGCCATCGTAAACAATGTCTGGCGGCGGGGAGAGCGCATATGGGACAATAATTCTTTCGCTCAAGGACGCATTGTCAAGGATTTCGGCAAAAGATATCATGCACAGTTCACAGGAAAATATGCCTATTACCTTACCAAATATGTAAACAAGGACACCACCGTTGCGCGAATTGACAATGTCTATAGGCAAAAAGAACTTTACCTTTCCACTTCCCACCTCTACAACATTACTCGCACGTGGGACATTTCGGCCGCATACGACCTGCAATGGAACCAAATGGATGCCGACATGATCGGGTTTGTATACCCCACCCGTTGGACACATCTCGGATCGTTGGCCACAGCCCTGCATGTCGGACCTTTGAAAGCACAGGGAAGCATGGCATTCAGTTACATACACGACAAAACGCGGCTGGCCCAATCACCCGATGACAAAAAGGTATGGACACCAGCTCTGTTTCTTTCCTACCGTCCTTTCAAACATTACGGATTCATGCTGCGCGGTTTTGCAAAAAGGAGCTTCCGCATGCCGACATTCAACGACCTCTACTACGCGGAAATGGGAAATGCCCGGCTCAAGCCCGAAAGCACCACGCAATACGACCTTGGAATTTCCTACAAAAGCAAACGTCACAAGGGCTTCCTGACTGAATGGGGCATTCAAGTTGACGGATACCGCAATTTCGTTCATGACAAAATCATTGCCTACCCGAAAGGAGCACAGTTCCGCTGGACGATGCTCAACCTCGGACGGGTCAGGATTACAGGAGCCGACATTTCAGCCGACATGACCGTTAATCCGGTTGACGAGTTGTTTGTCCGTGGAAAAATCCAGTACACTTATCAGGAAGCCATTGATGTCACTCAAAGATCAGACACTTACTATCGCGATCAGATACCTTACATTCCATGGCATAGCGGTTCAGCCATATTGCAAGCCGAATGGAAATCCTGGAATTTCAACTACAGTTTCATCTATACCGGCGAGCGGTACAACCAACAGGAAAACATCATTTACAACCATACGCAGCCATGGTACACAAGTGATATCTCTTTGGTAAAATCCCTCAGCTGGAACAAATATACGGCCAAGATCACTCTTGAAATCAACAATGTGTTCAGCCAGGACTACGATGTGATACTCAACTATCCCATGCCGAAACGCAACTATCGGATAACTTTCAGCTTCGAGTTATGACAAGAAATGTAATTTTCATACTATTGACAACGCTTTTTGCCGCCGGATGCCGCGAAGATGAAGTCGTCGTTCCGACCCAATACGAAATACTCCCCATCGGAATGAAAGAAGGTCAGAACATCATAGGCATGTATCTTGTCAATGAAGGCAACATGGGCTCCAACAAATGTACGCTCGATTATTTGGATTACGTTCACGGCTACTATGTCCGCAATCTCTACTCCGAGCGCAACCCCAATGTCATAAAGGAACTGGGCGATGTGGGCAATGACATTCGCATCTATGGTTCCCGTCTCTATGTCGTGGTCAACTGCTCCAACAAGATTGAAGTAATGAATGCCTATACTGGCAGACGCATAGGCCAGATCAACATCCCCAATTGCCGTTATATCCGTTTTCATCGTGGCTTTGCCTATGTATCCTCTTATGTAGGCCCCGTGCAGCTGAACAATCCGAACGCCGTAAAAGGTGCCGTCTACAAAATCGACACTCTCACACTGAAGCCTACAGCCAAATGCACCGTAGGCTATCAGCCCGACGAATTGGAAATAGTAGGTGACTACATTTATGTGGCCAATTCAGGCGGATACATGGCTCCCAATTACGACAACACGGTTTCCGTTGTCGAAATCGACGGGTTCAAACAGGTAGAAAAAATACCCGTTGCCATCAACCTTCATCATATAAAAGCCGACACAGAAGGCAAGCTTTGGGTAACTTCACGCGGCGACTACCAAGGAATCCCTTCCAAACTCTTTGTGCTGTCAAAGAAGAAAGGGCGCAATGAAATGCAAGTTACCGACACCCTCGACATTCCTTGTTCCAATTTTTGTATCAGCGGCGATTCTCTCTACTATTATTCAACTGAATGGAACAACTACACACAGTCCAACACCATTACATACGGAATAGTCAACACAAAGACAAAAAAACAAGTCAGCGACAAGTTTATTACCGACGGAACGGAAAAGGATATCACCATACCCTATGGCATCGACATCCACCCCGAGACACGCGAAATCTATGTAACCGATGCTAAGAACTATGTTTCAAGCGGTGTCCTTCACTGCTACAGCCCCGACGGAATACGCAAATGGAGCGTGCGCACAGGCGACATTCCGGCACACATGTGTTTTCTGAAAAAATAACTCCATGGTCAGACTCACCCGATTTATCTTCGCCTCCCTATTAGCGGGCATAGCATTGACAGGTTGCCGCAGTGACATAGAAAATGTATCATCAGGCCTCAACAGCAGCTACTACATAGAACGCATGCGCAAGCTGAAACTGTCGCCGGCATACAAGGGGGACAGCTACCGGTGGATTCTACACACGGAAAACGGACAAGACAGCTTGCTCTCAACCGACAGAGAATATATTTTCCTCGCTGAAAAAGAAGGCACATACAACCTTACTTTCGAACTCGAAGACGGTCTGCGCGGATACAGACATTCGTTCCTCGTCACTGCGTTGCACGAAGAAACGGAATACAGCCCCTACACGGCCAAAGTCTACGAATACCGGCCTGCTCCGGGACAGTTTGTCAACACCATGCCCGTATACGAAAAAGGAGACACGGAAGAGACAATGCGTCAAAAAGCGGAAGACGACCTTTCTAACGATGTCATGATTACGCTTGGTGCCTATGGAGGATATGTCACCTTCGGATTCGACCATACAGTAATCAATGTGCCCGGCAAAAAAGACTTTTACATCAAGGGCAATGCCTTCTACAGCGATGTGCCCGACTATCTCGAAAGAAAAGGAGGCTCATCCGAGCCGGGCATCGTGATGGTGGCATTCGACCGCAACTGCAACGGACAAGCGGATGATGACGAATGGTATGAGCTGGCCGGCAGTGAATATTATAAGCCCTCAACCCTCAAAAACTATCAGATCACCTACAGCAGGCCCGACAATCACACACCCATCGGCGACGACACCGGATTTCTCACCGATACCGCCTATGTGGTTTGGAGCGACAACCGCGAAGGCAAGGGATTCATCGCCAAAAACATCTACCACCCGCAAAACTACTATCCCGAATGGATGGCGGAAGACCAACTGACTTTCAGCGGCTCCCTGCTTGCCGGCAACGGCATAGACGAGAGCGGCAGCGGCTCCTACTACGTGCTCTACTCCTATCCATGGGGCTATGCGGACAACCACCCCAACGAATATGCCGACCTCTGTTCGTTCGACATTTCATGGGCGGTCGACAAGGACGGCACCCCCATTCATCTGCCAGGCATCGACTTCATCCGCGTCTATACCGGAGTCAGACAGTCGTGCGGATGGCTGGGAGAGACATCCACCGAGGTGGCAAGAGCACGCGACCTGCATATTGAAATCAAATCCTCCATACCCGACGATCCTCTGGACGACAGTGCGACACAAAGCAATCATTAACCCAAATATTCATCACAAAAAACATGTAAACATGAAGAAAATCTACACTTTACTGTCAGTGCTTCTATGCACGACATTAGCGTTTGCCCAAGAAAGCAACAACTATTCAAAAGGCGTTTTCATCGTCAATGAAGACTGGTACGGACACCAGAATTCCACCGTCAACTTCCTTTCCGACGAAGGAGAATGGACCTACCGTGTGGTACAGAAAGAAAATCCCGGCAAAGAACTGGGCTGTACCAACCAATACGGCCAGATCTACGGTGACCGCTTCTACTTCGTAGCCAAACAGGAAAAAGACCCGGGAGCCGATGTAACCGGCGGTCGATTCACCGTATGCGATGCCAAAACCATGAAAATCATCTGCCAGCTTCCCTTCATTGCAGAAAAAGACGGCAAAAGCATCGCCGACGGACGCAGCTGTCTGGGAGTAGACGAAAACAAAGTCTATATCGGCACCACCAACGGCATTTACATCTTTAACACAAAATCATTGCAAGTGACCGGAAAAGTAGAAGGCATCAGTGACAACACAAGCCTCTATACCGGCCAGGTGGGGAGCATGGTCAGAGTAGACGACTATGTCTTTGCCGTACACCAGTCGGAAGGCGTGCTGGTGATCGACCCTTCCACAGACAAAGTTGCGAAAGTCATTGACTTTACCGCCATCATTGACAAGTTCAACGCCTACCTTGTCGACGATGCGAAAATCGACACCGGCAACAAGAACTCGCTGCCCTATCCCGGCTCGAGCATTGCCATGTCGAAAGACGGCAACATATGGGTGCCGGTAGCCGAAGGCAGCGGCGGGTCGGGAGCAACACTGCCGTTCCTCGTAAAAATTGACCCACATTCTCTGCAAACCGACGTCGTTTACATTAATCCCGAAGACGGTCTGTATCCGCCCGCCAACTCCTGGTATGCCTGGACCCCCGACGGTTTCTGCGCCTCCAATGTGGAAAACGCCCTCTATTGGAACGGAGGCTCCAGCTCATGGTTCAGCAACACCCAGATATTCAAATACGACATCAACACCGGCCGAACAACCAAAATCATCGACCTCGAAACCGTCGACAACGAGGGATGGAAACTCTACGGCTGCTCCATGCGCCCCGACCCTGTCACCGGCGACCTCTACATGTCGCTTTATCATGACTATGGCGACAACACCTATATCACCCGCAAGACCGACAAGGACGGTAACAAGATTGCCGACTACAACATGATTTCCAACTATTGGTTTCCCTCCATACCCGTATTCCCCGACAATGAAGCGCCCGTCATCGCCCAACCCATCGGCGACATCAGCCTAAAAATGGGAACAACGGTCACGATAGATCTGAAAAACCTTGCAACAGATGCCGACAATGCCGACGCCGCCATCGTAAAAACCGTCAAAAACGTGAGCGGCCCAAGCATCCTGGAAGCCTGGGTGCAAAACGGCAGCCTCACCATTGCTTCTAAACGCGAAGGCAAGGCCACCGTCACCCTTAAAGTCAATTCAAACGGAAAACTGGCCGAAACCTCGTTTACCGTCAGTGTAACTCCCGCCACCGGCATACAGAGTGCCTCCACAGACGAAGCCCAAGAAATCGCCCGCTTCAGTGCCGACGGAAAACGCATCAGCGCTCCGCAAAAAGGCATCAACATCATCCGCATGAGCAACGGTTCCGTGCGCAAAGTCATCGTCAGGTAATCCCGATAAACCTATCCGAAACAGGGGAGCATTCTGCCAGCAGAAATGCTCCCCTGCTTTTGCATTTTCGCCCTTCAAAACGGCTGTTTTTCCATCATTCAAAAAATCCACCTTAATTTTGCTCAAAATCATTGCTGTCCGATAAAACCATTTTGACCTGATTCAAAATGGTTTTATCGGACAGCAATGTAGGAATTAACGTGAGTTCGATGAAATCAGAACAAGGTTGGTTGCGTGTCAATCGTTCTCGA
>ERZ808258.613-NODE-613-length-13339-cov-30.577763_pt1 | contig 13339 bp, 17 predicted proteins | sample MGYA00521280_ERZ808258 | MGnify/ENA primary metagenome ERZ808258 (study PRJEB31516, sample SAMN03275585) | gut metagenome | biome: mammalia-associated habitat; material: feces | host: Papio cynocephalus | place: Kenya | collected 2012-07-19 ...
GAGACTTAGGGAAGCTCTTCCCAAAAAAGGGATTTCTCCCCAACACTGACCTTTTGGAAAAAAATGACAAAAATGGCAACAGTGCTGGTAGGTAACAATTGACAACCAATAAATGGAAATGTCAAGAAATGATGTATAACGCGCATTATATTTACAATTAGTACCGTCATAAAATATACATAAATATGTATCAAATGTTTCATTTTACGTTCATACGGAGTTAATAACGTACTGGTATAATATAGATGTACTCAGAGAGGTACAGGAAGGATGGTCAAAATGAACAAAAAATGGTACTTTATCACGGCAAAGCGGTGCGGCGATTGCGCGTTGCAATTTTTTGCGCGTACGCCTGAGGGATTGCGTCGCATCCTCGATCGTTTGGCTAACGGCGATTGGGAAAATGTTATGGTCGAGGTGTATGGATGATGAGACTTTACAAGGTAACAATCAAAACAGGGAAAAATCTGGTAAACACGCTGTACACTACCAATTTTTTGGAAGCGTACGCGCGGGCAACCGTATATTACGGCTGTAAAGATACCCGCGCGTATATCAAATCAACAATGTGTGTGATTCCGACTTTTATGGCAAATTAACAGTCAATCCCAGGTAACAGAAGTTCAGTTGACTGAATCGAAATCAAAATTCAGTCAACTGAACAATAACAGAAAGAGGTAATAGCAATGACAGAAAATGTACAAATCGTAGAAATTTCTAAAATCGACGCGCTGAAAAATCCTGAGTTGAAAACCGCCGCAAAACAGATTGTAAAACTCGAAAAAACTCGTGATCGCGCCGCTTATTCAATTGCACAGGTGCTAAAAACTGTGGACGACAAGCGTATGTTTGTTGAGGATGGATATAAAAATATCGAGCAGTTCGCGAATGCAATGTTTGGGTATAAGAAAGTTACGGTATCCAATATGTTGCGTATCGCTAAAACGTATATGCTTCCAAATGGCGATACCATTCTCAAAAAAGGCGAATCCGATTTCACCTATACGAAATTGTCTGAATTGTTGTCACTTGGACCTGATACGTTGAAAAAAGCAGTGCAGAACGGCGATATTACGCCGGATATGACGCAAAAGGAACTGAGAAATTATGTTAAAAAACAAAAAACCCCGGAGATTTCAGAGGAATACGCGTCGAATGATTTCAGCGCCGCGGACGCCGCGAATGCAAGCGACGCGCCGACCGCCGAAACCACCAGCACGACCGAATCCACCAACGGCAAAAACACGGTAAAGATTTACAAAATCGCCGTGCGTATCGGGTTCGGCGAGTATGAAGAGCGGCGTGAATGGAATGTTCTCGAACCAATCGAGGAATACTTGCGCGAATGCATTTTCCGAAATGCAGATGAAAAAATCAAAACGATTTGCAAGGCAACCGAAAACAAATATTTCATCGAAACCGACGAATATATCTACGGTTTGCAAATGTCCTAATTTGTAAAAAATATAGTCAACTGAACCGGTAGTGTTACGGTTCAGTTGACTGAATGGATGTGAAAAAAATGCGAATTTGTTTTCAAGTGTTCGAAATTCAAGAACACGGGGGCGATACGGTTTGCACTGAAATTTGTAATAACTATCCCGATGGGGAGTTCAGAGAAATTGCCGAAAAAATAGATTGCTTGCTTTCTCGAATGGGTGTTATTACAATTTCACAAAATTGTTTGAAATTGCCCGGAATTGAATGGAATTTCAAAGCAAATGACATTGAATATTTATACTTATTATATTTTGAGGTATAAAAATATGATATGCTGGCCACGTCCTGTTTATACAAAAACAGGTGAAAAAATCGATCCTAATTGGTACGAAATTGTAAAATGGATTTCGTCATTATATGAAAAATATGGAACTAATAAATTAGAAGCGCTTTTGAGTATATATTACCATTATAATCTGGAAATCGCAGATTTTATCGATATGTGCGAATGGTTGACAGGATCAAAATTAGAAAAAATAAAAGTATCAAAATCATATTCGCTAACTCAGGAAATTCAAGTATGTCCATATAAAGGGCGATACGGCGAAGGATTTATTGTTAATTATCCGAAGTATTGTAATCATATGGCTAAAACGGTGTATTGGTGTTTCGAACATATTGATTACGATTTAAGATATGAAGTAGGTGGACGTCATGAAATCGAGTGAATACACTGCCGCATATCGTAAAGTGAAGCGTCGAATTAAAAATTTGCAAGATAAAATTGGCTATACAGGTGTGGTTGCAAATTTTCTATTTCGATATGAAAATATTGGCGGTTTGCCCAATGAACGCGCCGCGATAGAACGCGGAATTGAAGATTCAGTTTTGCGTGATATGCAACAGTTTTTGAATAAACCAACAACGGTTACGGCATATAAAAAAGCACGTGCCGCGAAAATCCGAATTTTTCATGAATACGGCTATGAAAAAGTTAATGAAAAAAATTTGGAACAAGCAGTGGCTCTATTAGAAGCATTGCGCGATTCACTTGCATACATACCGTCGGATGAGGCGTTGGATGCACTTGATGACCCCGCGCAGATGGATGCTTACATGGCAAGAATTGATTACATGACAAAAAACGAACCGACGGAAAATTATATTTCCTTGTTGGATGGATATGGTAAAGAGGTGAAATTAAATGCTGACACCATTTGAGCAGTTTCGACTTTACATCTTTGAACGATTTAGAAAGAGAAACTGATTCTAAACATCATGCCCGATGGGGCGCGGATACTTGTGATAAACATGGACACCGCAAAGAATACTATTCGCATACATTGGCGGCCTTTGACATAGAAACCTCTCTGATTGATACTGGCAAAGACCACCCAGAGGCCGCCATGTATATATGGATGTTTGCATTAGAAGATCGAGTTACATTATTTGGGCGAACATGGGAGCAGTTTCAAGATTGTTTAACGCGCATAAATGACAATTTACCGTCAAAACAGGTGCTTATAGTATGGGTACATAATTTAGCGTATGAATGGCAATTTATGAGATGGTTTTTTGATTGGCAAAAGGTTTTTCTTGTTGGAAAACGGAAACCAATTACAGCACGTTGGCAAAATATAGAATTTCGATGTTCTTACAAACAGACTAATATGTCTTTGGATGCCTTTACCCACAAAATGGGTGCAAAGCATTCTAAGCTGTCTGGCGACGATTTCGATTATAAAGCGAAGCGGTATCCGTGGTCGGAATTGTCGTTCAGTCAACTGAACTACTGTGAAAATGATGTTGTGGGGTTGATAGAAGCAATGCGTATTCAAATGGAAAAAGACGATGATAGCTTATATTCAATTCCATTGACGTCAACCGGGTATGTACGCCGTGATGTACGGAAAGCAGTTGCGTACTTTCAGCAGTATCTAAAACCGCTGTACCCAAATGAAGATTTATACCGCATATTAAAGGACGCTTTCCGTGGGGGTGATGTTCATGCGAATCCTGCATATTCTGGAAAAGTTCTAAAAAATGTTAAAAGTGTTGATAAATCTTCCGCTTATCCGAGTGTTCAATGTATAGAAAAATTTCCCGTTTCTTCATTCAAATTGCGCGAGAATGCTACATTTGAACAAATGGAAAAACTGATATTTGTCCACAAAAAAGCATTAGTTTTTAGAATTCGATTCACTAAACTGTTCTCAAAAGACCCGTTTCCACCAGAACCGTATCTATCATTTGCAAAAGTTAAGGTAGCTGGCGAACGCGTATTAGATAATGGACGTGTAGTATGTGCTAATACATTGGAAACGGCGCTAACTGATATCGATTACAAAATTGTAAAAGATAACTATACATGGGAATCGGCTGAAATTCTGGAATTGTGGGACGCTACCTATGGCATACTACCAAAAGGATTGATTAAAGTAGTGCAGGAATACTATAAAGCGAAAACCGCCTTAAAGGATGTTGATGGGCAAGAATATTTTTACATGAAAAGTAAAAATAAACTGAATGCGATTTATGGTATGAGCGCACAAGACCCGTATATTGATAATTGGCAATACAAAGAAAATGATTATGTTCAAGAAGATGATGGACGTTTACAGAAAACAGTTTTACCATATCAATTTGGCGTGTGGACAACGGCACGAACACGCGAATCGCTTAGGCACGCAATTGATATTGTTGGTAAAGATTTTGTTTATTGTGATACTGATAGCGTCAAGTATATTGGTAGGCATTCATTCAGTCAACTGAACAAAGAAATCGTTAAGAAATGTAAAGTCAATGAATCGTATGCCGACGACAAAAACGGCAAACGGCATTATATGGGGGTATTTGAAAATGAAGAACCCTATGATAATTTTATAACGCTGGGAGCAAAAAAATACGCATACGAAAAACACGGTGTTTTAGGTATAACTTGTGCAGGCGTATCAACTAAAAAACTTCCAGCCGAACAACAAACTGAGCGCATAAAAACATATGCCGCAAAGGAATTGCAAAGTTTGGATAATTTTCAATCGGGATTTGAATTTACATTAGCAGGAAAAAATATTGTGGTTTATCACGATCATATGCCTGAATATCGCGAAATCGATGGGCATACAATTTTAGTTCCCGGCAATGCCGCAATTCTCGATGGCGAATATACAATTTCCATTGCAAAAGCATATGCGAAGTATCTAAAACAAATAAATTATTTACTTGAATAGGAGATATTTACAATGTATAATTTTAAGAAAACTGCCGAAAAAATGACTGTCTTGTCCGAACTGATGACCGGTCGCGAACAAATTAAAACCAAAGATATCATTAAAAAATATGCCAACGGCGTAACGATTACGGATTTTGATTTTGCAGCACTGGACGATAAAACGTTTGTTGTACTGACGTTCGCCGAGGATAACACCAAATATTACAATGGTGGGCTTGTTGCGACTAAAATTTTCCAGCGCATTGTCGACGATTTCGAGGGCGATATCATGACGGCGCGCGATGAGTATGCGCAGGCGGATGATAAACTTCATCTCATTTTTGAACTGGCTGAAACAAAGCAGGGGAATACCGTTGTTCGTGTTAGTGTAAAATGACTTTATATCTGCCTTCCGGTTATGTGGATTTCCCGGCTATTTATAGCCGGGGATTCACTTGGAATTGGTTGACTGGCGGACGTGCAATCGGAAAAACTTTTGGATGCTTAGAGGAACATTTGCATATAAATCCACGAATTTTCCTATATATTCGTCGTACGGCGAAACAATATCAAGCAGTTAAATCCAAAGACTTTTCACCATTGAATCCTATTGCTAAAATGTACAATGAAGAATACAAATATGAAGATGTACCGCATGAAGATTTGACGCGAATTTATCGTGTGTTAGGAGATGATAAAAAGGAACTTGTTGGCTATATGTCCGCATTGTCAACCTTTTATAACGTGCGCGGTTTGAATGCTGACGTTGTACAGGATATCATTTATGACGAGTTTGTTCCTGAGCCGCACGCCAGACCAATTAAAAAAGAATGTTTCGCCTTGCTCAATCTTTATGAAACCGTAAACAGAAACCGCGAATTGCAGGGAGAACCAGCTGTTAGATTTACAGGACTATCGAATAGCGATTCACTGGCGAACCCGTATTTTATCGATTTAGGGTTGATGAAATATTACGGTAGAATGATTGAAACAGGTCGCGAGTTTACCGACTTGCGAGACAGAGACACTTTATTAATTAATTTTAAAAATTCTCCAATTAGCATTCAGAAAAAAGAAACTGCTTTGTATAGAATGGCAGGCGAAAAATCTGAATATGCGAAGATGGCAATTGAAAACGAATTTAACAACGACGATTTCGCATATGTTCAAAGTTACAATTTGAAACCATTCACGCCTGTATGCGCAATAGGTAACATTGGAATCTTTTGTAACAGAGACAACTCGCTATTTTATGTAACAAGCACAATTCCGAAAAGTGTGAAATGCTATCAAGCCTTTGGCGCAGAAGCACGTCAATTTCGAGCAAGGTTTGCATTCTTAAAAATGGCATACTTAAACGGTAAAGTTAGATTTGAAACATATACCGAGAAAGTTGCCTTTGAAGCATTTTTCGATTTTGTTCAACGCTGATTCAGTTGACTGAATTCAGCGCTGGAACGATAGACCGGAAGCGCTGAAACAATCAGCCCGACGGAATCGGGTGCGCAGAGGGTGAGAACCTAACGAATTCGGTCTATCATTCGAGCGCTGAAATTTGGAGGTGAAATTATGGTTCCCATATACATAATGTTAGGCCTTATTATAGCGATTCTTCTTCAAATTGTCAGTGAAATTGAGTAATTGAGGAGGTGAAAAAATGGAAACTTTCATGAATATTCTGCAAAATTTCGGTGTTCTTGCAGCAATTTGTTTCGCAATGGGATATTACATTTATGTACAGCATAAAACTTACCGTGATGATATCGCCAAAATCACGAGCCAACATCGTGAAGAAGTTGTTGATTTGAATGCCAAAAATGCGGAAATGCTTGGGCAGATGCGGGAAGCAATTGACCGTAACACGCAAGCTATGACAGACTTGCGAATTCTATTGGAAGGAAGTAAAAACGATGGCTAAATATCAGATTGTCTATCAGAAATGGTTGCCGTATATCGGTAACAGTGACACGCGCGGTTACATTTCCAATCGATTCTCGAACGTGCATCGAGCAATCGACAGTGTAGGAAATTATACCAAAGGACATTTGTATACGCCTGTACATTCTGCAATGGACGGTGTAGTAACCGAAGCATATTTTGACAGATGGTACGGTAATGTCGTAACCGTATCGAACAATTATATTTCGATTACTTATTGCCATTTGGCGAAATTGCTGACATCCACCGGGAAGCAGGTTAAAGCCGGGGATATTGTAGGGCATGAAGGTAAAACTGGCAAATATGCTAATGGAAAACATTTGCACACTAAAATGTCGATCGACGGTAAAGAAGTCGATCCCGAACTTTATCTTGCGGGTAAACGCGAATTCCCGAAAAAAGTTTCGTATATTTCCGATGATATCGACCAACTTGCGTGGGATGTTATTCGGGGAAAATATGGAAACGGTGCAGCACGGAAAAATGCTCTTGGCGATAAATATGAAGCCGTGCAGGAACGTGTAAATGAACTTTTGAAGGAGATGCAGAAATGAGTATCAGCGTTGAGCAATTGTGTGCATTGGTAACGGCAGGGTTCACTAAACAGGATATCACAAGTTTTACCGCGCAGGAAGTGGCGGCACAAGCAGGCGCAGAACCTGTTCAGCCAACTGTACCAGAAGTACATAACCCTGAACATGATAATGCTCCCAATGACGTTGCAGAAACGTTGCGAGCAATGCAGAATAGCATTTTGCAGTTGTCGAATACCGTTCAGGGAATGCAGAAAAATAATGTAAATCGCGATATCAGCAATGGCGCAAAAGCAGAAACCATTGACGATATCAACAAATATTTGTTGGGATATAACAGTCCCGAGGGGGGTAAATAATTATGGCAGTAAATGCACTTACCGTTGAACAGGCGTCGAGCGTACTCAATAGCGTAGTTTCTCAGGCTACTGGAAATAGTGCACTCACGGCGTTGACTGGCGCGGATTTCGCAACCGTCGCGCAGGTCGGGTTGAAAACCGGGTATGACCCGATGTTGAACGCTATCGGACAGGTTCTGACACGAACCATTTTTTCATCCAGACCGTATACGGCAAAATTCAAAGGCGTGCAGATTTCCAAAGATCGATGGGGTAATATCGTTCGTAAATTGCAGTTGTCCGATCAGGCGTTTGATGATAACCAGGCGTTTGAACTTGTTGACGGCGAATCTATCGATATGTATAAGGTCAAAAAGCCTGCCGTAAAACAGACTAACTTTTACGGCTCGATCACTTGGCAGAAACAGTCTCCGACGATTTACAAAGATCAGCTTGACGTTGCGTTTTCCAGCCCCGGCGAGTTCGCGCAGTTCTATTCGATGATTGCTGAAAATGTCGCTAATCAAATCGAACAGGCAAATGAGAATATGGCGCGGGCGATTCTTTGCAATTTCATTGCTGGACGTATTGTTGAAAACAATGCTAATTGCGTTCGGCATTTGGTAACGGAATACGCGACCGCAATGGGAATCGACGATAAAGATACCGTATTGACACCGATGTATTTCGATGGATTTATGAAATGGGTATTCGCGGAAGTAGCAACGGCGGCACAAATGATGACTGAGCGTTCGTCGATTTACCATACGAATTTTACAGGGCTTCCCATTGAACGCCATACGAATCCGGGCGACTTGCGTGTATATCTGAATACGCCGACCGTATTCCAGACTAACACGCGCGTGCTGGCGGATGCTTATCATGATAACTATCTGAAATGGGCAGATCATGAGAATGTGAATTTCTGGCAGTCGATCAATTCCCCGTCGAGTATCAACACAATTCCGGTTTACATGAAGCCGGATGGAACGCTGACTTCCCCGGAAGTTGCTATGAAGAACGATAAAGTGTTTGGCGTTCTGTTCGATCGCGACGCGCTGGGTTACAATATCTGTAACGAATGGAGTGCTTCTACTCCCTTTAACGCGGCTGGCGGTTACACGAACTTGTTCTATCACTTTACGCATAGATATTGGAACGACTTCACCGAAAACGGCATTGTTCTGTTGTTGGATTAAGATTTATAAAAAACAGGACGTGTAATGCGTCCTGTTTTGTTCAGTTGACTGAACGGAAAGGAGTAAATATGGCTTTTGAAGTTAAATTTTATTCGTTTGCGAAAAAACTTAATTCTACTAAACGGCCGACAGGGACGGCATTAACATATCAATGTGAAATAAAAACAGATTGTGATATTATAAATCCAACAATTATTTTATCCGGTACGAATAATGAGGTAGAATCAAACTATAATTATTGTTATATAGCTATTTGGAATAGATATTATTTCGTAACAAAATATATTTTCAAAGATGGCTTGTGGTATATTCGACTTTCAGTAGATGTATTAGCAACATGGAAAACATATATTGGAAATAGTACATTATATATCGAACGTGCGGCAACTGGCGGAGATGGTTCTATTGTGGATACTCTAACTCTTGGAAAAAGTTACGCAACACTAAATAATTATAATACTTATAGATTATTTACAAACGAAAATGTATCCATATTGGGGGGTACATATGTTATTGGTGTAAAAGGTCCTGACCCGTCGGGGTTACTGCCGTCAAGCACCATTACATATTACGCGCTGAATCAACTTGCAATGGATTCGCTGATTCGCAATTTAACTGACAGCACGCAAACAACATATGCAGATATAACACAAGAAATTCTAAAAGCAAATCTCGACCCGTTCCAATTTCTTGTCGATTGCAAATGGTATCCATTAAATTTATATTCAAGTACAACAGCAGTCACAAATATAAAATTAGGATGGTTTACGATTCCGGTATCAGGGAGCGCATCGACGGTTGGATTCAATAGCTCGATTAGTGTTGACGATATCGCTGTACCTAAACACCCACAACACGCGACTGCATTGGGACAGTATCTAAATAATTCGCGTTACCATTCGATTTATATATTTTTACCTGGATTTGGTTTACAAAAAATAGAATCAGATTCTGTTATAACCGCAAGTTCGTTAAAAGTAACTTTGACTATTGATAATTTTACAGGTGATGGCATATATAGGATTTATGCTAATACAAGTACAGCGCCGTTACTAATAATACCGGCAACAATCGGTGTATCATATCCTTTAAGTGCAACATATGCCGCTTCTAAAACAGGCGGGGGTGATATTGTAACCAATTTTACAAATACTGCTATGCAAGTATTATTTCCTGCCGCGACAACAAAAACCTTAAATGCTGACGCATATAACAATGCACAATCTAATAAAGCATTATCGGAACTTAATAAAGTTGGAGCGGTATTCAATTTAATGGGTAATCCGGCAACATTAAGCGTCAACTTTTCAGGTAATATGGGAAGTAGAAGTTTTTTATATGCATTTCCCTTTATCGTAATTTATTCTATTGACACGGCAGTTCAATTACCAGATTATACAGATGTTGGATATCCTGTATATCGACGAAATAAAATTTCAAATTATAGTGGATATGTAAAAGTAATTGATGCACATTGTGAAGCACCAGCAACAGATGGGGAACTTGACGAAATAAACGCATATTTGAATGGGGGATTTTTCTATGAATAATTTCATCCCCGCGAGTTATGATATGTTGAACATTTACGACGGTACTATTGTACCATCTACGGTTCACAATCTTGATAACGTCGCGGCGGCATATTACAGGCGGTATCTACTTCAACGCGCAATGAGCGTTGCAAAGTGGAAAATGAATCAAGATTGGGCTGAGAACTATTTTCTCTATACCCTCTACTGTTGGGGTTCTATTGTAGTTTTCAATACACCGGAATACGGTACAATTTTTGCGCGTCCGGGACTTAAAGGTTACAACATCTATTACCAGCCAACCGGATGTGTTGTAACACTTCCAGATGCTTCCAAAACCTATGAATTGACCTTTGGCGAAGATTCTGAATTGTTGACGTTGACACCAGATTACTGCGGTATTCTCGATATGGTCAACCGCTACGCGGCAAAACTTGCCTTGTGCGAACAAACTATGATGGCGAATTTGAACACAACGCAATTTGGTTATGTGTTTTTCGCTGAAAATGACGCAGTCGCGAAAGCGTTTCGGAAGATGTTTGGACAGATTTCGCAAGGAGAACCGTGTGTTGTTATTGATAAAAAACTTGTTGATAGCACGACGGGTAACAAGAATTGGGAAATGTTTTCTCAGGATTTGTCGAAAAACTACCTTGTAACGGAAATTCTGGAAGATATGCGAAAGATCGAAAACCAGTTCGCGACGGAAATCGGAATCCCGAACGCCAACACGGAGAAGAAAGAACGGATGCTTGTTGATGAAGTAAATGCGAATAATGTTGAAACTATTTCCCGGATGGAAATGTGGATGCAGAATTGGAAACAAGATATTGAAAAGATTAACAAACATTTTCCAGATGCACAATTGAGCGTTGATTGGAGAATTCAGTTGACTGAACAGCAAGGGGGTGAAAATATTGGCAACATTGACAATCGAGGGGATGCTGGCGTTCAGACCCCCGACGACAACCGGAACGGAAATTGATTGGTCAAATACAATTTTCAAGTATTTCACCGTACCGGATGGATTGGATAAAAATCGAGCAATCAGTTATATCCGCAAACGTTGTTATTCGTTTGAACTCAATTTCCCGAATTTTGATGTTATGCAAGATGCTGTTAAAGTCTTGTGTGATATCTATGGTGAAAAATGGGATTATTTTCTTAAAACAGCAACGGCAGAGTACGATCCACTAATCGACTTTACCGAAACGTGGAACGAAAATAAAAACGTAAAAGATGAATATACACGCACGCGTAGTAGCACAACAAGCAGAGAAAATTCATCTACCGGTACTAATACTAAAAGCGGCACAAAAGCTAATACAGCAAATAACACACAAACCCTGAGTAATACCGCATATAATAGCGGAACTTTACAAACTGCAAGTCGCACAGAAAGTAGTGGAACTGATAGCGAAACTACAAGCGAAAATGATTCTATTACGGCAAGCGGTAAGAGTACAGACACAATTTCCGGGAACAACACGCATACTGGCGCGGAAGATACTAATCGAGATATCAAAATTTCAGGCGCAACCGGACGTCTGACCGCGCCGGAAATGATCGAACTACAACGGAATATTTATCTAAATCTTTATCAACAAATTGCAGATGACTTTGCGCACGAATTGTGCGTAATGGTTTATTAAGAAAGGAATGATTTTATGTTTCACTTTTGGCCATACACTAATCCGCATGAACTTAATCTTGACTGGATTATTGCAACAGTAAAAGAATATTGCGAACGCGTTGAACAAGCTGAACGAAATTTCGCAGATTTGAAGAAGTATGTTGGCGAAAAAGTTGCCGAATGGGAACAAACTTTTGCTAAAACTCTATCAGAATGGGACACGAAATTTACAAATGTACAGCAGAAATGGCAAGAAATGTTTGACCAAACGCAAGCTGATTGGCAAACAAAATTTGATACTGCGCTGAAAGAATGGCAGGCCGATTTTGATGCTGAAATTGCACGTTGGACAGAATTGTTTAATTCTTACAATACGGATATCACAAATAAATTCAATGCACTTTCTGCTGAATGGACGGCATATAAAACCAATCTTAATCAAGAATGGAATGACTATAAAACTTCCACTACGGCAGATTTGACCGAATTCAAAACAAATTTGACCGCCGAATGGAATACATACAAAACTAATTTGACTAATCAATTCAGTGAACTTAAAACGTATTGCGAAACGTATCTTGAAAATCTGGATATTTACGGAGAAGTGAGCAAGAAAATTGACGCTATGGTTGCCGATGGTTCACTGCTCGATTTGATTACGCCGAAACTTACAGAATTGACTGAACCTGCTATAAGTGAATGTAGGCAAGCGGCGGCGGCGGCGAATGCGGCGGCGCAGTTGGCGGAAGAAGCGGCAACAGAGAACTCGACAATCAAAGTCACATATGATTCGACTACTAATACACTAACACTTCCAAATGATATGACATTCAACGAATTACGCAAGATAATGTTCCAAACGCCGTATCGTAATATTGTAACTGATACTGTTAACCCTATACAAATAAAACCGCTTGATGATAATATAAATTTTATTTATATGCGTAATTATAAGAGTATAAATACCCAATTAGGATATATTAATTTCCCAATTATTTTTCGAGCAACATTCGACACAAACAGCAGACCGGGAATTGATACATATAATGAATTTTTTGTAACAGAAACAGATGAATCACCGTTGTTGGGTATATCTCTCGATCCTGCGAATCCGAGTCTTATTTTTGCAAAACTTACCGGAACTGTTCCGAGTACTGTTGATATCACCTTGCCAATTACAAGTCAGCTGGCGACCCTACTTATAATTTTGAAATTTGCTTTTCTTTCCAATGGTACATATAGTTCTACCCCAGAATATCATTTTATCGCGCCTAATGTAGCGGAATTCAAACTAACGCGCGGAGCATATCCAGACACTAATACACTTAAAATTACTGGAACAATTTCAAATACAGCGTATAGATATATGCAAATTAGATTGTCAAACGCTACCTATCACACTTAAAACATACCGCCATATCGCAAGATGTGGCGGTTCTTTATGTCAATCCCTGGTAATGCTATCTACCAGGTCGTTACCAAAATTTGGCAGAGATGGTAAGCGCTTCCCTAAGTCTC
>ERZ808258.614-NODE-614-length-13325-cov-3.164808_pt1 | contig 13325 bp, 8 predicted proteins | sample MGYA00521280_ERZ808258 | MGnify/ENA primary metagenome ERZ808258 (study PRJEB31516, sample SAMN03275585) | gut metagenome | biome: mammalia-associated habitat; material: feces | host: Papio cynocephalus | place: Kenya | collected 2012-07-19 ...
AAGCTCCTGCTACTGAAGCTGCTCCGGCTACCGAAGCTTCTGCTGCTGAAGCTACTCCCACTGCCAACAATTAGTGACGCTTAACTTAGAATAAGAGCCTTCGGCTATGGCTTTAATTAGCTCTAGACGGAGGCTTTTTCGCCTTTAAGATATATTTGCGAGAAAGGAATTTAGAACTAAATCATATGGCCAAAAATATTACTACCAGAGCTAAAGATTATTCTCAGTGGTATCTTGATGTTATTAAAGCTGCCGAATTGGCTGATTATTCTCCCGTGCGCGGTTGCATGGTTATTCGCCCTTATGGTTACGCCATGTGGGAAGCTATTCAGCGTGATATGGACCGTCGTTTTAAGGCTACCGGTCATGTCAATGCTTATTTCCCTCTTTTAATTCCGGTAAGCTTTTTAGAAAAAGAGGCCCAGCATGTAGAAGGCTTCGCTATGGAGTGTGCCGTTGTGACTCACTCTTCTTTGAAAAAAGGTGAGGACGGCCGTTTAGCTGCTAGCTCCACTTTGCCTGAACCTTTTGTGGTGCGTCCTACTTCCGAAACTATTATCGGCCATATGTATTCACAATGGATCCAGAGCTATCGCGATTTACCTGTGCTTATTAATCAATGGGCTAACGTTATGCGCTGGGAAATGCGCACTCGTCTCTTCTTGCGTACTTCCGAGTTCTTATGGCAAGAGGGGCATACTGCTCACGAAACTGCTGAAGAAGCCGAAGAAGAGACCAAGAGAATGCTTAACGTTTACGCTAAGTTCGCTCACGATTTCTTGGCTATGCCTGTAGTTATGGGACGCAAAACCGAAAGCGAAAAATTCCCCGGTGCTGTCAGAACTTACGCCATTGAAGCTCTTATGCAAGATGGTAAAGCTTTGCAAGCTGGTACTTCTCACTTCTTGGGCCAGAATTTTGCTAAAGCTTTCGATATCAAGTATTTAGATAGGGAAAACCAGTTGCGCCATTGCTGGACTACTTCTTGGGGTGTTTCTACCCGCTTAATCGGCGGCTTGATTATGACTCACTCCGATGATGAAGGCTTAGTCTTGCCTCCTAAGGTAGCTTCCATAGTTGGAGCTATTGTGCCCATTTATCGCTCTGATGAAGAAAAAGAGCAAGTTATCGCCTATTGTAAACGTTTGGCCGGGGAAATTTGCGGTCAGGAGCGCTTGGAAGCTGCTTTGGAACGTGATAAGAATAGAGAGATTGTTTCTATCTTCATTGATGACTCAGCAACGCAAAAAATCGTTCTCGACTTGCGCGAAGGACGAGCCGTTGAAAAGCACTTCTATTGGGAACAGCGTGGTGTACCTTTCCGCTTTGAGGTTGGCCCTCGTGATGTGGCTGGTGAAGCTTTTGTACTTAAAGTGCGTCACGACAATAGCAAACAATTTTGCAAGATCGCTGAAGTCAGCCATCCTTGGTTCATGGCCAAGATGGATGAAGCTCAGGAAGCTATGTACCAGAAGGCTCTCAAATATCGTGAGGATCGTACTGTTGACGTCAATACTTACGATGAATTAAAAGAAGCCCTTACTAAGGGGGGCTTTGTACGCTGCTGGTTCAAAGAAAATCTTGAAGCTGAAGCCAAGATTAAAGAAGAAACCAAAGCGGCTGTTCGTTGCGTGCCTTTTGAGCAAACTGGCGAAACTGGCAAGTGCATTTACAGTGGTGAAGAGACTAACGAAAAGGTTCTTTTCGCTTTGGCCTATTAGAGCGAAGCTTAGTCGCAATTAGTTGCGATTGTTGATGATGAAAAAAAGGCGTTAGCCGTATTTTAAGTCGCTTGACTTGAAAGCAGTACGGTGGACGCCTTTTTTGTTGAAGCAGGAGGATTCTTGAGTTCGCTAGAATCCCCCCAGAAGCGTTGTGAGGCCCCTTGCTTCGGTTATAGGCATATAAGGCGCGGTTAGCGGATGAGTGGGGCGTCGTCTATGGCGAAGAACACCCGCAATTTCGACTTATTGGGCAAAAAAACGGTTCGCTGCCTCCCAAGATTCCCTCCGTTTTATATCTGGAGAGCGTGTTCGGGAGCCGTTGCCTTTAGCTAATGGGCTGTTCACAGTTTTTTGTAGATCAAAGGGACGGATAGCGAGATTTCGTTTATGTTGAAAATTATCAAAAAGCAATTGCCTGTAGAACTTAATGAAGAAATGGCCTCCAACCTGAGGCAGAGCTTGCAGGCTCGTTACAATTCTTTGCTTCACAGAGTGCGTTTAGAATACTTAAACCGCTTAGGTTTAGAGCCCAACTCTTGCGATTTTATGGCTGCTTTGAAAGATGCTCCTCTTATGTTGGGAGAGCTCTACTTGCCCGAAGCAGGTACGATCTTCTATATTAAAGCCAAGCGCGGAGAGGCCATAATCCAGGCCGGAGTTATTACTAACGACGAAACTCGCGACGTTGATGAATTTTTCAGCGAAGTACGCGACATTTTGGCCGGCATTTGCGATAGCTTACCTTCTTGGCAACTCAGCACCGACTTGCTTCCTTTAGAAATTGAAGATGCTGAAGTCGATCCCAATCCCGCTACCGAAGAGCAATTAGCTGCAGCCAAAATGCTTATGGATCGTGAGTCTCGTCAGCTTTTAGAGCAAATCAAAGACGCTGGCTCGATCTTCTTAAATAAAATTGAGTGCCCTGATCGCGACCTCTTAGAGAGACGTATCCACAACTTCAAAGATTTAGGCCTTTTGAATATGGATTACGCAGTGCTTTGCCACCGCACCGGCCAGCAAATTTTGCGCGTAGCTGACAAAGCTACTATCGATGAAAGCTCCCAGAAAGCTTTTAAGTGCTTTATTTGCGGCAGTCCGCTTTCAGATGAGATCATTGAAGAAGTATTGGCTTGCACCGACAGCGGTGTGAATATGCTCAGCGACCGTACATGGTTACTCATTTTAGTGCGTGGCATTTTGGCTGAGTTGGGCATTCCCGGCAGTGCTATGAAGATATACCGCAGCCAGGATTTACCTGTCCAAATCTTCCTTTCCGTTAACGGCTTGCGCTATCTTTTGGTCTTATGCACCGAGCCCATGACCTTAGACCAGGCTTACTTGGTAGGCGCTCACTTGGCCGCTTATAAGCTGGATAGTGCAGTTATTATTTCTACTGAAAAGATTACTACTCTTATGCGCTCTCATTTGGAGCAAACCAATCCTCAGGCCAAGTTCGAGTTCTTGGACAAAATGGAAGATCTCAGTGCCCGTTTGCAGCGCATAATTATCGATCAGCAGCGCGATTTCCTCAGCAAGCAGCTTGAGGATATGGTTTCCCTTACCAAAGTCGATATCTCTCCTTTGGTTTTGCAGCGCATGCTCCCTATTCCTGAAAATTTGAAGGACGTAGTTGTCAAAGAAGAACCCGCTGTAACTTCGGCTCCTGTCGAAATCAAAGCCAGTGAGCTTAAAAGTGCTGAAAAAGCATCCGAAGTTGCCGAACAAGCTCCCGTAGCTCAGGAAATTGCACCTGAAGTTGCTGCTGAGCCCGAGCCCGCTTCTGAAACTGTAGCTTTGGAAATCCCTTCCAAGGGCGGCAAGAAAGGCAAGAAGCACTAAGCTATCTGTTTAGGCATTTCTCAAATAATAGGTGGGGGGAACTTACAGGGGCTCTTCCGTTACTTTCGCTGGTATCGGTGGGCCCTTGTGCTTTTTTACAGTTCTGTTGGCAAGTTCGTTCTTTAGCAAATTGATTATTTTTTTTAGAGGTGAACTTTATGAAAGCAGTGATTATGGCCGGTGGTGAAGGTACTCGCCTGCGTCCTTTGACAGTCAGCAGACCTAAGCCTATGGTTCCTGTATGTAACCGTCCGGTTATGGAATATACCCTAGACTTACTTAAGCGCTACGGAATCGACATGGTTGTAGTTACTTTGCATTATAAGGCCGAAGATATTATTTCTTATTTCGGCGACGGAACTGATTTCGGTCTCAAAATTGTCTACTCTATCGAAAGCTCTCCTATGGGAACTGCAGGTAGTGTCAAGCAAATTCAAGACATTGTCGGCGACGATACTTTTTTAGTTATTAGCGGCGATGGCTTAACCGATATAGACTTAGGGCGAGCAGTTGCTTTCCATAAAGAGAAAAGATCTACCGCTACTTTGGTGCTAATGCGCGTCGATAACCCCTTGGAATATGGCGTAGTTATCACTAATGAAAATAATTCTATTGAACGTTTCTTAGAGAAGCCTTCCTGGGGCGAAGTCTTCTCCGATCAAGTTAATACTGGTATCTATATACTGGAACCTGAAATTTTTAACTTGATGGAAAAGGGACGCAATTATGATTTCTCTCGCGATATTTTCCCTAAACTTTTAGAGCAGAAAAAAGGCTTATATGGCTATGTCGCTGGAGGCTATTGGTGTGATATAGGTGATATCGACCACTATGCCAGCGCTCATCGTGATATGTTTGATGGCAAAGTTCTTCAGGAAATGGTCGGCACTCAGCGTACTCCTGGCGTTTGGATTGGAGAAGGTACAAAAATAGATCCAACGGCCGTCTTGGAAGCACCTTTGATGATCGGTCGCAACTGCCGCATTGGCGCTCACACCTATATATCTTCTTATACTTGCATTGGTGACAACTGTATTATTGAGGAAGATGTCAATTTACAGCGCGATATTATTTTTAACAATGTCTTTATTGGCAGCAAGAGCAATTGCGTAGGGGCAATTGTTTGCCGTCAGTGCACTATAAAATCTGGTGTTACCTTAAATGATAGCTCTGTTATCGGTGAAAATGTTTTCATTGGTCGTGGAGCTACTGTACGCAACCAGATTTCGATTTGGCCAGATAAAAATATTCCCGACGGTTCTACCATTTCCGAAAATTTAGTTTGGGGCAAAAAAAATTCAGAGACTCTCTTTGGTCGTGACAGTATTACTGGCTTGGGCAATTTGGAAATCACTCCTGAATTTGCTATGAAATTGGGAGCAGCCTTTGGTACGTCTTTACCTAAAGGATCTACTGTAACAGTTTCTCGCGACTCCCGTCCAGTTAGTCGTTTGATCAACCGTGCTATTATCAGCGGTTTAAGCTCTGTCGGTGTCAATATCCTTGATTTGCGTCTTTTACCTGCAGCTGTCAGCCGCTATATTGTCAGTATCACTAAGGCTGTCGGTGGCATTCACACTCGTGTATATCGCGATGAATCACGCTTGGTAGAAATTGAGTTCTTCGACGAATCGGGCATCAATATTGACAAAATTCGCCAGCGCAAGGTGGAAAATTCCTTCGTACGCCAAGACTTCCGTCGTACTGACGTCGATGAAGTCGGTATTATCAGCTACATGGACACCAGTGTTGATAAATATATCGAAGGCTTTATCGGTCACTTAGATACCAAGAGTATAAAAGAAGCCAATTTTAAGGTTGTTATTGACTACTCTTACGGTACGGCCTGCCAAGTTTTGCCTTTTATTCTCAATCGTTTGGGCGTAGAGACTGTATCTATCAATGCTTATGTCGATTACGATAAAGCTAGGGAAGCGCAGGAAAAGAAAGACGAGGCTTTGCGCCAGCTTTCCAATATCGTTAAGCCTATCGGAGCTAATTTGGGCATAATTATGGATGCTGACGCCGAGCGCATCTACCTGGTAGACGAAGAGGGAACCGCTATTAAAGGCACCAACTTACTGGCTTTAGTAGCCCTTATGGTCTTTAGACGCAACAAAGATGCTCTAGTTGCTGTGCCTATCAGCGTGCCTGGCATTATGGAAAAATTGGCTCAACAGCAGCATGGTAAAATTATTCGTACCAAAACTGACTATCGTTCCATTATGCATAGTGCGGTAGTAAGTGAAGGTCGTATAGCCTTAGCTGGCACCGCTTCCGGCGCTTTTGTCTTCCCTAAGTTTTCTCCCGGTTTTGACGCTATGTTCCTCTTGGCTCAAATGCTGGAGATGATGGCTTTCGATAAGCGCAAACTTTCCGAAATAGCCAAAGCTATACCGCCTCACTATTCTCTTTCCGGTAGTGTTGAATGCAATTGGTCGGAAAAGGCTAAAGTGATGCGCCTTTTGGTAGAACGTTATCGCGACGAAAAGTTGGAACTTTTAGATGGTGTACGTATCGATTTTGATGATGATTCCTCTATTTTGATGGTACCCCATCCTTCTTTAGCTCGCATAAACGTTTGGACTGATGCTTCTTCCAAAGAGAGAGCCAAGGCTCTTATGGAGCGAGCTCGCTTTGTTATTCCTCAATTGGCCAGCGCCGATGAAAATGCCGTAAAGATGGAACGTCAAGAAGACGATCAACATAAGATGATTAGTCCTACTACAAATATCCCTGAAGAGAGGGCTTTCCATTTTTGGATTCCAGGACGCTACTTGGGAGTACAAGTGCGTAGTTTGCGCAGCTTCGTAGATGTTTTGCATTACATAGAAACGGCTTCTTTGGAATACCATATGGAGCGTAATGACTTTGCTAATTGGCTTAGAACAGAACTGGGGCGTTATTTAGTAGCTTTAGATTTAGAGCAAATAAGTAAAGCTCGCTACAAAGGAGAGGAATTACGCCGTCATATCTTAGAGTGTTTTGGTGAAGCCACTTCTTCAAGTGCTGCTCCTGAACAGCCGGAAAGTGAAGAATTGGAAGAAGCCCACTTAAAAATTGACGATACTCCGGCGGTAAAGACTATAGGAGGCATTCAGTTCGCTCCACACTATCAGAGTGAAACTGAAAGCGCAAGCTTAGAAAATAAGGCTAAGTCAGAGCAAGAAAACTCAGTAGCAAATGACTCTGCCCTGGTAGTGCACGAAGAGTCCGCAGTGGAATTGAGCTCCAAGCAAGATGAAGCCTTGGAAGAAGACTCTCTCTCTGGTGCCAAAGCCGAGCAATAGTAGTTTCAATTTATTCTATCTAAGCTCCCATTTTTTGAGGTATTTATCTCAAAGAAAATGGGAGCTTTTTTAGGGGGAAAACTTTAGCACTAAAAGAAGCGCCTACAAGTTTAGTATTTTTGTGAAAATAAGGGTTATTGTCTATGTCCTTTTGGGATGATTTGAGAATTGAAGCCAAAGAGCGCACCACTACAGGAGATGTAAGCGTCGGGCTGTTTAATACCATTACTAGTTTCGGAGTTATGCCTTTAATGGTAGTACAGCCTACTTTTTATATGGGACGTTGCTATATACTTTGCTTCGATTATATGGATTATGTAGAGAAACTCTTAAGTTGCCAAGCCAAACCGGAAAACGTCTTTCAGTTTTTACTCTATATAAAAGAGACAGCCACAACTTTGGGGCGTTGTGTCCATCATGCTGTGGGCCCTATCGAAGAAATTTTGTCAGCTATTGATGACATTTTTGATGATCGTGTGCGCAAACTGGAAGAAAATGTAGCTTCTTCTCTTGTAGAAGAGGCTGAAGAAGAAGCTGAAGATGAGCTGGAAAATGAAGATCTTCACGAAGAATATGATGAACTAAAAAGAGAACGTGAACTTATGGCAGCCGGGTTACAAGAAAAATTGGAAGCCGTAGATATTTCTTATACCGTTGCCATGGAGTTGGCTAACCGTTTGGCGGCTTTATACGATTGCTGTGCTCGTTATATAAGGGATTTGCAAGAGTTAGATTCACCTGAAGTATTAGGCGAAGTAGTTCTCTTTATGCGCACTTTTATAGATGTACAGCATATTCTTGATACACAAATGCGTCAGCTGCTCTTAGAGGATGTTTTCTTAGAAAGAAGTTCCCTGTATCCTACAGGTGTAATGCCTTGGATTAGCCATTCTGTCGGGGAGTTAGTACATCAGATCAACGGTTCCGATCACGATTAAAATCGTGTCCAAGTTGAGAGGAAATAATTTTTTATGAATGAGCATATAGTTGCTTTACTCACCGATTTTGGCCGACGCGACTCCTACGTATCTATAATGAAGGGCGTAATTTTAGGAATCGACAATCAGGTTAAGCTTGTAGATATTAGCCACGAAATCGCGCTCGGAGACGTAAAAGACGCAGCTTATGTACTTTCAACTTGCGTAGATTGGTTCCCTGAGGGTACTGTGTTTTTGGCAGTAGTCGATCCAGGGGTAGGTAGTTCCAGAAAAGCTGTGGCTATTCGCACTGAAAAATATTTTTATGTCGGTCCGGATAATGGCATATTTACTCTAGCTTTGCGCCGCGAAAAGCTTATCTCGGCAATAGAAATAGATTGTAGTGCTTGGCAAAGTAAAGCCAGCAGCCACACTTTCCATGGTCGTGATATCTTTGCTCCTGTAGCAGCTTATTTATCACAGGGACGCAACTTTGATTCATTGGGTAGCAAAATATCTCAATTAGTGCAACTTGATATTAAGCCCAATCGTGTAGAAGGTGAGCTTATATACGGCTCTATTTTACATATTGACACTTTTGGCAATATTATAACTTCCATAGGTGAAGAAGAAGGGCGCAATTTAGCTTCAGCTTTGTATGTTGATAAGCATGTCTTCCCTCTTGGTTCTACTTATTCAGATGTAGCTTGTGGACAGCCTATAGCTTATTGGGGATCTTCTGGCTACTGTGAAGCGGCATTAAATGGAGGCTCTGCTTCTGAGCTCTTACAAGCCAAAATCGGCGATGAAGTTATACTTCAGCTCCAATCTGGCGCCTCTAAAGATTAAAAGATTCTGATATTAGTTGTGAATTTGTGTTACAGCCATGAATTTAGTCATGGGGAGTATGTTAATTCGGTGAATTAAAAAATGGATTATATAGCACGCCAACAAGAAGCCCCCCTTTACGAGGCGTTATGCGCCTATGCTGAGGAAAAAAATGTTCCCTTTCACATGCCTGGTCATAGTCAAGGCCGGGGGGCAGATATAAAGTTAGAAAACTTAATGGGCGCTCGCGCTTTGGCTGCAGATATTACGCAAGTATTGGATATGGACGACATACATCGCCCTTATAACTACACAAAGCGAGCTCAAGAATTGGCTGCAGAATGTTTTGGCGCCGAAAAAACTTGGTTTTTAGTCAATGGTTCCACTTGTGGCAATCAGGCTATGCTTCTGGCTGCGCTTAAACCTGAACAAGAAGTTATTTTGCCACGTTGTGCTCACCGCTCTTTGCAAGCTGGCTTAATTTTCTCTGGAGCTATACCACGTTACGCTTCTTCTCCATACGACAAAGAGACTGGAGTAAGCTTAGCGGTTGAAAAAGAAGAGATGGAACGCTTGCAAGCTTGCTATCCTCATGTAAAAGCTTGGGCTGTTACTGGAGCTACTCCTTACGGAGCTTGTGCTGATATAAAAGCTATTAGTGATAGCGCTCATGCTCACAACTTACCTTTATTGGTTGATGAAGCTTGGGGACCACACTTTGGCTTCCATCCTGGTTTGCCTAAATCGGCTTTGTCGTTGGGGGCCGATTGTGTTGTGCAAAGCGCCCATAAACTTTTAGCTGCTCTTTCTCAAGCCTCTTTGCTTCATTGCCAGGGGCGTAGGCTCGATCCTGAACGTTTAAATTTAACTTTACGCATGTTGCAAAGTACCAGCCCTAGTTATTTATTATTAGCTTCGCTAGATATTGCTAGGCGTCAGTTAGCTTTGCATGGTAGAGAAGATTGGCAAAGAGCGTTAGAATCTGCTGAACGGGTGCGTTCTTTCGTACGTCGTACTGTAGGCTTGCGTTTAATGGAGCAGGGAAAAGCTTTCGACTACGATAGAACCAGAGTGGTCATTTCGGCTCTAGATTTAGGCATTGACGGCGTTGAGCTGGAGCGCACTTTGCGTTATCGCTTTAAGATTCAACCGGAAATGTCAGATATGCGCAATATTGTCTTAGTTATTACTCCAGGCCATAGCGCTCAAGATTTAGATAAATTGGAGCAGGCCTTAACTGAAATAGCTGCTTCTCCTCATGGTTGGGTCTCTGCCGAGGGAGTAAAAGCTCCTTTACAAAAAGCGGCTTCTTTGGATTTTCCTGGTTTTCCTGAACAAGTGATAAGTCCGCGTCAAGCTTATTTTAGTGCGGCAAAATATGTTTCTTGGGAACAAGCTTTAGGTGAGGTTTGTGCCGAGTTGATTACTCCTTATCCTCCTGGTATACCTTTAATTTGTCCCGGAGAGCGCATAGAGCGTGAGCATTGGGAATACTTGAAAGCTTTAAATGCAGTAGGCATTCCTATTGATGGCTTAAGTGATTTGAGCTTGGAAAAGGTGAAAATTATCGCTTGCTAACCGTAGTTGTGGCTTGGAAGGAAGAAAGAAAGCGAAAAATAAAACTACTTCCTTATTTTGGAACGTATAAGGGGTTCTAAGTAAAGTATGGATAACGAATCAACCGAACAATTGACTATTGCCTCCGACAATATTGAAGAGCTGATGTGTGTCTTCCCTCCAGCTTGGTGCGAGGGATATGAAAACTTGGGGCGTTCGGTTGACAGCTTAATTGAATTTGTTGCCGATTTGGGCCGCTTGCCTATGGCCCGTTTTCAAAATGAGATTTGTACTATTTGTGACCAGCCGGTTACTTATAGCGATTTAGACTACATTTCTTCTTATGTGTCAGAATTTGGGTCTGACAATCGAGCCGGAATCGACGCCACTTTACATCGTATTTCGGCCATACGCAATCGTCGCGGTCGTATCGTGGGCCTTACGGCCAGGGTGGGACGAGCCGTTTATGGTGATGCCGATATTATCAAAGATGTAGTTAAGAGTGGCCGCAGCATTTTGCTTTTGGGACAGCCTGGTGTGGGCAAAACTACCGTATTGCGCGAAATTTCTAGAGTTTTAGCTGATGAATTGCATAAAAGAGTTGTCATAGTTGATACTTCTAACGAAATTGCTGGTGATGGAGATGTCCCCCATCCTGGTGTTGGTTCAGCTCGTCGTATGCAAGTTCCAGATCCTATAGATCAGCATAAAATTATGATTGAAGCGGTAGAAAACCATACACCGCAGGTAGTAGTTATTGATGAAATAGGTACAGAAGCTGAAGCGTATGCAGCTCGAACTATTGCTGAACGCGGCGTGATGCTTGTGGCTACAGCTCACGGTACTATGCTGGAAAACTTAATTCAAAATCCTACTTTATGCGATCTAGTTGGTGGTATAGAATCGGTCACTCTGTCAGATGAAATAGCTTTTAAGCGCGGTGGTGGTCATAAGGCTATTTTGGAGCGTAAATCGCCACCTACTTTTGATGTAGTTATCGAATTGCGAGATCGCCATACTTTTGCTATTCATAAAAATGTCGCCGATTCCGTCGATGCCATTTTGCGTGGTGCCGAAATAGCTCCTTTGGTGAGAGTACGTCAAACTTCTTCTGGCCATGGCCAAAGTGTTGCAGAAGCAGGTAGCGCTTGCGGAACTAAAGGCAAAAAAAAGGCTAAGAAGGGCAAGGCTGTAGCTAAAGAGGTAGAGGCGGAACAAAATGTGGCTGAATCTACTGATGGCGTCGTATCAGAAACTAATAAGGCTGAGACTGAAGCAAATGACAAGCTTGGAAATTCACCTATTTTAGCTAAGTATGGCTCTCTTTCGCCTAAGCATAAGGAAAATAACCAAGTAGAAAAAGAGGTCGTTGAAGTTCCAGCTAGCTTGGATGAGCGTTTTGCTTATTTGCGTCATGATCGCTATCGTGATGCAGAAGGTAATGTGCTTTTAGCTCAAGCTGAAGAGCCTAAGCCTTATGTAGGCATGAAGACTAAAGTGAGTATTTATCCTGTGGGAATTAGTCGTAGCCGTTTGGAAAAGCTAATCAATTTACTGGAGTTGCCTGCGCAAGTTGTCACAACTTGGAAAACTGCCAATGTGGTGTTGGCTTTAGAATCCAGCCGAGATAACGATCCCCAGCTTTTCCAGGCTATCAAACGTGGGGGATTGAAGGTTTGTCCTTTGGAAGAAAATACTTGGCCCAAAATTAAGAGCTTTTTAGATGGCTATTTTGAAGATTCTATTTTAAGCACGGCTGAATTAGCCCAATTAGAAGTAACTGAAGCCATTGAAGAAGTGCAAAAGACTGGCCGCCCTTATAATCTTTTGCCACAAGATCGTGCCTTGCGCCGTTTACAAGGTCAAATTGCTGCCAAAGCTGGCCTTAAGTCGGTTATTTACGGAGTTGAACCGGAATGTTATTTGCGCTTACAAGGGCGCAGTAGTACGGCAATTTAACTGGGCGGAGATCTAAAAAATGCACAATCAAGTTAAGCAGCGCGGTTTTTTTATAACTTTGGAAGGCCCTGAGGGCGGAGGTAAAACGTCTCAAGCTAAGGTTCTGGCTGAGCGTTTGCGCCAGGAAGGTCTGGTTGTTTCGGTGACGCGTGAGCCTGGGGGAACACCTATTAGCGATAAAATTCGCCAATTGCTAATCGATCCAGCCAATCGGGATATGTTGCCTATGACAGAACTTTTACTTTTCGAGGCTTCGCGTTTTCAGCATGTACAGCAATTGATTATGCCTAAGTTGCAACGGGGTGAAGTGGTCATTTGCGATCGCTTTTACGACTCTTCTCTGGCTTATCAGGGAGCCAGAAATTTACCTTTACAAGTTGTAGTTGAATTAAATAATTTAGTAGCTGCCAATTGTAAACCCGACCTTACTTTGCTTCTCGATTTAGACTATGTTACTGGCCGCTCTCGTTTGGCCAAACGTTATAGCCAGAACAAGGGTAATTTTGATCGTATTGAACTAGAAAAAAAAGAATTCTTTGCACGTTTGCGCCAAAATTATTTGGATATGGCTCAGGGCCATTTAGGAGAGTTTTCTTTTAGCGCTGAAGAGCAAAAACGCTGGCATATTGTAGATGCTTCGCAAAGTTTTGAAGAAGTATCTGCGCAAATTTGGCGCTTAATAAAGCCTTGGTGCCGTGCCCGTCTAGCTATTGACTAATTTTTTAATTTAGGGGAAAGATATGCAAATTGTAGGCAATGAAACTATTTTAAAATATCTGCGCCTTTTAGCTTTTGAAGATAAACTTTCTCCTAGCTATCTTTTTGTTGGCCCCAGGGGAGTAGGCAAATATTTAGCGGCCCGTTGGTTCGCTGCAGCTGTTTTGTGCGAGCATAAATCTGAGCAAGGCCCTTGCGGCTCTTGTATAAATTGCCGACGTATCGAATCTGGCAACCACCCCGACGTAAATATTTTAACCAATGCTGACAATAAAATAACTATTGGCATTGATGAAGTGCGTGAAGCTATTGCTGAAGTTCAAACTTGCTCTTATGAAGGTGGATATCGCTTTTGGATTATTGATGAAGCGCAGCGTCTGACTGAAGAAGCTCAAAATGCACTTTTGAAAACTTTAGAGGAACCGCCCGCGTCTCTTATTATTATTTTGGTAGCTCAACCTGAGGGACGCCTTTTGCCTACAGTTGTGTCGCGT
>ERZ808258.616-NODE-616-length-13303-cov-5.011096_pt1 | contig 13303 bp, 14 predicted proteins | sample MGYA00521280_ERZ808258 | MGnify/ENA primary metagenome ERZ808258 (study PRJEB31516, sample SAMN03275585) | gut metagenome | biome: mammalia-associated habitat; material: feces | host: Papio cynocephalus | place: Kenya | collected 2012-07-19 ...
GCAACGGCATCACCGTTCCGGCGCAACGGCATCGCCGTTCCGGCGCGACGGCATCGCGGTTCCGGCGCGACGGGGTTGTCCGAGAAGAGCCCCCGTCCTAAGCATCCGCCATCTCGCGTTAAACGGCAAAACCGCGTCCCAATACGACACCGGATTCGCGAGGACGTCATAAGAAAGCAAACGGCCGGATGAAAGCAAACGGCCGGTCGAACGTGAAGCGGCGAATCCATTCGCCGCCGTTTGCTGGGCCAAAGGGGATCCGGAACGGTTTGCGCCGCCGAAAACGCTTGATTTCCAGCGGAGAATATGAGATAATAGTCTGAAAGCTGTGATTATGCGACTTCTTGTTTCCATAGCGGTGGTCATTCTGAGCGCCGCGGCAGGTCTTGCGGGCGCCGCAGAAGCGGGAGCAACCGTTCTTCCCTATGTTTCGATAGGGTCGGTCGATTCCGTTTTTGCGGAAAAGCCGCACGCGGGCGCCACCAACCGCTTCGTGACGGAAGGCGTGGTCTCGGCGACATTGGGCGGCCGCGCGGTGCTCTCCTCCGGAGGCGCATCCATCTACACCTTCAATCCGCCCGATGCGCCGGACCCGAACTGGCGTTCGGGCGACCGCGTGCGCGCGGTCTGCGCCATCTCGCCCAGCCCGCTTTTGCCGGACGAATGGCAAGTCACAATCCTTTCCCACAGCGTGCTGGAGCACGGGCGCCCCGTCCCGCCGGTCCGGCTCGACCTGAAGGACGTCGGCGCGGGCCGGGCGGACATGCGCACGATCGTCACCGACGGCGTCATCACGGACGTCTACCGCGACGAGGTCAATCCGCGCTTCGTCTATCTCGTCCTCTCCTCGGAGCACGAAGACGTCACGCTTTCCGTCCCCAATCCGGAGAACAAGTCGCTCGACGAAGCCTATGCGCTGTTGGACGCCGCGGTGACGGTGCAGGGGCTGTGCGTGCTGGGCCACAACACGATGCGCCGGTACATCACCCGGTATATCGAAGTCGCGTCGCTTGCGGACATCCGGCCGATAAAGGAGCGCGCGAACGCCGCGCCGCAGATGATTCCCCCGAAGGCGGACGTCCCGTCCATCCTGCGGCGGCACTTCCCGCACCGGCTGGGCATCCGCGGCACGATCGTCGCCACGTGGCATGAAGCCGACGCGCTTTTGCGCGCGGACGACGGGCGGGTCATGCGCTTCCATCTCATGCGAGACGGCAAGATGCCGCCACCGGGCACGCACGTCGAGGTCCGCGGCTTTCTGCGCACGAACGCCTTCTTCGCCGGACTCTACAACTCCGTCGTCCGCGTCGTCGGCGACCGCGCGCCGGAAGCCGAACCGCCCCTGGCGGTTTCGCCACGCGACATCCTCTACGATTCTCTCGGGCGCATCCGCATCGACCCCCGCTATGACGGACGCATCCTCACGCTGGAGGGGTACGTCAAAGACAGGACGTCCAACTTGCCCGGCGAGAAGCGCTGCATCCTGGAGCAGGACGGCGAGCGCATTGCGGTCCTGCTGGGCGACTTGCCGATCCCGTCCGTGGGCAGCAAAATCCGCGTAACGGGCGCGTGCCGCATCACGTTCGACGAGTACGGCCTCTATCTGACGCGCCTGACGGGATTCGAACTCGTGCCGCGCACCGCCGCCGACATCGCGACGATCGCCCCGCCGCCCGCCTGGACGGCGAAACGGCTCAAATGCCTTCTTTGCATCCTCGCGCTGGCGGCCTGCGCGATCCTTCTCTGGAACGCGAGCTTGCGCCACCTCGCGGAGCGCCGCGGACACGCCCTCATGCGCGAGGAATTCGAACGCGCCGCCTCCGAACTGAAAGCCGAGGAACGCACGCGCCTCGCCGTCGAACTGCACGACTCGGTCGCCCAGAACATCACCGCGGTCTCGCTCCAGCTCGATACGGCCGGGCGCTTCATCGGCAAGAATCCCGAAGCCGCCAGGCAGCAGCTCGGCATCGCCGTGCGCATGCTGCAGTCCTGCCAGCACGAAATACGCGCCTGCATCTGGGACTTGCGCAACCTGGCGATGGAGGAGTCGAACCTGGACGACGCCATCCGGCGAACCGTGCAATCCTGCCTGGGCGGCGCGCATCTTTCGGTCGCGTTCGACGTGCCGCGCGCGAAACTCTCGGACCCTCTCACGCATTCCATCCTGCGCATCGTCCGCGAACTGGCGACGAACGCCGTGCGCCACGGCAAAGCGAAAAACATTTCGATTGAAGGCTCCATCAAGAACCGCCGCCTCCTCTTTTCGGTCACGGACGACGGTTGCGGCTTCGCGCCCGAGAAAGCGCCGGGGATCGCCGAGGGGCATTTCGGCCTGCAGGGCGTGCGCGAACGCCTGAGACATTTTAACGGACGGCTCTCTGTCGAGCCCGCGGCAAACGGGGGGACGCGCATGTCCGTCGAACTCACTCTCCCGGAACTTAATTCAAACGAGGAACTCGCATGAATCCAGCAATACGTATTCTTGTGGTAGACGACCATGCCATCGTGCGCATGGGGCTTATCGCACTTTTGCGCACCGAGCCCGACTTCGAGGTTGTCGGTGAAGCGGAAGACGGCAACGAGGCGATCAAAAAAGCGCAAGAGCTCAAACCTGACATCGTCGTCATGGACATTCTGATGCCCGGATGCAACGGCATCGAAGCGACGGCCGGCATCCGCAAGGTCTCCCGCCGCACGCGCATCGTCGTCCTGACGACCAGCAGCTCGGCGCGCGATCTCGTGCGCATCCGCGAAGCCGGCGCCAAGGGCGTCGTCATGAAAGGCTCGGCGAACGAAGACCTGATCACGGCCATCCGCAAGGTCGCGATAGGCGAGCATTACATCACGCCCGAAGCCGAATCCCTCCTGGTCTCCACCCCCAACATTCCCCCGAAGATGACGGAACGGCAGACGGAAATCCTGGGCGCCCTCTCGCGCGGACTCACCAACAAGGAAATCGCAAAGATCTGCGGCGTGAGCACGAACTGCATCAAACTTCACGTCACGACGATCTTGAACAAGCTCGGGGCGTCCAACCGCGCGGAAGCGGTCACCATCGCCCTGCGCGAGCACATCATTCCGACGCGCAACTGAACAGGCGCGAATGCCTGATCTCTACGTCCGCGCGGATGGACGCGGCGTCAATCGCCGGCCAGACGCCGCGGTCGTAGAGGAGTTCTCCGTCCACGTAAGTCTGTTCCACATCGGACGCTTGCGCCGAATAGACGAGCAGATTCGCAAGGTCCGCGCAAGGCTTCAGGTGCGGACGCGTCAGATTCAAGACGCACAAATCCGCCTTCTTTCCGACGGCGAGTTCGCCCGTGTCGGACCGTCCCAAAGCCCGGGCGCCGTTCTTTGTCGCCATGTCCAGGACGTCCCAGGCCGGCAAAACGGTCGGATCCCCCAGCCGCCCCTTGTGGACGAGCGCGGCGAGATGCATTTCCTCGAACATGTTGAGATTGTCGTTCGACGCGCAGCCGTCCGTGCCCAGCGCGACGTTCACGCCCGCGGCAAGCGCTTCCGGAATGCGCGCGAACCCGCTCCCCAGCTTCATGTTGCTGGAAGGATTGTGCACGAGCGTCACCCTCTTCTCGCGCATGATCGCGAAGTCTCCGTCCGTGCAATGGACGCAATGCGCCGCATAGCCGCCGCAATCGAGCAGCCCCAAATCCGCCAAATAGGCGATGGGCGTCTTGCCGTGACGCGCAAGACAGGCTTTATGCTCTTCCGCCGTCTCCGACACATGGACATGGAGCGGCCGCCGCAAGGTTCGGTTCGCTTCCGCCAAGGCGCGGCAAAAGGGTTCGTTCGTCAGATATTCGGAGTGGATGCAGATGTCGGCGACCACGCGCCCGTCGGACCACTCCTCCACAAATCGGATGCACTCCTCCAGCCGTCCGGGCGGATTGTCCGCGGCGAACGCAAGCCCGACGCGGCAGACATTCCCCTTCATCCCCGTCGCGGCGAGCGCGCGCCCTCCCTCGCGCGGGAAGTCGTACATGTCGGCGACGCAGGTCGTGCCGCCCGCCAGCATCTCGAGCGCCCCCCAGGTCATGCCACAGGCGACATCGTCGGGGGTCAATTTCGCTTCGACAGGAAATATGGCTTCTTCGAGCCAGCGTTTCAGGGGGAGTCCGCTTCCGCATCCGCGCAAGAGCGTCATGGCGGTATGTCCGTGGCAATTCACCAGCCCCGGCAGGACGGCGCGCACAGGCACCGCGACGGGATATTCCCTTATCGCGGAGATATGGCAGCCTTCGACGGCGAGCGATCCCGTGCCGATGCGGCGGTCGGGGAGCACGAGGGCGACGTCGCGCAGTTCAAATGCCATAGGCGCGCTTCCAGTCGTCCGGGAGTGCAGCCAGCACGGAGGCGACCACCTCGTCCAAAGTCAGATTGCTGGAGTCTATCTCGAACACGCCATCCGCCTTTCGCAGGGGCGCGCAGGCGCGCGTGGAATCGATCTTGTCGCGCGCCAGCAGGGACGCCTTGACGGCTTCCGCCGTCTGCCGGGCGATCCCCTTCTCGATTTCCTCTTTCCGGCGACGCGCCGCGCGCGCTTCCGCGCTCGCCGTCAGGTAGAACCGGGCGGGCGTATCGGGGAATACCACGGTCGTGATGTCGCGCCCTTCCACGACGAGGTCGCCATGGCGCGAGAGTCGGCGCAAAATGTCCGTTATCCTGTCGCGGACCGCTTTGACGGTTGCGACTTGCGAGGCGTGCGCGTTGATTTCGGGCGTCCGGATGCGATTGCCCGGTTCCTCTCCGGCGACGCGCCAGACGATCGCGCCCTTCTCCGGCGAACCGTCGACGGCGACTTCCGCCGCACAGGCGGCGACGGCGGCGGGGTCGTCCGTATCCACGCCTTTCTCGAGGCATTGCCATGTCATGATCCGGTAGAGCGCACCGCTGTCGACATGCAAGAAGCCCAATCTGTTCCCAACCTGGCGCGAAACGCTGCTTTTCCCCGCACCGCTCGGTCCGTCTATCGCGATAACGCGAACTTGTCTTTCGGACATAGAATCCATCTCCTCTTTATGATGCGCGCACGGCCGGATTCAAGTAGACCGGCAACGGTTCTGAAATCAACAATTTGGGGTTAGCCAGGAAAGCGCGCGCCAAATCCTCCGCGCGCGGCACGACGCCGCCCTTGTAGGCTTCGGAGAATTTCTCCTTGAGAAAGGCGCCTATCCGCTTTTCGTCCGGCGTGACGACATCCACGCCAACCGGCACGCGCTTCGGCAGCGTCTCGGCATCCGTCTCGAATATCGGCGCGGCCAGATTGGCGCCCTCGAACAGCGCGATCCAGTAGAGCCCGCGGCGCGCATCGCCGACGACGGCGCGCGGTTCGTTCGTCCCTGTCCATGCGCACGCGCAAGGCGAGGGAAGCCCAAGAACTTCGCAGTGCGAACCGAGGGCGAAGCCCTGCGCAAAAGCAAGCGCCGCGCGGATGCCGGCGAACGATCCGGGGCCGGTCCCCACGACGATGCGGTCGGGCGCCCCCGCTCTCTGTTCGCGCACAAAATCGCGGACGCGCACGACCCATTCGCCGCTGCGTCCGTCCAGACCGTCCAGCGCGCGCGCGGCTTTAACCGATGCCTCTTCCACCCATGCGACGGACTGTATCTCCGTCGAACGATCCACAACCAGCGTTTTCATTTCACCGTCTCTTCTTTCTTTGCGCGCAAGTACGCTTCCTGCCCATAGGGGAAATCGCTTGGAACGTAATCCAGCACGCGCGCGCGCGTCAACGAGTAGGCGCGCGAGTGGTGCGCGAATATCCACGGGCAATCCTCTCGCAAAATCCGCTGGCAGGTCGCCCAATGCGCGCGACGTTCCTCGGCGGTGCGAGCCTCCATCGCAGCGTCGAAAGCGGCGTCGTAGGCGGGGTTCACGTAGTACGAATGGTTCGCCCCGGGACTCACGTTGCGCGAATGGAAAAGCTGCAGAAAGTTTTCCGCATCCGGATAGTCCCCGTTCCATCCCATCATGCACATTTGCACGCGTCCCTCGTTCACGGCGCGCAGGAAGGCTTCCCACGTGAAAAACCTGAGTTCCAGGTTCACGCCGATGCGCCCGAAGAAATCCGCGACGAGCTCGCCCGTCTCGCGCGCGTCTTGCGTGGGGCGACCGATGGCCAGGGAAAGGATCAAGCGCCGCCCCGTCGCCGGATCGACGCCGTTCCTGTAGCCCGCCTCGGCCATCAGCCGGTGCGCTTTCGCCAGATTGAAAGCGTAAGGATTGGGTTCGTCAAGACGACCGTCCACGCCGGGGGGGACGGGCCCGTTCGCCGGCAGGGCGCGGTTGTTGAGAAAGGCGCACCAGGCGGGCGCGTCGAATGCGCACGAGAGCGCTTGCCGCAACTTCTTGTTCGGTCCCAGCACAGGGTCGCGCATGTTGAAACCTATGTAGCGCACGTCCAAAGCATTCATGCAATGGAGCGTCACGCCTTGCGCCTCAAGCCGCGGATCTATCCTGCCGTTCGCATCCACCACGGCATCCCAGTTGTCGCGCGAAATCTCCCCGAGGAAATCGAGCTGGCCGTTTAGAAACATGAGCCATTGCGTGGACGCATCGTCGACCACAAGATAGCGGATCGTGTCGAACGGCTCGGAATCCCCGTCTGCCGGATTCGCTTTCCAGCCTCGCCAGGACGGATTGCGCACAAACACCATCTCATGGTTCTTCCACCAGGAGGACAGCCGGTAAGGCCCCGTACCCCGACCTTTCGCATCCGGCACGGCGGAGGTTGTGATCGCCATCATCCACGGGAAGACGAACTGCCGGGTCTTGAGCGTCACAACGAAACGGCGTGAATCCGGCGCATCTATGGACGACACGTTTTTCAGCGTCCACCCGCCGGGAGAGGCCGCGGCCGGATCGCGCACGCGGTCCAACTGCCTTTTCACGTCATAAGCCGTCAACGGCGCGTCGTCAACCATTGCAAACGTGTAAACGAGCCCGTTTGAAGAAACCTCGGGAAGCTCGCAAAGCCCGGGAATCAGTTTGTAGGGACGCGCCGCGTAATCGATCGTGAGCGGCGTTTCGTAAACAAGTTGAACAGCCTTGGAGTCGTAGACCGCCTGCGCATCGGCAGGATCCATCGAATTGACGCGTTCCAATGTCCGCGTGAAGGTTGCCGCCAGCACAAGACCGCTCGCGAGAACGCCCGTCATGCATGAATCTCCAGCTTTATGGAGAACTTCGCAGGCGCGCCGGGAAGCGCCGCGACGATCCGGCGCACGGCCGCCAGCTTCGGACGCACAATGAACGCCGCGGGCGCATTGCGCACAGCCAGAAACAGAGTGCCGTTCTCGAAGCGGAGCGGACGAGCCCTTAAATCGGGGAAGAGCGACTTCCACCGGTCCGCTATCTGCGCAAAGAACGGATTCCGTTCCAGATAAAGCGACTTGAACGAAAACTGGACGGCGTCGGAGAACGAGCGGAACCGACCGCGCGACTCCGGCTCAAGAGGCTGCCAGTTCACGCCATTCTCAAACGCCATTACTTTGCTTCCGTCGCTTTTTTCTGCAGCCAAGCCTCGATGAACGGCTGGATATGGCCGTCCATCACGCCATTGACGTCGCTCGTTTCGTACTGCGTGCGCAGGTCTTTTACCATGGTATAGGGGCAGAAGACGTACGAACGGATCTGGGAGCCCCAGCCATTCTCGCTTTTCGCGCCATAGAAGCGGTCCATCTCGGCGCGCTTCTGGTCCTCGTAGTATTCGTAGAGCTGGGCGCGCAACATGTTCATCGCCTTTTCCTTGTTCATATGTTGCGAACGCTCTTTCTGGCACGCCACGACAATGCCCGTGGGCAAGTGCGTCAACCGGACGGCCGAGTCGGTCTTGTTGACATGCTGGCCGCCGGCGCCGCCCGAACGGTAGGTGTCGATGCGCAGGTCTTCGTCCCGGATCTCGACGTCGATGTCGTCATTGATCTCGGCGACCGTCTCCATCGACGCAAAAGAGGTCTGGCGGCGCTTGTTGGCGTCGAAAGGCGAAATGCGAACCAGGCGATGGATGCCGCGTTCGGCTTTGAGCATGCCGAACGCATAGGGTCCTTCCACACGGAAGTAGACATCTTTGTACCCCGCCTCCTCGCCCGGCTGGGAATCGTACTCCTCGACCTTCCAGCCCTGGCTTTCGGCATAGCGCTGGTACATCCGGTAGAGCATGGCGACCCAATCGCACGCCTCGGTGCCACCCTGCCCGGCATGAAGCTTGACAAAGACGTTGCACGCGTCGAACTTGCCGCCCAACAGGGACTGGAGCCGGATTTTGCCGAAGTAGGCGTCCGCGTTCCCGCATTCGTCGATCGTCTCGCGAAGCGCCGTCTGGCGCGACAGCCCCTCTTCCATTTCGGCGAGCTCCAGGAGGACTCCCGCATCTTCTATGGACTTCAGCAGCGCATCGTACGGTATGATATAGGCGCGTTCGGCGTTCGTGGCGGCAATGACATCGCGCGCTTTCGTCGCGTTGTTCCAGAAGTCGCCTTGAGACTGCTGCGCCTCCAGTTCGGCCATATGCGCCCGCCGCGCATCTATCTTGATGTAGGCGGCCATCTCGGCCGCCCGCTTCTTCAAATCTTCGATGCGCGAACGGACTTCTTCGCTCTCAAGAAGTTTCTCTTTTGCTTCTTCAGCCATAGCCGGACGGATTACTTCGTTGAAATGCGGTCGTTGTACTCGCCGGATTCCGTGTTGATGCGGATAAGGTCGCCTTCGTTGATGAAAAGCGGCACGGCGAGCGTGTAACCGCCTTCGACCGTCGCCGGCTTCGTCACCTTGCCCGACGCCGTATTGCCCTTCACGCCCGGCTCGACCTTGACGACGCGGCGTTCGACGAGCTGCGGCAAATCGACGCCGATGACCTTGTCGTTGAAGAAAAGCGCCTTGACTTCCATCTGGTCCATCAAGAAGTACTTCTTGTCGCCCATGACCTCGTAGCTGACGCGAATTTCCTCGAAGTTGTCGTCCGTGAAGACAAACGCCTGGCCGTCGTCGTACGAATAAATGACCGACATCTGCGTGAGATCCGGCTTTTCGAACTTGTCGCCCGAGCGGTAGCTCTTCGACATGCCGCCGCCCGTCATCATGTTGCGGAGCTTGCAGTTGTAGATGGCCTGTCCCTTGCCCGGCTTCGAGAAGTCGAATTCGGTGATTTCCCAAGGTTCGCCGTCAATCAAGAGCTTCACGCCTTTGTGGAGTTCGCCCGCGCCAATTACTTCGCCCATTTGTATCTCCTTTTTTGGAACATTTCCGTTAGTTTGGTTTGTATTACATCAAAATCTCACAGATACGGCCACTTGAAGAGTGCTCCCGCCCACGTCAAGCCCGCGCCAAAGCCCGCCAGCGCGATGGTGTCTCCGTCCTTGAGCACGCGCTCGCGGACCGCTTTGTCGAGGCAAAGGGGAATCGAGGCGCCCGAGGTGTTTCCCACCGTCTCGAGGTTCATGTAGAACTTCTCGAGCGGCAGTTCCATGCGGCGCGCGACCGCCTCCAAAATGCGCTCGTTCGCCTGGTGCGCGTAGATGCGCGCCAGATCTCCGGGCTTCATCCCGGCCTTCGCGCAAAGCCCGGACACGATTTCGTCCAGTTTCTTCACGGCGAAATTGAATACCGCCCGTCCCTGCATCTTCATGTAGGCGATATCGCGTTGCCGCGGCGTCTCCTTGATCGGATCCGGCGAGAGCGGCTGGCGGCAACCGCCGTCCAGCGTGATGAACGCCGCGCCGGAGCCGTCCGCCCCAAGCAAAAGCGGCTTCGAGACGACGGGACCGTTTTCTTCCGAAACGAGAACCGCCGCGCCCGCCCCGTCGCCAAAGAGCATCGAGACCGTGCGATCGCTCCAGTCCACCGTGCGCGAGAGGACTTCCGCGCCGATGACGAGCGCCTTCTCGCCCGGGTGCGCCAGCAGCCAGCACCGCGCCATTTCGAGCGAATAGACAAATCCCGAACAGGCCGCCGACAAATCGTACGCCGCGGCATTCTTCGCGCCGATCTTTTCCTGGATGATGCACGCGGTGGACGGGAACACCCCATAGTCCGGCGAGGACGTCGCCGTGACGATGAGGCCGATGGCGTCCGCCTTGACTCCGGCCGCCTCCAGCGCGCGTTCCGCCGCCTTCGCGCCCAGATCGCTCGTCGCCTCGTCGTTCGCCGCAAAGTGACGCGAATGGATGCCGGTATGCGAATAGATCCACTCGTCCGAAGAATCCATGTAATCCGCGATGTCGTCATTGGTGACGACTCGCGCAGGCAGATACGAACCCGTCCCGGCAATGCGAATCGAACAGCCCATCAGCGTCTCCTCACCGTAACCTCAATGACGTTGACCTGGTTGCGCAGCTGCAGGATGACCTGCTGTATGACCTTCTCGGACGCCAGCACGTCTATCTTCATGCGCGAGACGGTGCCGTCTTCCGTAGGCCCCACGTTCAGCGTCTGGATGTTGTACCCGCGGCCTGAGATCAAGCCGACGATCCGCGCCAGAACGCCCGGACAGTTCTCCACAAAACAGTTCAGCCGGTAAATCTCTTCTTTCTGCTCTTTCATGTCCATCCCGCCTCTCAGTCGAAAATCGTGTTTTCAATCGTCATGCCGCCCGGAATCATCGGATACACGTTCGCGCGCGGCTCGACAATCACCTCGACGACCGACGTTTTCCGGGAATGCACGGCTTTGCGGATCGTTTCCTCCAGCTTGGCCGGATCGATCACCCGGTATCCCTCCGCGCCATGCGCCTGGGCGAGCTTCACGAAGTCCGGCAGATAGTCGTAGGTGAGCGCCGCCTCGTCCAGATGCTCGTTCGCGCACCGCCCTTTCGGGGAGAGGATGGAGCCCACGTAATTCTTGTTGTAGACGATCTCCTGCCATTGGCGGACCATCCCGAGGCAGCTGTTGTTGATCACCACGAGCGTAATCGGCAGCTGGTGTTCGACCGCCACGACCATCTCCTCGAACGTCATCTGCGCGCCGCCGTCGCCGCACACCGAAACGATCTTCGCCTCGGGATGCGCGAACGCCGCGCCGATCGCCGCGGGGATGCCGAAGCCCATCGTACCCATGCCGCCGGACGTCAGGAAATGCCGCGGCAGGGAGTGGCGGAAGTATTGCGCCGCCCACATCTGGTTCTGGCCCACGTCCGTGACAATCAACGCCTCGCCGTCCGTCGCCTTGTCGATGGCCTCGATGACGGCCTGCGGCATGATGACATCCTTGTGCATCGGCTTGTAGCCGGCCGGGTGCGCCGCGCGGAAGCCTTCGACCTCCGCCAGCCACTCCGCATGGTCCGCCGCCTTGACGCGCGAAAGAACCGTGGTCAGGACATCCTTTATGTCCGCCACGATCCCGAGATCCACGCCCACGTTCTTGCCGATGGAAGCCGGGTCGCAGTCCACATGCACGACCTTGGCTTTTTTGGCGTACGCCGAGAGTTTGCCCGTCACACGGTCCGAAAAGCGCGTCCCCAGCGCCAGCAGTAGGTCGCACGAGGCGATCGCCTTGTTCGCCGCCCACTCGCCATGCATGCCGGCCAGATGGAGCGCGAGCGGATCGTGCTCGTCGAACGAGCCGATGCCCATGAGCGTCGTCGCGACCGGGATGTTGGCACGGTGCGCCAACGCCGCCAAATCCGCCGCCGCGCCGCTCGAGATGACCCCGCCGCCCGCAAAAAGAACCGGACGCTTGGATTCGTTGATCATCTTCGCCAAGCGGTTGAGCTGGCTCGTCGTCGCGGAAGATTCGGGGTGGTAGGCCCGAAGCGAAACGCGCTCGGGATACTGCGCGGCGGTCATGCCGCGCTGACAGTCTTTCGGAATGTCGATGACGACAGGGCCCGGCTTGCCGTGCGTGGCGATATAGAACGCCTGCGCCACGATCTCGGGAATCTCGTCCGCCGAATGCACCAGGAAGCTGTGCTTCGAAACCGCGCGCGTGATGCCCGTCGTGTCCGCCTCCTGGAACGCGTCCGTGCCGATCAGGGAAAGCGGAACCTGCCCCGAAATGAGCACCACCGGGATGCCGTCCATGCACGCCGTCGCAAGCCCCGTCACCGTGTTCGTCGCACCCGGACCAGACGTCACCAGGCACACGCCCGGCTTGCCCGTCGCGCGCGCATAGCCATCCGCCATATGCGCGCAGCCCTGCTCGTGGCGGCCCAGCACAAACTGGAACTTCGCCGTCCCGAGGTGGTCGAATATATCGAGAACCTGCCCTCCGGGATAACCGAAGAGCACTTCCGTGCCCGCTTTCTCCAGCGATTCAACGAGCGCTTGCGCACCCGACCTCATACCCGATTTTTCCTTCATAGCTTTTGTCTGCCTTGACCTTCGTCCTTCTTCAGGATCCAAATAAATGAACACGCTTGTCCGCCGCGAGCCTGTGCGGACAGGCAAGAGCCGCCTTCCCGCCGAAGGCGTCCACGCTGTCTATTTGCGAATTCTCTCCAACTTTTCCAGTCATGAGGGATATATTATATCATAAATCGCCGCTTTTTGCAGGCAAATTCGACACCGGAAAATTGTTCGCCCCGTCCAGGCGGATGCCGCCGGCGCACAGGACGCCATCCCGCGGCGCACTGAGATGGCCAATGGGACACGGCTTCGCCGGAACGACGAACCTCTTCTCGCGGAGGAATCAACTCCGGCGCGTGTCCAAGGGGCCTGGCAAAGCCCCGTCGCCGGCTTTCCTGGGCGTCCCCGACGGCCCAAACCCGGTGCGCGCGCCTGTCACTGACGCGCCGCCAGCACGGGACAGACCGTGCCGGAATCCGGATTCGTCCACGCATGCGGGAAGGTGCGGCACTTGTCCGGTTTGACGGGGTTGATGCGGCAGAGGTTCTCCGCCGTCAACCAGACGCACGCGCCGTCCGGACGGCTCGACAGGACAAGACCGCGGCGATCCGGGGCGAGAACCGTGTCTTCCGCAATGAAAGCCGCCTCGGATTTCCCCAGAAACGCCGCGATGCGGGCTATCTCGGCATCCGAAACACGCACTATGCCGTCCGGAATCCGGCAACACGCCCCGCAACAGCGGCATTTGAAGGCGAACCCGGAAGGCGTCCCAGAGGATGCCTTGTCCGAAGCGTCGCCATTCCCCGGTCTCTCGGGTTGCACAATGCGGGTTGTCAGGGAAGCCGGCATTCGAGACGGTGGGTCCCCGCTCCGTACGTTTTCGCCGCGGAACCGTCCGGCAGGCGCACGACGGCCGTCGCGCCCTCCGGGATGGTGAAGTCCCAGATCCACGTGTCGCCCTCATACCGCCACGCGCTCGCGACAAGGCCCGCCGCGGACTTGTAGGA
>ERZ808258.617-NODE-617-length-13264-cov-3.309637_pt1 | contig 13264 bp, 11 predicted proteins | sample MGYA00521280_ERZ808258 | MGnify/ENA primary metagenome ERZ808258 (study PRJEB31516, sample SAMN03275585) | gut metagenome | biome: mammalia-associated habitat; material: feces | host: Papio cynocephalus | place: Kenya | collected 2012-07-19 ...
ATGGTCGAAGAAAGATCCCGGGCGGACGGCAGCATGATGAAGCACAGGGCGTTCGTCGAGACTGTAAGAAGCGGCAGTCTTACCCGTGCATCCGAGATGATAGGAGTCTCCCAATCCGGCATAAGCAGGATGATCTCCGATTTGGAGCGCGAATGGGGAGTCAGGCTTCTGGAACGCGGAAGAGGAGGCATAACGCTCACTCCGGAGGGAGAGAGGCTGTACCGCGCCTCGTCCAACCTCTGCGACTGCTACGACGACCTGAGGCGCACGGCGGAGGAGGTCGGCGGATCCGGAATCGGGGTCATACGCATAGGGACCATCTCCAGCGTCGCCACCCACCGTCTTCCTGAAGCCATAAAGAGGTTCAAGGCCCGCCATCCCGACGCGGGATACGAGATCCTCCTGGGGGACTATACCGAGATCGAGAGGTGGGTGCGCGAGGGGCGCGTGGACCTGGGATTCCTGACCTCCGACCGCGTCCAGGGGCTATCGGCAGAGTTCATGGAGAACGACGAGATGATGGCCGTTCTGCCCAGGGGCCATCCTCTGACGGCACCCGGATCCATCGGTCTGGATGACCTCTGCGGATTCCCGTTCATGCTGCTCGAACGCAACGGACCGTCGGAGGTATCCTCGCTTCTCGATTCGCACGGCCTCAAACCCGACATCGCTTTCACCACATGGGACGACTATGCGATCATGTCCATGGTGGAGAACGGACTCGGCGTCTCCATTCTGCCGAATCTCATCCTGAACCGCGTCCCCTACGATATCGAGATCAGACATCTCGATCCGCCGGTATTCAGACAGATATATGTCATAACGCGCGGAAAGGGGAGGCTGACCGCCGCCGCCAAGGCCTTCATGGCATATCTCATGCCGGAGGAGCGATATCGGCCGCTGCGTTGGTTTTAAACGTCCGTTGACCGTAGCAAGCATCATGGAAGGCCCTTCTTTTCTAGAGCTCGAAGCGAGGAGCGATCGCGGCGAACCGGAAGCACAGTACGTCTTGGGAAGGAGGCTCTACGAGGGGGACGGAGTGGAACGCGACATCGGCCGCGCCTGCGACCTGATACGTTCCGCTGCGGCATCCGGATATCCGGAGGCCCAGTACACATACGGCTTCTTCAAATGCTACGGGATAGGTTCGCCCATCGACAAGGTCGAGGCCATACAATGGTATCGGAAGGCGGCCAACCAGGGGTATCCGGAAGCCCAGTACGGTCTGGGATACATGTGCGACAAGGGCGAAGGGATAGCAGTCAATAGGATGGAGGCCGCCAAATGGTACATGCTCGCCGCAGACAAGGGCCACGCGGCCGCGCAATGCAACCTCGGGATCCTGTACTTCAACGGATGGGGCGTGCGCTTGGACAAGAAGGAGGCCCTCAGGCTGTTCACGCTCTCAGCCGAACAGGGCAATCTCGATGCCATGTTCAATCTCGGCAGAATGTACGAGACGGGCGACGGCGTCGAACCGGATCTTCGGAAGGCGATGCAATGGTACACGGACGCGGCCAGCAACGGTGACCCGCATTCGATGTACCTGATCGGGCAGAAGTACCTCAACGGCGAAGGCGTGAAGCAGGACCGCGAACTGGCGTCCAGGATGATAGAGGCTGCGGCGCAGAGGGGAGATTCCGACGCCCAGCTGTCGTTGGGGATGCTTCTATACTCGGGCGACGGCGTCGAATCCGATCCCATCAGAGCCGCCCGCTATCTGAGAGCCGCCGCGGAGGAATGGAGGCCGGAAGCCATATTCCTCCTAGGCATGATGTACTACAACGGCGACGGATTCGAGCAAGACGAATCCAAAGGGATCGGACTGGCCAAGCTGGCGGCCGAGATCGGCTCCTTGGAGGCCAGACTGTTCCTCCAGACCCTGGGGGAGCGAGGGGACCCCTCACCCCCAGTACTTGCGGTCGCGCTCCACGATCTGGATGGGAGCGCCGCAGTACGGACACGAATGGAATACGCTCTCGACGCCCATGGTGTCATCGCCCAGAAGGGCGGGACCGTCCTCCGATTCGGTGAACACCATGTACTGCTGGAGGAGATCGTCCAGCATCCTCTTGCAGCAGGCCGCCTCGACATCCACATCCGACAGCATCAGCTTCACGACGGGCCTGGACCTCAGCTTCGCGTTGCGTTCGGCGGTGAGCTCGTCGTCCAACCTCTGGGCGTCTATCTCCGCGCCGGGGAATCCCATCATCGCCGCATAGGCGAGAAGCCTGACGGCCTTCTGCTTGTCGACAGGAACCCCGATACCCTTGTCGTACATCAGTCCGAGATGATACATGGCCGACGGATCGAGCTCGTCTGCGGCGATGCCGAGGAGACGCGCGCCTTCCGCAGGTTCCGGATCCACGCCTTCGCCGGATGCCTTCAGGATGCCCAGCTCCCTCATGGCGGGCACATGCCCCTTCCCGGCGGCCTGTTCGAAGTAGCCGGCCGCGAGCACGGGATCCTTGGGCGCATTTGTTCCGTATAGGTGGTTCACGCCAAGTTGGAAGAGCGCATCCGCATCTCCGTTTCTGGCCCTTTCGAAAAGATCGTCTCCTGATGCCATGGATGTCGATTCTCCTGATTGTATAACAACTATGGCTCGTCACTCGTCAGACGGGATGCCGGCGAGAGCTTCCGATGCCTCGGATATCCCGTTATCGGATGCCATCTTGAGCCATTTGCGTGCCTCGGACAGATCCTTGTCCACTCCTGCCCCTTCGAGATAGCAGAATCCCACGGTCCCCATGGCAGTGGAAACGCCGTTCATCGCCGCCTGGAGGAACCATTCGAAGCCTCCTGCAGGATCGTACTGGAAGATGAGGTGCCCTAGCCTCTCCATGGCGAAGGCATCGCCGGCGCGGGCCCCCATGAGGTACCATTCCTCGGCCTTCTTCGGATCGATCCGGGCGCCTGTCCCGAACTCGTAGCATACTCCTGCATGGAACATGGCGTTCACGCTTCCGCCTTTGGCCGCCGCACGATACATCTTCAGCGCCTTCGTCTCGTCCTTCACCACTCCGAGACCGTTCTCGTAGAGGTAGGCCAAGGCGGTGCGGGCCTCCTGCTCCCCCTGGTTGGATGCCAGCGAGAGATATCTTGCGGCCTCCGCGTAGTCGCGTTCTACGGATACGCCGTCCATATACGCCAGGCCGGCGTACATCTGGGCCTCCGGGATGCCGTCGGCGGCCGCCCTTATGGCCAACTCGGCGGCGCGGTCGTTGTCTATCCCGTCGTACTCGTCCTTCATGTACAGGCTGACCATGAGAGCCATGGCATCGGTGTTTCCGAGATCGACAGCCTTCTCCAGAAGCGCGTATCCGCGTTCCTCGTCCATCTCCGTGTCCCATCCGAAGATGCAGGCCATCGCGAGCGCATAGACTCCTTCCGGGTCGTTCTCGGCAGCCAGTGCCTCCACCTGCTCGATAGACAGCTCCGCTTCCCCGTCAGTTCCATGGAAGATGAATCCGCGCTTCTCCATGCTCCCCGGAATACCGCATCAGATAATAACATCGATGGAGACGGAGCCTTCTGAGCTCCGATTCGCATCCCTTCCATCCGGGGAACGAATGCTCCCATCCTCTGAACTCGGCGTCATGCACCCTGCCTGTCGGCCTGTATCTCTGACGCAGATGGAGACATTCGTGATAGACAACATAGTCCAGGGCATCCGATGATACGTCCGTATCATCCAATGCGGATGATATCCCGATCGTTCTGAACATGGTGGCGCAGAATCCGACACGCCGTATGCTATCGGAACGTGTCCAGGAGATGTACGAGTTGTCTATGTCCGTCGGAGATATCAACCCCGATTCGAGCAGACGGTCCAGCGAATCCGTTAGAACACGATATCCGCCCACCTCGGAACGGGTCAGATTCCTGCTGCGCCGGATGTACAGGGGCCGCTTGGCGGTCACGAACGAATCAGAGTCCACGTATTGGATGAAGGAAGGCGGAATCTCCCAAGGCCTGCCGAGACCGCGTAGGACCATGCATCTCGACAGGTCGCCGAGGACATCCTCCGGAGCATCGATGAGATAGTCGGATATCTTCAGAACGGCTTTGTCGCCTGCGATAGACCATGCGTAGCAGAACTCCTTTCTGGAGATGAACTCCGCGTCGATCCGGGAGACCAGCCCCCTGCATGACGATTCCGCAATACGGACCAGCCGTTCATCGATGTCCATGGGCCTTGACCACCATGTCCTTCTGACGTCTTCTTCCGTCCATGGAACGGTCGATCCTGACGGGGTTGCCGTCGATATCCGTGCCGCACCACCACATCGCGGTCGAGTAGGAAGACGGAGTGGGCGTGAAGACCTGGACCTGCTCCGGGCGGGTGCGGAGCCTATGGGTGCAGAAATCCGACAGCCTCTTCATATCCGCCTCGGTGCACCCGGGATGGGCCGCCATGAAGTAGTAGGTGAGATACTCGTCCTTTCCGCAGCGCTCGGCCGCATCGTCGAACATGGCCTTGAAATCTACAAGCGTCGAAGATCCCGGCTTCCCCATAAGGTCCAGCACCTGCTTGTCGACATGCTCCGGCGCGATCTTCATCTGTCCGGAGACATGATGAGAGACTATGCGATCCAGATACCTTCTCCCGTTCCGTTCGTCGGAGAGTATCATATCATAACGGATGCCGGAGTTCACGAAGACCTTCTTGATCCCGGGGATCCGGGAGACCTCGTCCAGCAGCTCGATCTGGCGCGCATGGTCGATACGGAGCGACGGACACGGCTCTGGAAAAAGGCATCTCCTGTCGCGGCAGCCGCCGCATTCGGTCTTGCGCCTGCATTCGATGCCGTACATGTTGGCTGTAGGACCGCCCAGGTCCTGGATGGTTCCGTTGAACCTCTTCTTGGAAGCCATCCGCTCCACCTCCTCGACTATGGACTTCTTGGAGCGAGACACCACCGTACGACCCTGATGCAACGCGATGGAGCAGAAGGAGCACTGACCGTAGCATCCCCGGTGGGTGGTGACCGAGTTCTTCACCGTCTGCATCGCACGGACCTCGCCTCCTTTCGCATAGTACGGATGGACCGCGTTCTCGAAATCGGATCCGTAGGCGGCATCCAGCTCATCGGATGACAACGGCCATTGCGGAAGATTCTGGATCAGCCATCTCCCGCCGTGATCCTGGCAGAGAGGAGATGCGGTGACCGGATCGGCGTTCTCGCTGAAGATCCTGAACGCCTCCATGAAAGGGGCGCGGTCGTTGCGGTCCGATACTCTGGAATACGAGGGCAGCTCGATGCATCCTTCCGGCCTGGCAGAGGATGCCCAGCAGACGCCTCTCAGATCTCTCCAGTCCGATCCTGCACGGAGGCGTTCGGCTATCTGCAGGTTCGTCGATTCCCCCATGCCGTACACGATCCCGTCAGCCTTCGCATCGAGCAGGACCGACCTCCTCACGGAATCGGACCAGTAGTCGTAATGAGCTATCCTGCGGAGGCTCGCTTCCACTCCTGCGAGGAACACGGGCCTGCCCTTCGCATGCTTCTTGATCAGGTTGGTGTATGCGATGCATGCCCTGTCTGGTCTGCGGTTGTTGATGCCGCCGGGAGTGAAATCGTCCTGCTTCCTGAACTTCTTCGACGGCGTGTAGTTGGCCACCATGGAATCGACGCATCCGGCCGAGACGGACCAGAACAGTTCCGGTGTGCCGAGCCGGCAGATATCATCGCCCGAATCGATCGAAGGCTGCGCGATGATCCCTACGCGGAATCCATGGTCTATGAGCCAATGTCCTACCAGGGCGGTGCCGTTGTACGAGTTGTCGGTGTATGTATCTCCTGTAACCAGGATCACGTCGAGGGAGCTCCATCCTCTTTCTGCTACCTCCTTGGAGGTGGTCGGTACGAACATTCTTACTGAACCTTCAGTTCCATTAGGAAATCGTTCATCTCGAAGCCATGTCCTATATCTGTATCGGCAGTTCCGTATTGGACGAATCCCATGTGTTTATAGATCTCGATCGCGCGGATGTTTTTCCTGTTCACAGTAAGACGGATAGCAGACGCTTCTGAATCCTTCGCGATACGCTTCAATTCATCAACCATGATGGAAGAGTAACCCTTTCCGCGAACACGATCGAGCAGATAGATCTTCGATAGGAACATGGAATCGCCATCCGCCCTGTATCCGCAATATCCTACAGGCTCTCCATCGACGGAGGCGACGAGATACGAATACCCTTCCTTCTCGATCTGCGTCTTGAGAGCATCGAACGATTGGAACCTCTCTAGCATATAGAGGATCTGGGAGTCCGAAATGATGCCCTTGAACGCCTCGCCCCAGATGGTCATCGCCAATGACGATACGGTCCTGATGTCCTGATCGTTCGTTGCAGGGACGATGGCGAAGCCGCGGATGCCGCGATCCAGCGACTCCGCATAGTTCTTGAGTCCCGGTTCGAAATTGACGCCGTACCTTATGTCCTCGGAGAGACTCCTCGTGTTCTTTATAGAACCCACCGTGAGTTCGACGGCCGCTTCGACCGAATCCTTCAGCGATGCGCCGCGTTCGCAGGAACCGACGAGGGCCGAGCCGAACACGTCTCCGGTGCCGTGATAGTATCCCGGAATCTCGTCCCTCATGACCTCTCCGGACTCTCCGGTCTCGAAATCCCTGAACACGGCACCGATCCTCCCTTCTTCGAAGCTGACTCCGGTGATCACGATGCGCTTGACGCCGAATTCCCTTCCGTGCTCCAGCATGGCATCTATGTACTCGCGGGAATAAGGCCCCGGCTTCCATTCCAGGCCCAGCATGAGGCACAGCTCTGTCAGATTGGGCATGATGACATCGGCCTTCTCGCACAGCTTCTTCATTCCGGCAGGGAATTCGGGGCCGAAAACAGAATACAGCTTGCCAGCATCCGCCATGACAGGATCGACGTATACGGTGGTCCCCTGATGCGACAGCTCATCGAAGATCTCGGAGACGATATCGATCTGCTCGAAGGAGCCGAGGAATCCCGTGTAGAACGCGTCGAAACGTATATCCAGGCTCTTCCAATGGTCCATGATGGGCCGCATATCGCAGGTCAGATCGCGATAAGTGAATCCCTGGAATCCTCCGGTATGGGTGGAAAGGACGGCTGTAGGGAGCACCGAGCATTCCACGCCTGCGGCGGAGATTATGGGCAGTGCGACGGTCAGAGAACATCTTCCGACGCATGAGATATCGTGGATCGCGAGTATCCTCTTGTGCTTCAATTCGCTCATACGCGACGAATCTTCGGAACGATATATAAGGTGAATCGGACCGGAGGCAGTTGGCCCCCCGTCGCCCAAACCATATACATCCTCCGCGATGGATGGCTCATGGAAGTCTCGGACAAGCATCTGGAGACGATGCTGGAGGATCTCAACGGCAGAGTATGCCAATTGGAGGACGAAGGAGATCCGCACGATCTGATGCATGCCTACGTCAATCGCGGCACGGTTCTGCTCATGATGGGGTACCGCACATCAGCGATGGAGGACATGGAGAACGCGTTGGAGATAGCCGAGAACCTAGGCGATATCGATGCAGGCACCTTCGTGCGCATCCATGCATCGATGGGATCGATTCTGTTCGACGAGGGAGACGATCCGTCAGAGGAATACTGGCTGGCGTCCACCCGCCTCAAGGAGGTGGGCCGCGATTCAGTCCATTTCGATGCGAGATCCCTGATCAGAACCTGTATATCCGTCGCGGAAGACCTTGTCGACAGCGGCCATCCTGAGGATTGCGATCCATTCCTTTCCAAGGCCCTCGAGGTCCTCTCCGGTAACGACCAATGGTCCCGCAACCGTCGTGTGGATGTATGGAACCTGTCCGGGGAGGCCGACGATGACAGCAACGATCCTGCAAGCGCCGTTTCTTCCTACACCGCCGCGATCGACGAGGCCGTATCTCTCATGAAGGACGGGATGCTGGAGGATCCGTCATCCCTCGTCCTGGCCCTGTCCATGCGCGCGGCGGCGAGAGCGGATCTTCACGATGACGAGGATGCCGTTTCCGATCTCGATGCCGCCGTCTCGTTGCTGGAAGGGATGCTCGAGCATCACGGGCTGCCGGATACCGAGCCTCTAGTCGCTCTGCATCACGATCTTGCCGGCGCCCTGATGCGTATCGGGAGGACCGAAGAGGCGGAGAGGCATCTGATCCGCGCCATGGAGATCGAGGTGAGCAGATCCGTATCCGGTTCATCAGGTGAACGAACGTGAAATGCTCGTAAATATCCGATGGACTTCAACCGTTCATGCTCTTCAAGCGCAGAATGCCCGAGAATGCCGATCGCACATGTGCGGTATGCGGCAAGAGGGAAGGCACGGTGCGTATCGAGGGAGGCTATGCCTGCAGATACTGCATCCCCCTCGATGGCACCTACGATCTTCCGACTGTCGACGAGGTTAGATCGAGGCATATCCGCGATGCAGAGATCCTATCGCGCATCGATGAATTCACCGAGACCTCATCCTACGGGGACCTGCGTTTCGATGACGCCCATAGGCTCTTCTTCAAAGGCCCATGGCCTAGCTATTGCATCCCCATACTCTCTTATTCCGAGATATCCGGGTACAAGATTCTTTTTGACGGAATGCCGACCGTCTTCAACTCCGTCGACGGAAGGCGTTCCGTCTTTAGAGCGGCGACCGATGAATCGATTCGCGCCCAAGCGAAACAGATCAACGAGATCGCTTTGGACCTCGATTCTTCACGTACGAACGTCGTCTTCGTGCGGTACGAGATCTTCGGACATAGACAGCGCATCGCCGATTCTCGCGCAGACTGTATACGGATGTGTCTGGATATCTCGGCGAAGCTCGATTCTATAGTCGAATCGAATATTCGTAAATAATAAAGTTGATATCTATATCACCTAAATAAAATGCATTGTGGTACGAATGATTTTCGATGATAACGACAAGAGGGTGCTTGCCAGATTGATTCTTCGGAAGAGCGTGGATTTCGCTGTGGCGGCGATGGAGATGAGATCCGGAAATATCAGAAGCAAGATCAAAGCGGATTATCTCGCCCGCCAGCTGGATGCGATACAGGCGCTCTCGGCGATAGCGGAGAACAGATTGGACGATCCCGATGCGTTGATATCATCGATAAGGAACAATCTCGTACTGCCTCCTGCCAATGCGATCGACGAATACATCGCAGGGCTTTCGGAAGAGGACCGCGAGGACAATGCGCATCTTCTGTACATGGCGGAGGTAATCGCTCCTCATCTTCCAGTGCTCGAACTGGCATCCCGTATCGCGACGGAAGGGCCGAAAGGCGGACTGGGGCTGAGGGATTCCGATATCAGAATCTGCAACGACCTCGAGACGATGCTGAAGCGCATCCTTGCAACGGAAACGGACCTCTCTGATGATGCGATGGATTACATCAGTGCAATGGAAAGCTCGTGTGAATCCATCATAGCGATCCGGTCGGGCAGATTCCCTTCTTCGACGATGCTTTCGGATATAATCGAGAAGCTGAACGATGTCGATTCCACGGCATTCGAAGCCTATTCATCAACATTCCTTTCCGATTATGATATCGAGATCCTGAAGGACTTCAACTCCAATCTGAGCAGATACGTCATCGCCATCTACGCTGCGATGATAATCTGTTCCAAAGAGCCGATCTATTCGAAGATCGGACACAAGAAGCCTCTCGAGCGCGATTTCTAACCACTTCGTATCCAACTTGCATCCATCTAATATAATCATATCTTCATGAAGCAGCAATGGATGAGATCGAAGTCGCCAAAAGCCTGACCCGTTCGACCATCGAAGTGATCGAAGACTCGCAATGCCTTTCCAACAAAGGGAAGGAGGTTCTTGCCGCTGTCCGCGATATGAAGCAATCCAAGATCGCCCAGTTCGAGTCAGCTGCTTCTTCGGGCAGCATCGATAGTGCTCTATCAGAGGGAATAGTCGGCTCGTTGGAAACGGAAATCGCCATCTGCGATGTTCTTCTGGATACCGATCTCGATAATGAATCCTATTTGGAAGCCGTCTTCGGAAAGATAAAGGATATAGTCCGTTCCGCTCCGGCACCGGGCAATCAGTTGTTCTATAATTCTGTCCTTTCACCGAATGAAGCGGCGCTGGAAGCTCATTTCGCACGTACCATCACCGAACTACAGAGACGCATGAGACGCTGATGGGCTTCAAGGCATATATCATCCTTGGAGCATATGCCGATCATGGTCGATGCAGACAGGTTAACGAAGATAGCTCGGCGGAAGCTACATGAAATCGGAATTGCAACCGGACTTCCATATGATCCAGGGCATCTCTCCGAAACTGCTGCTCTGATTTCGTTTCTGGCAAGAGATCTCGAAGTCTGCTCTGCATTTATCAACTCTGATTCTGAACTCATCGGCTTTTCTGAACCAATAGACGTCAAACAATATCGTGACGATCTCGGAGATGAGGAGATCGCCGATGAAAAGTGGCTTGATTCTATAAAAAAACAATATGAAGAGGAGAATGATGCGATCCTGACCTTGATGGATGAACTCAGATCATGCAGGAGTTATATCGATAGTCTGACTGGAGCATTAGACTCCGCTAAAAGGGAGATAGGCTCATTGAAAGAAATCCTAGAGGAAGAAGGGATCCGTTTGGATTCACAAGATAAAAAGAAAACGGGAATGAACCCTCTAGCATGTTCATCCATATCATCATTCGAAAGACCGACCCCTCGTCTTAATTCTATAGCTCTCGGTGAACTTGTAAAGATCCGTGAGATGAAAGCTTCAAAAGTGGAACAATTTCAGATCAGGATTGCTGACGGATCCGTCGTGAGAGAGGTCGGTGAATCGATAATCGATTTCTTGACTGTAGATATCGGATTATGCGATCTGTTGCTGGCGATCGATTTCAATGACCGCTCGAGCGTTATCGAAGGCTTCCGCAGCATTTCCAAATTGCTTGCAGAATCCAAGCAGCCGGCACATCAGATGGATTACAGTCTATCCCTCAATTCTGAGGAATCGTTTCTGGAATTCGGATTTGCTCAGATTCTGAACAATGTTCAGATGATGATGGTGTCTGTGAAGTCTGAGCTTTAAAATCGATGATTACCAGGCTTAAACATGGGTATTTTCTTTGATACAACATTAATTAAGCTAGTAACTATATCGATAAAAATAATTATGAACATTCCCGGTGGAACGTGTTGAGAGTTGTAAACATAAAATAATAAAGCTAATAACTTAATCAATTTAATTAGTATTGAATGGGAATCATTATATGAATTTTTATCAAAATTTCAACAATTTATGTGTGTTAAAGTCTAATTGATAGAATAATGATGAATTTTGTCTAAATTTGAAAATTCCATGGTTTTTCGTAGGGTAGTTTGTCAAAGACGGCCTCCCGAATGTGTACTTGAAAATACCAATAAACAACATTTCACCCACATCTTTCTGTGCAAAACTAAATCCACTCGACAATTCGGTTTGAATAGATTAATATTCAAATATGAATATTTTAAAACAATTATATCACAACTTGATATTACTTTAAAATAATACTTAATAACGATATTAGTTTAATTAATTTTAATAATAGACTAGCAATAATAATCTTACTAAATCAAGGTCATGATTGCACTTCAGGGTCTTTCCGAGAATCACCGTGGATACAGTAGCTCCAATGAATACTCTGGAGAACAAACACATTCCAGAGTCGACACGGTCTTCGTATTCGTTGATGCAGGATACTGCACCTTATCCAACATGAATGAGCTCTTCAGGGCACACGTGAACTTAGTCCGCACCTGAGCCCTATCTACAAGTTGTTCAAAGATCGTGAAGAAACATCCGGATGCATGTACACCTGGAAACAGAACAGCCCACAACGGCAGGCTCGAGTACACACGACACACGGAGATCTGGCTGACGGACACAAATTCCAGATATGCCTACACCTGCACTGGTTCGATTAGAGAGACAAGGGAAGAAGATTCTGGCATCTGTTTACGAACGCAGAGAGTTTTAGATCGACGAACTCGATGAAAGATCAGAATCGGCAGACAGGTTTATTCTCGTCTCACCCTAAATTTCTTCCCGAGGGATGTCCTGGTTGTCTTGTATATGAAGCAGAGTGCGGAGTAGTTCTTCGATCTGGTGATCGGGTATACGATCCTCACTCCACTGAGAGTGCATTCTGAAAAGGTGATTAATGGCATGTTGATGTAGACCTTCATCACCTCATCTCTTATCAGATGGATCCAGATCATTCTGAAGGCACATCGGCCCCATTTTGCGCGTTCATACTGGCGCTTGATGCTGATTTGCCGATTTTTCACGGGAGGTATCGTGAAAATGCTCCGGATGCTAATACATTATGAGAATTGGCCTCGCCATGAGGATGCATATCTGCGTTGGCTGCGATCTCATCATCCGCCGTGATATCAACACGATGATAAGCATCCTTAACCGCAGGGGAACTGCCGGCAAAATCCAGTACAATCGTCAGATCACTCTATATTAGGGCACATTGAACGATAGAGTGCTAGATCGTCTTTCAGCTAGGGTTTAGTGAATAATTACAGCTTAGATTAATAAAGCTAATATCTATATCAATTAAATTATTTATTTACTAAATAGACAATTGATGTTTAACTAGCAAATTGATTTGGGGAGCACGATCCATCGTAGTTCATTGGAAGTTCTGAAAGGTTTTCTAGGACCTCTCGCTTTGCATGTCTACTTTATCACGAATTCTTGTCTCTCAAACAGAAAACATGGTTGTTGTTCTCCTTGATAATAATGTGTATTACCCCTGCTGATCGCCATCATGGAGCAACTGGAGATTCCGGTGTACCGCCATTCGAAGAGCAATCACGTGTACAGCTATCGCGTGAAGATCGCACTGTTGGTATTCAGGAAGCGTCTGAGATTGTCCTATGCCCAGTTCATTACAGACCTGCCGTCGTATCCGAACGTACTGAAGGCTCTCGATCTAGAGTACATTCCGGACAAGACCACGCTGATAAGGTTCGCCAAGGTCGTAGACCATGAGGACCTTCAGGCGGTGATATGCGCTTTCAAGGAGTTCGCCAAGAAGGACTGCGTGGTCGCGGTCGACTGCACAGGTTTCAGCATCTTCCTTAGGTCGGCCCATTTCGCCAAGAGATGCAAGGAGTTCGGCATCAAGAAGGAGCCCAGATCGTTCACCAAATCCTCCTTCGCCGTGGATACGGAGTCCCATCTCATCCTTTCAGCCAGGGTGACTGCCGGAAGAAGGCACGA
>ERZ808258.622-NODE-622-length-13218-cov-3.996353_pt1 | contig 13218 bp, 16 predicted proteins | sample MGYA00521280_ERZ808258 | MGnify/ENA primary metagenome ERZ808258 (study PRJEB31516, sample SAMN03275585) | gut metagenome | biome: mammalia-associated habitat; material: feces | host: Papio cynocephalus | place: Kenya | collected 2012-07-19 ...
GTATAATATATAATTGAAAGGTTCATGTTTTACGGTATTGTATTAAAGTCAATAATTTTTTATTCCATTATATCTCTAAAACATATTCCAGCATCTGTCATATAATAAACTTGATTTATACATTCTGTCGGTATTATCGAATAAGCTAAATTATTTTCATGATCATGATGTTCGAATTTTAAATAATCAACACCATTTATTTCTAATAAATCAGCTTCTTTAAATTGATAGCTCGTATCGTTTTCTGCTCTTGGGCTATATGCTAATTTATATCCATTTGCAAATCTAAAACCGACTACATATTGATATCCACCGATGTAATCAACAACACTTTTCACATCATTATTTGTCATTATCAAAAACCTCCTTTAAATCCAATCTAGATTTCTTTTTCTTCTTTTTTTTATTCTTCTTTTTTCTTTTACCTTTACCATGTTTGGGAATACCAAGATGGTTGGATATCCTATCCAACCTATCCTTCGTACTTTCAACTTCTTTTACAAAATCCGATACCTCTTTAGTCTGTATCACTTTATTGAATTGTTTATTTAATGCTTTTATCAATTAAATTTCAACTCCTTTCTTAATATGCAAATATCAATCCATCTTTAGCCCTCGTTGCGGCAGTATAATTAATACGACATTGCATTTCTTTATTACCGAATGGTTCAGATATAAATATTACATTATCTGCTTGAGAACCTTGTGATAAATGAACTGTCATTGCATATCCATATTCAAATGATTCGAACATAGAATATTTTTTTTGATATACTGTATCAATATCTATACTATTAGTTAATAGATTAAAATCTATTCTCAAATCTTGAAAAAACTTAGATTCTTCAAAATCTGGTCTAAAATCGATATCTAGAGTTTTTCCATTAAAACTTGATTTCTCAACATTTTCAACAAATCCAGTCATTCCATTAACCAAGTATATATTATTACCTAATATTCTTTGCCTATTATTTTTTCTACATATAAGTTTTTCTCCGTATACAGGAAGTTTACCCAAATGACCATGAATGTTTTCTCGTATATATTTGTTTAATTTAACTCTACTAGAATTCCTAGGAGTCAATACCATATCAGCATCCCTTAACATATCATCATTTAGCATTCTTTTTGGTACAACAAAACATTTATCTCCATATCTACCATAAGGTATGGGTTCACCTCTTGTTGCTAACTGACTTATATATATAATAGGATCACCTTCTCTTTGACGCATTATTTTTGTTAATACACAATCAGGTCTTTTTAAATAATGAGTATTTCCCATAACAGGTGGTAATTGTTGTAAATCTCCTAATATTATCATAGGTATACCAAAAGATTCCATTTGTTTACCTATTTCATCATTTACCATTGGACCTTCATCTACAACAATCAATTTAATATAACTAGGCAATGAATCTTTAAGTCTAAATTTAGGTTGTTTAATTATTTTTCCATTGCGTATAATGTTTCTTCCATATTCATCTTTAACAGGAACGAATTCTACATCATAAAAAACACTATGAATTGTTTTTCCATCAACTCCACTTCTACTTAATTGTAATGCGGCTTTTCCAACAAAAGCAACAAATAATACATTAACCATATCTAAATCTAATTCTTTTATGATTTCTTTGACTATAGTAGTTTTTCCTGAACCAGCAGGACCACTTATTTCAAATCTCTGTTTCTTAGTTGTAGGGATACTATGGAACCATTTCAAAGCTTTTTCAATACATTGTTCCTGTTGGTCATTTAAAACTATTCCCATTATGTTCACCTCTATTTATCTTAATAAATAATTGTATAAATAATTATAAAATACAATTATATAATTAAAAGGTGGTGATTATATGGATGTAAATAATATAACCAATATAGAGGTTAATCAATTAGAATATTGTATATTGGAAGAAACAATAATATTACCTGTTACTTATGTTAGAGTAAATGTTCCAAAATTAACATTAAATACTACATCTAGTAGAACATTTCCTAATACATCTATATTAGTAAATGATATTGCTTGTAAACCCAAACGAATGACTGCTGTTGAACTATCGACAGGAATACGCCTTAAAGTATTTTCAAATTTATCTAGTTCAAATTCTGTTAAAAAAAGAATAAAAACAAAAAATCCTTTAACATATGAATATTATATACCAAAAGGAACACAAATGATAGCTTGTTTTATGAATAATAATATAAATGATGGTTATTTAACTAATTTTATATAGGGGGTGAATAATAATGGCTGAATCTACTATTAGAGATACTATTGAACTTGGTAAAGAATTGGAAATAACTTCTAATACTCTACATTATAAAAAAGTTATTACAAATAGTAATAACGAGAATTTTATTTTTTCTATAAGTAGTATATTTGATAAATATTATGAATTAATGAAAGAAAGAACAATGATTATAGAATTAACCGATGACGAATATAGAAAATATATTTATAAACCTAAATTGTTAAGTTTAGATTTATATGGTACTACTGAATTGGACTTTTTGTTATTAAGATTAAACAATATGACATCATGTATATATTTTAATAAACAAACTTTCAAAGTATTTGATAAAGATATAACAACATTGTTAAACGAAATAATGATTCATGAGTATGATAATTATATAGATAATGAAGTTAGTATAATCAATAAAATAAACCAATAGGATGAACCTTTTCATCCTATTGGTTTATTCTACGTTTTTAAGTTCATACAAACATATTTATTTAAATATAATTCATATGAGGAAATTTATACTTTCCTATACCATATAAGATTATCTTATATATGGTAAACCTAAAAACATTATTTGTAAAATTAAAAATACTTACTTTAAAATACTTTAGTTATTACAGATTACACAAAATCCTCATTATATATAAAAAAACTAAGCTACATTTCTTAATTCTTCATTAAAGAATGTTTCACCCCCAAGACTATCTAATACATCTTTTTCTTTTTGTAAATTACATTCAGCATTTGCTTTATTTGCATTTTCCATTGTAAATAATTTATTTGTAGATATTTTTCTTCCACCTTCAGATATTAATTTCTTATTAGGGTCACCTATGAATTTCAATTCACCTTTAGTAAACCATACTGGTTTTCCATCTGGAGTAGTAACATTAACATCTTTTTGGAATGCTACTTGACTTCCTTCAACATAAGGAATGAATGCTTTTGCTCTATTATGTGCACCTGAACGTGTTTTTAACACCATTGCTTCAAGATGTGTATATTTAATTGCTCCTGTGCTTTCTAATGTTTCATATTTATTCGACGTTTGAGCCAATAATACACCAAAGTCACAACATTCTAGAACACCTTTAGTTTCTGAGAATACATATTCGTTACAATCTGGTATAACATCTGTCTCATAACGTGATCTTTTACTAGATATTTCTTCACTTACTTCACCTTTTATTTGTGATGCTGTTAAAACTGCTACATCACATTCTATAGCAACTGCTCTTAAATCGGTTACTGTATTTTCTACATATAATCTATTTTCTGTACTATTTACTGTTGGTCTAAAACCTTTAATATAATCGGCTACTAAAGCAACAACTTGAAGTCCTTCTTTTTCTTTAAGTTGTTCTATATCTCTCATTATTTCATTCTTAGTATAAGCACCATTTGGTACTTGTATAAAACGAATTTTAGTCGGAGTTGCTCTTTCTAATATATTACTAGATTCAACTAATAATTCTTCTATTTCATCTTCATTAAGATAACATTTTTCTCCATTTTCTTCATCATCCCAAGATATATCTTGACCTGTCATCATCTTAATATATCTTGATTTTATATCATTCAATCCTGTTTCTGCTGAAATATATAATACACAAGGCGTATATTTTTTATCATATTTAACATTAGGATTATATAATGCCATATCTATCGCTGATGATATAAGCATTGAAGTTTTACCATTTCCTGAAGGAGCACCAAATACCATTAACTGTTTACTTTCTATTCCCCCTCCCGTAACTAAATTCAACCATCTCATACCAAAACGGAATTTATTACATCCAGTTTCAGCTTGTTTTCTATTTCTTCTATTTTCCGCTATACAATCGTCTTTCTTTAATCCTGCTGTAAATCCACTATTAACTGCACAAAATAGATTTGAAGTATTATTGACCGCATTATATTTTTGAATTTCTACCATTTTCTTATTAAAAGCTTTTTCAAATTCTCCTATAGCATCAAAATTTCCATCTATTAATATTTCATTTTTTAATCTCTCTAAATTTTCCATAGATTGATCTAAAAAATAATCACATGCCCAAGTTGATGCTTTTATTTGACTTCGCATACTTGCACACTTTTCTTTAGATAACCATTTTAAAGTTTCTTCTGGTTCTATTCCTTCTATATATTCATCTATAGGTAAATCATTCTTAACATTTTTAACTACATCTATAAATTCATGCCCCGTTTCTTCTGATTTTTCTGCACCATAATCATCTATATATGATAAAAATTCTGTTCCTGGTGGAGGAGGTGTTTGTTCATTATATGCTTTTATTGCTCCTTTACACCAAACTATTTTATCATATAAATCATCGTGTATTGATCTTGGTATACATTCAGGGTCGATATAATTTAAAAATCTTTGAATTTCTGTTGTTAATTTATTATCTCTACAAGGATGGTTTTCAAATAATAAATATTTAACCATACTTTCTATATGTTCATATTTTATATGTCTTAATAAATCAGACGTTTTATTTTTTTCTTTATATGTCTCAACAAATTTATTTCTATTTTTCTTCTTAATACCTGCAAATACAGGCATTGATTTCTCTAATTCAGGCTGGTCATATATATTACCTATAAAACCTGATTGTTTTTTATTGCCTTTTTTCGTCATAATAAATCCTCCTTAATTCGATTACTAATAAGAAATTGTTAATATATTTCTTATTTTTTATTATGTTTAAAAATTTGTTTGTTTTATTATTTTCATTATTTTTAAGTGAAATAAGCGTGTGTATAACGCTTATTTCACATTACCATTTATTATTTTTCGTATGTTTTCTATGTCTAAAAGTACTCCTTTTTTAGCATAAATATATTGTTGAATTTTATCTTCATATGATACATTCTTATCAAAAATAAAATTATATTTCATCATTAATTTATCTACAATTTCTTTTGTTTTTTGTTTAGTAATTTCTTTACTATTATCCATTATTAATATATCTATATTTTCCATATTACTAAATATTGTTGTTATTGAATCTATAAAAGCTTTAGTATTATCGTAATCATTTGGGATATAAATCTTTATTCTCAATTTATCTTTTTTATACGTAGATATTAATTCTTTTATAAAATGTATTTGTTCATTTAATACCATTGAAAATATTTCCGAATCTTCTAATACTTCTATAGTGTCATATTTGGTAGCTTTTTCATTAACAATAAATTCAAATTCAGTTTCTTTAGAATCTGTTTCATATTTCGATAAAATAAAACCTTTATCTTCTTCTTCTCCATATCTACTTCTAGTAAAACTACCAGTATACATTATTCTATTTTTAATTGTTTGAGATTTGTGTATATGACCAAATATAATAGGTCCTTCACATATTGATTCCATAAATTCTGAATTGAATACAGGATATTTTTTCATATGTAATGTTTTATTAACTACAAAATTAGTTTCTTCAAACATTCCATGTCCTATAATACATTGATATTTCTTTTTAAAAAATTCTTTATAATATTCGTCTTTATTTTCCATATATTCTTCAGGTATATATAACACATTAAAATTAGGAAATAATTCTTCTTCTCCTACTGTAGTAAATAGTTTAAAATCTGCTTTGGATGACTTAGCAATATTTGCTAAATTTATCAATTGATTTTCTGGGTCATGTGAAGCAGTTCCTCTTATCATTCTTATTTTAGTTCCAGTTTGTTCACATTTATTTATTATATCACAAAAAGCTTTTATTGCAAATAATGAATGTTTACTAGATAGTGTTAATTTTGTATCAAAATAATCTCCAGCAATCATTATAGCATCTATCTCATTAGTAATATTATCTATTACTAACTTAAATTCTTCATATAATAACTTAGCAGGATAATATCCAAAATGAATATCTCCAACTACTAATAATTTATATAACATAATAGTTACCTCCTTTTAATGATTGTTATAAAAAAAATGAAAAAGTATCATTTAAATACTTTTTCATCTTATAATTACATAATAGAATAACAAATTCCTTTTAAAGCTTCTTCGATTTCATTAAACATATCATATCTATTTATATCTATATTAAATATTTTGTTCCTACATCTAACAAATTCCCATCCTTTACCAAAACTAATATTATGTTTTTTACAAAATTCAGCAAAATATATATTTAATTTCAAACTTTCTTTTTTATTACAATTTAAATTACAAATATTTTGTATTTTATTCAATCTATAAGCACTATGTTCTAATATATAATATAATGTTATTTCGGTATTAGATAATAAATCATATAATACTCCTCCTAATAATACAACTAAATTACGCAAATCTTCATCATCAAATTCATCTGATTGAATAGTATTATTATACATATCAGAATTTAATGTGTTTAAACTATATTGATTGATTATGAAATGATATATGAAATCATTAACAAAAGTTCCTTCTGTTAAATTATTTATTCTATATCTAATAGTTTCTATCATATATAATAAATCATCATGTCTAGCACAATCTATTTTGTCATAACAACATATTATTTGATTATTAAATTCTTTATTTGAACTATCATATAATTCATTATTATCATAATATATATGTGGTAAAAATATTATCTTTTTAGGTAATGGCAATAGATTGATACAATATTTTAAATTATTTGGATCTCCATAACTATCAATTCTACCAGTTGCTCGTATTAAATTTGAATCGGTTATATTTCTTTTAATAAATTCGTCTGGTTCTTCATTTAATAATAATTGTGTATGGTCTGCTAAATATTTTCTACCTTGGTGTAAATTCATTATAGTATAACAATTATCTCTATTACGATATTTTCCTACTAAAACTGCTTCAAATGTTATTATTTTACCAACACCTATATCTTGTAATCCTGGTCTTTCTATTTTTTTAAGTTCCTTATCTTTTTTATTATTTGAAAATTTATAAAATATTTTATTTTTAATTATACTAACATTTTTATTGTTACTATTATTATTTAATATGTTTTTATTTTTATTTGCATTATTATTATTAACTTTTAAAATATCTTTATTGTTGTTGTTGTTTGCATTATTATCACTCATTTGATATTCCTCCTTTATAATTAAAATAAAAAATAGAATAAGACAAGTTTTTATTCAGTCTTATTCTATTCTTAGATATTAAGTATTTCACTTTTCCTTCTCATGCATATAAATGAGTTGTACTAAGTATTATTGAAATACTACTTGAGCGAGGTGGGGTTAAGATCCGCTCATATCCTAGAGGCTCACAAACTTATTTAAAAGTCACTATCCTCTAACATACTATACAGTCGCATCCAGAAGCTCACAAACTTATTTAAAAGTCACTATCTCCTGACCTACCTGTAGTCATTACGGAATCAATGTTGTCCAGAGGCTCACAAACTTATTTAAAAGTCACTATCTCCTGACCCAACACCTTTATTATATTCTAAAGGCTCACAAACTTATTTAAAAGTCACTATCCTTTAACAATATATCCTACTAGCAACCTAAAGGCTCACAAACTTATTTAAAAGTCACTATCCTCTAGTATTGCTGCCCTACAAAAATATTAAATAGATAACATTATCTTATCTATTTCATGTATATAATATATAATTAAAATTATTATCTTTTTCATTATTATTTTGTTAATATGAAAATAAAAAAAAATAAGTAAAGTTAACATTAACTTTACTTATTTTAATTATAATTAAATCAATCCTAATGAAGCCATTAATGCTTTTTCTATTTTAAGTAATTTATTATCATCAACTGAACCTAAATAGCGTCCTAATTGGAATGTATCTATTGTTGTAACTTGTTCTAGTAAAATTATAGACTCTTTCATTATTCCGGCTTCACCTTTTTCTAACTTTACATGAGTCATCATTCTTTTTTTCTTTGCTGATGTAATAGGTGCAACGATAGTAGTTGGACTCTTTTCATTTTGGATATCATTTTGGAGTATTATAACTGGTCTAAAACCACGTTGTATTGATGAACTATCATAATAATTGATTTCACCTAAATCACATAAAAATATGTCACCTCTATAAATATCATTTTCTATATAACTATTGTATTGCATAATATAACCCCCTTATTCATATTATTCAAATATATAATATAGTATTATTATTCCATGAATTACATTAAATCTTTCCATTCATCATTTAAATCATATACTATATAAAATATATCTGATAATTTATTGAATAGGTTAATATATTTTTCCATCTCTTCCCTTTGTAATAATTTTAAATCCCAGTCATCTTCATGTATAATAAGAATACCAACCTGTTCTACTTTATAGTCAAATTCTTCTAATAATTGTATATATGCCCCTAATTGAATAAAATGTGATGAATAGAATTTTTTAGATGTTTTAAAATCTATTATTGTTTTTTTCCCTTCTAATTCACAATATAAATCTACCGTTCCTCCATATTTTTCACTAGAAAAAGATTTTTCTCCCCATATAGGATTTAAATTATGTGTTTCTAAAAAGTTTTTAAATGTTGCTAAATTATTTTTAACATACAATAATTTATTTATTGGTATATCAAATTTAGTTCCTTCATTAAATAAATATTCATGACAAACTTCATGTATCAACGTACCACTATTAGCTTTATCTTCTAATACTTTTTTATAACTCTGTCTCTTCCATCCTAAATTATTAGCCCATGTAGCAATATGAGGTTTATTTAATAATTTTATTATTGTTGTAACTGAAGGAACCTCTATGTCTTTATTATTTATATATGTTGAATGATCGGAATATTTTCCCATATATCATACCTCCTTTTAATTTATTGTAAAAATATTTATTAATAATAATATACAAATTCTGATACTCTTCCTTATTCATATGTATTATCAAAAATTTATTTTTAATTCATTAATTTTAATACATACAAACAACTCCGTAAGGAGAAATTGAGTGAGAACGAAATATAAAATGGAGTTCGAACGATAATAAATCGTTGTTAAATATAAATTAAAATATGGAAAGGAAGGTATGTTCATTAGCATTATAGCTAATGAACATAATAAAATTTTAAAACTATAAACAATTAAGTAAAGCATAATATAAATCAAATTTTTTCCTTTGATGATATAAAATTGAACCCTTGTTTGTATGTATAATATAGTGACTTTAAAGTCACTATATTATTTTTTCAAATAAAAAATAATTTATATAAACAAAATAGTAAGTGGAAAAATTACCAGCCCTCAATGAGTTTTTTAAATCCACATGGCAAAACCCTCATATTATAATATAGTATAATATAAACTAACTGCTTACATTATAGAGAATGATTAATTAATCATTCTCTATAATTTTTTTTAAATTTTATATGTACCAACAATATATCAAAAGGAGTAACAATTTAATGTTTATTTCTTTTTCATTTGGCATCGCAGACCTTTATTAAAATATAGAATATGATAATATTATCATATTCTATATTTTTTTGTCGTCAACAATGATATAAGGTATATAAATAAAAATAAAGGAGTTGTAAAATATGGGATACAAAGCTATTAGTAGTACTTATGTATTCAAACAATTTCAAGGTAATATTGTAAATGTTATTCAAGATACTATAACTAAAAGTGATATATTATCGGATGAAGAATTACAAGAACAAATTGTTATGATAAATAAGTATGTTAAATCGGGATTAAAACTTAAAGTAATGAAAGAATTTGAAGAAAATAAAATAAGATTATTATATGCTAAAGAAGGTACTCAAAAAATGACTTCATTACCATTTATAATGACGGTATCGAATTCTGATATAAATGCAAATGTTATTGTTAGTACTTATGGTAGTAGAAGAAAAGATGGAGTCGTTAATATAGAGTATAGAAAATTATATACATTAATGGAATCTGCTTATATAGCAAAACAAGTATTAATGAATTTTAATAGATATAAAAATAATACAGCATTAATAAATAGTTGTGTTATGTATGCAAATATGTTTGTCAAACCATTGAATAGAAAATTCAATATACATCTAGATAGAAATAAAGAAAACATGGCTTTATTTTTAGCTGCTAAATTTTATTTAAAAAATGTAATGGGAATGACCAATGAAGAAATTATTTTTAATACAGCAATGAATGCTTGTAAAGCACCGAATCCTTTATTATTACAAGAAGCTGATAGTATTATACCTGATGAAGCATTTAAAGATTTAGGAACTTTTATAAATGCTTTAAAAGAAGATAAATTAAGAATAGGTTTGAGTAATTTAACAGGAAGAGGTTATTTAGAATCATTTATATCTCAATATGGAGGAGCAACTATATTTGCATTAGAAATGTTACCATATTGGTTATTTGTAGTAAATGCATCGATATCTTCTATGGGATTAGTAAATAATTATGCTTTAGAAGATATAACTGAAAAAGATGGTGCTAAATTAATAGCTAAATTCTTATAGAAGGGAGGAACATAGAAAATGGCTAATAAAATATTTTTTCCAAGAACTATAAATTATAAAGGTAAAGGACTAATTGCTAGAAATACTATAGATAGTGAAATAATAGTAGTTGATAAGGAAGGTCATAAAGTAGAATCAATAGAACATAATGATCAAGAATATATTCCATGTATCATAGGAGATACTATAATAGTTACCTATACTAAGAAAAAAATAAGTAGAAAATTTAAAGTTGTAGGTATAGATGTATCTGAACAATTTTATGTTTGTGAAATAGTATTAAGCTTTGAAGATAATATTGAATTACAATTAATTGAAATCCAACAATTATATGAAAAAAATAGTATAACAAGTTCTACTGTTCATCAAAAGGCTGATGATTTGTTAGTTCAATTATTATATGAAAAAGGATATAATAGAATAGCAGATGCTTATCTTAAAGTAACAAAATTTTATGATTAATAAAAAAAATAATGAATACCAAATTGGTATTCATTATTTTTTTATAAAACTAATAATCCTATCAATCCAATTGTAGCAAGAGAATGTTCTCTAAAGATATATCTTGATGCTATATAAACATATTCATATTCGCCTTCAGATAAAACTGCTTCTTTTATTTGTTTATTTGAAGCTTTTATCCAAGCTATTTGTTTACCACAATTTCTAGATTCAATAGAATCATCAGATTCTATTTCTTTTCTTAATGACATTATTTTATCTAATACTTCTTTACATTTTTTATTATTTTCATATATTTTTTCTAATTTAAAATACATTGAATTTTCATTAGCAACACTATCTTCAAAAATATCATCTGCTCTAAATTCACTTGATACCATATTTATTCCTAATCTTCCATTTAAACTTAACATAATAACCTCCAAATAATATAAAAAGATATAAGACATAAACCATTTTACATCTTATTCATAGTTATAATATAGTAATGAAATTTCACAAATTACGGATCATATAAACACATTATATCCAGGAACATAGAAAAAAATGAAGATAGAGCCTAGGCTCTATCTTCATTTTCAAATCTTTCTTTATGATATTCTAATATTTCAAGTCTAGCTTTAGTGAAATCATCTAATTCTAAACTGTAATCGAAAGCTAATGATACAAGAGTATCTACTTTTTTCATTGTTTCTATAGTTAAATCAAATCCACAATATTTAACTGAGCATGCATCAGCTCTAGCTTCTGATTCTAATTCATCTAATTCTAAACCGTCTCTCATATCTAAGAAATGTCCATATTCATGACATAATATCACGACTTGTTCTTGTTCAGTTAAATAATCTGTAAATAATGAATTAACTATTATGTAATAATGATTATTGTATGTCTTTACTATTGTACAGATTGGTGAATTTAATTTCTTAAGGAAAGAACTACTATTTATAACAGGAATAGCTTCTTCAAATATTGTATACATTGGTTCTAATTGTGAAACATACTTGTCTCTATCATCTAAAGTTAATATTTCACCTTCTATTAATGTATTTTTTATTTCTTCTTTATTGAATCCATATTCATTTTTAAACATAATAACCTCCAAATAATATAACAAGATATAAGACATAAACCATTTTACATCTCATTCATAGTTATAATATAGTAATGAAAATCCATAAATTACGGATCATATAAACACATTATATCCAGGAACATAGAAAAAAAAATAAGTAGCCGAAGCTACTTATTTATAATATTGATTACATAATAATTTGATTTCTCTTTTTATTAATTTTTCTAATGCTTTTTTTAAATCTTCGTCATCTGTGTTTATATTTACGTTTTGTAAATATTTCAATTTTCTTTTAAAATCTGTATAACTCAAACTCATAAAATCACCTCTTAATATTTATAGTTACTAGTCCATATTTTATAATCAGCATTTTATTTGTAACTGAACGTTGTTGTTTTTGTCATAGATATAATTAACTTTCCAGTTATTTTGGATTAGCTTGTTTATGCTGTTTAATACTAGCGTTTTAATTGGACAATTGTCCATGTCGTCTGGTTTAAAACTACTGTATATTGCGATTACTTCATTTGCAGTATTTATTAAATTGTCTAATTCCTCTTTAGTTAGAGGTTTTAAACCTCTTTGTAACTTTTTATTATATTCTACAACATAATCACATTCATCATTGTAGATATAATTTGAATACCAACTGAATCCATCTTTTCTCATAACACGTAATTGATGATGTTCGCCTATTTTAAAACGTCTAACATTATAACCTTGAGGTTTTAATAATGTTTTTCCTATGTTTTCAATTAATTCAAAAGATGGGTGCTCCTTCCAATTATCAGCAGGAAAATCAGTAAATCCTTGTAACATGTAATCGATACAACGATCAGCATTATTATTTGCTCTATGTTTTAATAATTTTTTATTAAAATTATATATACCCGCATTTGTGTTGAAATCATAAATATTTTTCATTTAAATACCTCCAATAAATATAAAAAGATATAAGACATAAACCATTTTACATCTTATTCAA
>ERZ808258.623-NODE-623-length-13162-cov-4.901808_pt1 | contig 13162 bp, 8 predicted proteins | sample MGYA00521280_ERZ808258 | MGnify/ENA primary metagenome ERZ808258 (study PRJEB31516, sample SAMN03275585) | gut metagenome | biome: mammalia-associated habitat; material: feces | host: Papio cynocephalus | place: Kenya | collected 2012-07-19 ...
ACCACATCAGCGCCATCGAGCACCCCACCTTCGAGGACTACCTGCGCTGCAAACGGCAGCTGGCATACCATTCCCGCGCATTGGTGCTGAACGCCGACAGCGCCCATGCCGACCTGGTCCGGGAGGACGCCGCGGCGGCGAACATCCCCGTGACGGATTTCGCCCTGCGCGTCGACAAGGGCGATACGTCCACCGCCGCGTGGCAGGCAAGCCCCGTCGATGGGACCCGCAACGCCTTCCGTTTCACCCATAACGGCGATCCGGTGACGGAACTGAGCCTGTCGTTGCCGGGCGATTTCAACTATGCGAACGCCCTGGCCGCGATGGCGCTGGCGCATGCCGCCGGCGTGCCCTGCGATTCGCCGGCGTTCTCCGCCATGGAACCGGTGAAGGTGCCGGGACGCATGGAACTGTTCGGTTCCGAGGAATCCGGCACCGTCGCCATCGTCGATTACGCGCACAACTACGCCAGCGTGACCTCGCTACTTGATTTCGTCGAACACCGCTATGCGGGACGTTCCCCCCGCATCACGCTTGTCGCCGGCTCGGCCGGCAACAAGGCGCTGGACCGACGCCGGGAAATCGTCGAAGCCGCGCAGCACCGCATCGCCCGTTTCGTGTTCACCGCCGAAGACACCGACACCGAACCGTACCTCGACATCTGCAACGAGATGCTGGGCAACGTCACCGACGAACATGTGGACGCGTCGGTGATCGTCGACCGTGTCGCCGCGATCACGGACGCGATCGCCAACGCGCAATCGCACGACGGCCTCGACGTCGTATTGCTCATCGGCAAGGGCGACGAACGCTGGATCAAGGACATGAACCGCCACGTGGCCTACGAGGGCGACGATCGTGTGGCGGAACGCCTGCTGCATGCATCCAAGGAGTAACATCGTCACGGGCTCATGATTCGATTCATGGGCATACGACGATTTATCCAAGGAGCGATTTCGATATGGCGACCATGCCTTCCGCGTTCACGCCCTCGCATGTGGTTGAAGTACTGGAGCGGCACCATCTGCTTCGTGAAGTGGTATGCCGGCATCGGTGGACGCTGACCTGCGACGGCATCGACGGAGCCGACAGTCCCATATCGGACATCACCTACGACACCCGCAAGGTGGAACCGGGCTCGCTGCTGTTCATCAAAGGACGGTTCAAGCCGGAGTTCCTCGACGGCATCGACGAGCGTGGACTCGCCGTCTATGTGGCGGAGACCGAATATGCCGACCGCACCAATGCGATCGGCATCATCGTGGAGGACGTGCACAAGGCCATGAGCCTGCTGTCGGCGGAGTTCTACGGACGCCCGCAGGACGGGCTCACCCTCATCGGCATCACCGGCACCAAGGGCAAGACCACCACCGCGTACCTCACCCAGGCCGCGCTCAACGCCTACTCCGGCGGCCGCTGCGCGCTGTTCTCCTCAGTGGACCTGTGCCTTGACGGGCATGACATGATTCCGTCGAAGCTCACCACGCCGGAGTCGCTCGACGCGTTCCGCATGATGCGCGAGGCCGTCGACAACGGCATGCGCTACCTCGTCATGGAGGTCTCCTCCCAGGCGTACAAGGTCGAACGCGTCTACGGGCTCACCTTCGACGTCGGCGCGTTCCTCAACATCTCCCCCGACCACATCAGCGCCATCGAGCACCCCACCTTCGAGGACTACCTGCGCTGCAAACGACGGCTCATCGCCAACAGCCGCACGCTCGTGCTCGGCGCCGACTGTGACTACCACGACCTGCTGATGCAGGACGCGGCCGAAGCCGGCATCACGGTCACCCAGTTCGCCATGCACGACAAGGCCGTCGGCCTCAATACCCCGGCCGACGTCGTGGCACGCATCGATCCGGCCAACAAATCCGGTTTCATCGCCTCCGTCGATGGCAGCGAGCTCGCTCCGATGGAGCTGGGCATGCCTGGCGAGTTCAACATCGCCAACGCCGCGGCGGCCATCGCCATCGCCATCGCGGCCGGCGTGCCTGCCGATGACCCGTCCATCAAGGCCATGGACCAAGTGCGCGTCCCCGGACGCATGGAGCGTATCACCGCCGGCGACGATCTGGTGGTCTACGTTGATTTCGCCCACAATTATCTTTCCGTCAAATCGCTGGTGGATGAGATGGAACGCGTGTACGGCGAGCGCGATCCGCGCATCACGCTGGTCTCCGGCACCACGGGCGGCAAGGCCATCGACCGGCGCGAAGGCATCGTCAAGGGTGCGCTGGGCCGCGTCGAATCCTTCGTCTTCACTCTGGACGATCCGAATTACGAGGATCCGGTCGACATCGCCAGGCAGATGCAGGCGTATGTGACCGACCCGAAGGCCGAGACGCAAATCGTCATGCCGCGCGAGGCCGCCGTGGAGAAGGCCATCGCGGACGCCCACGCCCATGCCGACCGTTTCAACATCGTCCTCGTCGTCGGCAAGGGCGACGAGACCCGCAACATCATCAACGGCAAGCCGGTTCCATACGAGGGCGACAGCGCCGTCGTGCGCCGCGTGCTCGGCAAATAGCACTAAGGTAGGGCATTATGACACGATTCCAACCAATTCTGCTCGGTAGCGACATCAACGTCTATGGCATGGCCAGGGCGTTCCATGAGGCATACGGCATCGTTTCCGACGCATACGCGTATTTCCAGCTGAGCCCGACGAAATTCAGCCGTATCGTCAATGTGCACATCGTCGACGATTTCGACAATTTCGTGACGTTCCGCGACTTCATGCTCAAACTGGGCAAGCGCATGAAGGCCGAGGACCCGGACCGCAAGCTGCTGCTGATCCCCTGCGGCGACGTGTACGCGAATCTGCTCAGCCAGTGCGGCGACGACCTGCGCAGGTATTTCGTGTACAACACGCTCGACATCAACCTGTCGCGCAGACTCGCCTACAAATCGACCTTCTACCAGATCTGCGAGCAGTACGATCTGCCGCATCCGAAAACGAAGACCGTCACCGCCGAAGAGGTGGAAGCGGGAGAATACCGCAATCTGCCGTTCAGCTACCCGGTGGCGATGAAGCCGGCGAATTCCGTCGAATGGCTCGACATCGATTTCGAAGGCCGTCGCAAGGCGTACATCTTCAACGACCCGGCCGAGTTGGAAACCATCATCAAGCGCGCCTATGCCGCCGGCTATACCTCGGAGATGGTGATCCAGGACTTCATCCCCGGCGACGATTCGCGCATGCGCGTGCTGAACGCCTACGTGGACCAGCACCATCGCGTGCGCATGATGTTCCTCGGCCATCCGCTGCTGGAGGATCCGTCCCCCGTCGCGGCCGGCAACTACGCCGCGATCCTGCCCGACTACAACGAGGGCGTGTTCCGTCGCATCAAGACGTTTCTGGAAAGCATCGGATACGAGGGCGTCGCCAACCTCGATATGAAGTACGACGAACGCGACGGCGAATACAAACTGTTCGAAATCAACCTGCGCCAGGGCCGTTCCAGCTACTTCGTCACCTTGAACGGATTCAACCTGGCGAAGTATTTCGTCGACGACCTCATCGAGGACACGCCGTTCGACGGCAATACGCTGTTCGGCCACGGTTCGAAGCTCTGGCTGGAGATTCCGAAGTCGATCTTCCTCGACTACGTCGCGGAGGGCGACGACAAGGAGACCGGCAAGCAGATGCTGCGCAACGGCAACTGGGGCACGACGCTGGAGTACGCGAAGGACATGAACCCGCTGCGCTGGCTGATGATCCGCCACATGTTCTCGATCTACAAGAAGAGCTACGCGAAGTATTTCACGAAGAAAGGCGATTTGAAGTGAAGCGACCGTTCTTCGCCGTCCTGGGCGGCATGGGCACGTTGGCCACGGAAAGCTACATTCGTCTGGTGAACCGTGAGACGCACGCGCATGGCGACCAGGACTACCTGGACTACGTGGTGTTCAACGACGCCTCGGTGCCGGACCGCACCGCGTACATCCTCGGCCAGTCCGACGATAATCCCTTCCCTGTGATCGCCGACGACATCGAAAAGGCCACGGCGATGGGCGCGAGCTTCATCGTGCTCACCTGCAACACCGCGCATTACTTCTATGATGATTTCCAGAAGTTGACGCCGGTGCCGATTCTGCACATGCCACGTGGCGCGGTCGCGCGCATGACGCAGCGGTATCCGCGGGACCGGTTCCCCCGTGTCGGATTCCTCGGCACCACCGGTTCACGTAAATCGGGCGTGTACCGGCGCGCCGTGGAGGAGGCCGGCTATACGTTCGTGGAGCCGACCGACGACCTTCAGGCCCGTATCACGTCGTTGATCTACGACGATGTGAAAGGCAGCGGCGAATTGAATCTCGAACGGTACGAATCGGTATTGCGCGACATGCTCGAACCGAGCGGCCCCTGCGCATGCGATGCCCTGATTCTCGGCTGCACCGAACTGAGCGTGCTCAACGAGGCGTTCCCACTCCCCCAGCTGCCAACCATCGACGCGCAGGCCGTGCTGGTGGAGGACACGGTGGCACGCGCCAAGGCGCTGCGCGCCGCCGCCGAAGTCAGCTGAGACAACATCGAGAGCAACCAAAACGCAAAGTGCGGGCGTCTTCCTCTTTGGAAGGCGCCCGCACTTCGTCCTACGGTCTTAAACTCAATGGTCTCTTAAGCTCAGCCTGCCGCAATTGCGCGGCAGGCGCGAAACGCAGGCATCCGCGTTTACGTCAGGCGTTCATGGATGTCTCGGCATCGCTTTCGACATTGCCGGAACCGGCGGTTTCATCGGCATCGCCGGTCCCATCGGCGGAATCGACGTCGTCATCCGGCCCGACGGATCCGAAGTCGTTGATGTCGAAATCGGGGTTCGCGTCGGATTCGAAATCGATGTCGGCCTCGTCCTCCTGCTTGCGCGGTTCGGGCTCGACGGCCTCCTGGAACACGCGCTCGGCCTTCGGCTTCTTCAGGTCGGGGTTGACCTTCTCCTCCAACATCAGACGCGCGTCGCCGGCAGTGGTGAAGCTGCCGCAGATCAGCACGCCATGGCCATAGCCGACGCCCAGCTCGTCATCGGCGTCGACCATGTTGACGGCCTCCTGGATGGCGTCCGGCAATTCGGGAACGCAGGTGACGCGTTCCGGCCCGAACACGCGCTCGGCGATCTTCTTCAGGTCCTCGGCCGGCATCACGCGATCGCGCCACGAGTTCTCCGTGACGACCACCTGGCTGAGCAACGGCTCCAGCACGCCGAGATACTCCTCGACCTGCTTGTCGGCCATCATGGCGACCACGCCCACCAACTGCTGGAAATCGTAATTCTCCTCGATCGCGGCACGCAGCGATTCCGCCGCGTTCACATTGTGCCCGCCGTCGAGGATGATGGTCGGCGACGTGCGGATCTGTTCGATGCGCCCGGGGATCTTCACGGTGCTCAACGCCTCGGCGACGATGTCGCCGTCCAACGCGCCGTTGACCGGAATCACCACTTCCGCCGCGCACAGGGCTGCGAGCGCGTTATGCGCCTGATGCTCGCCGAACTTGGCGATCGGCACTTCGGTGTATGTGCCGTTCGGGGTGCGCAGGGTGGCCACCTGGCCGCCTACCGCGGGCACACGGGTGACGACTTCGGATTCGATGCCGTCGCGCACCAGGTTGGCGTGGTTCTCCTTGGCCGCGGCCTCGATGATCGGCATGACCTGTTCCTCGTGGGGCTGGCGACCGATGACGGCGGTGCATCCGGGCTTGATGATGCCGGCCTTCTCAGTGGCGATCTGTTCGACGGTGTCGCCCAGCCATGCCATGTGGTCCATATCGACCGGCCCGATGATCGCGGCGTCGGCGTCGAGCACGTTGGTGGCGTCCCAGCGGCCGCCCATGCCGACCTCCACGATGGCCACGTCGACCGGAGCGTCGGCGAATTTCCAGATGGCCATGGCGGTGAGCACTTCGAAGAAGCTCATCTTCGGCTTGCCGAGCTCGTCCATCTTCATATCGACGATGGCGACCAGATCCTTGACCTGGTCCCAGGTGTCGACGAAATCGTCATCGGAAAGCTGCTGGCCGTCGATGGCGATGCGCTCGTTGACGTGCTCCAGATGCGGCGAGGTGTACAGGCCGGTGCGCATGCCGTAGGCACGGCAGATGGCCTCCGCCATGCGGGCGGTGGACCCCTTGCCGTTGGTGCCGGTGATGTGGATCACGCGGAACGACTGCTCCGGATGCCCCATGATGTCGAGAATCATCTTCATACGACGCAGGTCGAGGTTCGTGGTGTTGCGCTCCGAAGGACGGCTCATGATGTCGCGCTCGACGTCGACCATGCTTTCGTTGTTGCGATTCGGATGCTCGAATGACATGTTCCTTGCTTTCCTCCCCGTATGGTTGGGCTCACACAGCCTTACATATTCTAGGTGGTTGCATGAACGTTCCCTGAGGGAAAAAGTTATAGGATGGGTTGCGGTAATTCATACAGGTAATCGAATGCAGATTCAGGAGATGTGATGAGCGAAGTCATTACCGACAAGGACAAGGAATACGAGGCGAGGGAGCAGGCTTCGGCGCCGGGAGACGACCAGGCGATGAGCGACCGTGTGAACAATCGTTCCCTGCGCCCGCGTTCCGATGCGTTCAAGGAGTTCATGACCACCGGCTGGGACGACAACGAGCCGGAGATCAAGCCTCTGGAGTCCTCCGAGTACACGCCGGCGCGTCTTGAAGCGCTGGGCAAGGCATTCCCGGGCGAGCGTCTGGTGATTCCCGCCGGCCAGCCGAAGGTACGCAACAACGATTGCGATTACGCGTTCCGTCCGGACACCACGTTCTCGTACTACACCGGTCTGGGTGAGGATTTCGAGGCCGGCGCGGTGCTGGTGCTCAACCCGGTGGATCCGGATTCGCCGGAGGCGAAGGCCGGCAAGACGCATATTCCGGAACTGTTCGTCGCCCCACGCGCAAACCATTACACGCAGGACTTCTTCATGAACGCCCACTATGGCGAGTATTGGGTCGGCCCTCGCGCAGGTCTGAAGGAAATGACCGCGATGACCGGCATCGAGACGAACGACATCGCACAACTTGCCGACGCGTTGGGCAAGGACGTCGGTTCCGACGCCGGCGCGGTGCGCGTCCGTGTGATCCGCGAGGCGGATCCGCAGGTCACCGGCTTGGTGGAGGACATCCGCAAGGCGAACGGCTTCGACGATCCCGACCGCAACAACGCCGATGACGACAAGCTGCACGAATTCGCCGCCGAGGCCCGCATGTGCAAGGACGAATACGAGGTCCGCGAGATGCGCAAGGCCATCGCGGCCACCAAGCACGGCTTCGACAACATTCTGCGCAAGCTGCCATCCTCGCTTGACAAGCCGCGTTCCGAACGCATGCTGGAGGGCGCGTTCAACGCGATTTCCCGCGAGGAGGGCAACGACGTCGGCTATGACACCATCATCGCCTCCGGCGCGCACGCGCCGATTCTGCACTGGATGCGCAACACCGGCACCGTGGGCTCCGGAGAGCTGCTGCTGATCGACGCCGGCGTGGAGGTGACCAGCCTGTATACCGCGGACATCACGCGCACCTTCCCGACCACGGGCAAGTTCACCGATTTCCAGAAGAAACTGTACCAGGCGGTGCTGGACTCCCAGCAGGCCGGCTTCGAGGCCGCCAAGCCGGGCGCCACGTATTCCGACATCCACCATGCCTGCATGCGTGTGATCGCCGAGCGTCTGCACGACTGGGGCATTCTTCCGGTGGACGTCGAGGAGTCGCTCTCCCCCGAAGGCCAGCAGCACCGCCGTTGGCTCGCCTGCGGCGTGGCGCATCATCTGGGTCTTGACGTGCATGATTGCGCGCAGGCCCGCTACGAGTCGTACCAAGGCGCGAAGATCCGCCCGGGCATGATCTTCACGATCGAGCCCGGCCTGTACTTCCGTGAGGACGACCTGCTGATCCCGCCGGAGTACCGCGGCATCGGCATCCGCATCGAGGATGACGTGCTGATGACCGAGGACGGCCCGGAATGGCTGTCCGCCGGCATCCCGAAGCAGATCGACGACGTCGAGGCGTGGATGGCCGACATGGCGGCCGAGGCCTGATCGGAGAACCATTATGCCGACACCTGATTTCATACTCGAGCTCCGTAAGAAAATCGGCCATGATCTTCTTTGGCTGATCGGAGTCTCCGGCTATGTCGAGGACGAGCGCGGCCGTGTGCTGCTCGGACGGCGCGCCGACACCGGCGAATGGGCCATGGTCTATGGCATCAACGAACCGGGCGAGGAGCCGGCCGACACCGTCGCCCGTGAAATCAAGGAGGAAACCGGCGTGGACGCGATCGTCACCGATCTGGTGTCGGTGAAATCGTCCCGCAAGGTGCTCACCTACGCGAACGGCGACAGCACCATGTACATGGACCATCTGTTCATCTGCAAACCGGATCCACAGGGCAACACGGAACCGTTCGTCGGTGACGAGGAAAGCCTCAACGTGGGCTGGTTCTCCCCCGATGATTTGCCACAGCCTTTGGCCGCGACCACGGTGGAGCGCATGGGGTACGTGCGCGAATACCTGAAGAACAAAGCGAACGGCGACGCACACGCCCAGTTCGCGTTCAACGGCACCATCCACTGATCCTATCGTGCCTCCCATGCAGTTTCCGCCAGCTAAAACAATCCGTCGTGCGAATTATGCAGGAAGCGCCCGGATTGTACCGGCGGAAACTGCATGAATCGCACAACGGTTTTTCGAACTGCATGAACGGCACTGACGATGAAGGGCCTCCAACGGGATTCGTTGGAGGCCCTTACCGTCAGTAATTGGAATCCGTTATTGGTCCGGCGAACTACCGCTGTGCGGCGAGCAGTTCGTGCAGATGCTCACGGTGCTTGCGCTGTTCGCGCGGATCCGGCACCGGCAACGAAGCCAAAAGCTTCTTCGTATACGGATTCTGCGGGTCGTGCATAATCTGGTCGGCATCGCCGTGTTCGACGATCCGTCCCTTGTGCATCACCATGATGCGGTCGGCGAGCATGTCGACCACCGCGAGATCATGGGTGATGAACAGGCACGCGAAGCCGATTTCAGCCTGCAGACGCTTGAACAGTTCCAATACCTTCGCCTGCACCGACACATCCAACGCGGAGGTCGGCTCGTCGGCGATGAGCAGGCTCGGCTTCAACGCCAACGCGCGCGCCAGCGACGCACGCTGACGCTGACCGCCGGAAAGCTCGTGCGGGAAGCGGTTCATGTAGGCGCGCGGCAGCTGCACCATCTCCAGCAGGTCGCCGACATAGTGCCGTGCCTCATACACCGACGAGTACTTTTTGTGCACGATCAGCGGTTCCGCCACGTTCTCCGCGATGGTCATCAGCGGGTTGAACGAGCTGCCCGGATCCTGGAACACGAAACCGATGTCGGCGCGCTTGGGCTTGAAATCGCGTTCCTTCACGCCGTTCATCTCGACGCCAAGCACATTGAGCGATCCGCCGGAAACCTTCTGCAGACCGGCGATGGCACGGCCGGTGGTCGATTTGCCGGAACCGGATTCACCCACCAGTCCGAGGACTTCGGAACGATGGATGGTGAAGTCGATGCCATCCACGGCCTTGAAGTCCGGCTGCATAAGATGCCCCGGATACGTGACGGTCAGACCTTTCGCCTCGACGGCTATCGGCTGCTCGCGCCAATCCTTCTGACGTTCGATCACCTTGCCGTCGGAGTCTTTGACGATGAGCTTCTGACCAATGCGCGGCACGGCCGAGAGCAGTCGCTTGGTGTAGTCCGCCTTCGGCGAATAGAAGATCTGCTCCACGCTGCCCTGTTCGACGACATGCCCGCGGTACATGACCACGACCTCGTCCGCGATGTCGGCGATCACGCCCATGTTGTGCGTGATGATGAGCACGGAGGCGTCGAATTCGTCGCGTGCCAGACGCAACAGATCGAGGATTTCCGCCTGCACGGTCACATCCAGCGCGGTGGTCGGCTCATCGGCGAGGATGAGTCCGGGATTGAGCACCAGGGCCATGGCGATGACGATGCGCTGCTTCTGACCACCGGAGAACTGGTGCGGATAGTAATCCACACGGGTTTCGGCATCCGGAATGCCCACCTTCCGCAGGATGTCGATGGCCTTGGCTCGGAGTTCCTTCTTGTCCTTCATGCCGTGGGCGCGCAGGCCCTCCTCGATCTGCCATCCGATGGTGTACACCGGGTTGAGCACCGAATTCGGCTCCTGGAACACCATCGCGGCTTCGGCGCCACGCATCTCGCGCAGCTGTTCGCCCGAGAGCGACAGCACGTCGAGCTGCTCGTCGCCTTTGCGGTTCGACAGATAGACCGCGCCGGAGGTCGTCGCGGTCTCCGGCAGCAGTTTGATGATGGATCGCGCGGTCACGGATTTGCCGGAGCCGGATTCGCCCACCACGCCGATGACCTTCTTGCGTGGGATTTCGAAGCTGATCTTGTCGATGGCTTTGATGGATCCGGCGTCGGTCATGAACGAGACGCTTAAATCCTTGATTTCGGCGAGATTGTCGTCTTTGATTTCGCTCATCGGTTCACTTCCCTTCCTTTGCGCCCCACTCGGAGGACTTGAATGACGGATCACGATCGGTGACGGTCACCGGCACGTCGCTGGCGCCCATCGGATTCTTGGCGGCGTCGAGTTCGGCCATGACCTCATTGCGCGCTCCCGGCTTTTCGCTGGGGTCGACGGAGGTGTCTTCGATGGAGCCCACGACCTCGCCTGCCGACTTGCGGGCACGCAGACGTGGGTCGGCGAGATCGTTCAGGGATTCGCCCACGAGGGTGATGCCCAGCACGATCAGCACGATGGCGATGCCCGGGAACACGGCCGTCCACCAGATTCCCGCGGTCACATCGGACACGGAACGGTTGAGGTCGTATCCCCATTCGGCAGCCGCGGTCGGTTCGATGCCGAAGCCGAGGAATCCCAGACCAGCGAGGGTCAGAATGGCCTCCGAGGAATTCAGCGTCAGAATCACCGGCAACGTTCTTGTGGAGTTCTTGAACAGATGCTTGGTCATGATGCGCCAGGTGGAGGCGCCGACCACACGGGCGGATTCCACATACGCGGAACCCTTGATACGGATCACCTCGGCGCGAATCGTGCGGAAATACTGCGGAATGTACACCACGGTGATCGAAATGCCGGAGGCGAAGATGCCGCTCCACAGACCGGACTGGCCGTGGGAGATCATGATGGCCATCAGGATGGCAAGCAACAGCGACGGGAACGAATACACGGCGTCGGCGATCATGACGAGCACGCGATCGACCCAACCACCGAAGTATCCGGAGACCAAACCGAGCAGCACGCCGGCGAAAATCGACAGCAGCACTGCCACGATGATGGCGATGACCGCGGTGCGTGCGCCCCACACGACGCGGCTGAACACATCATATCCGCCTGCGGTGGTACCCCAGATGTGTTCGGAGGACGGTGCCGCCTGCGCGGGGAAGGAGACCCCGTTGGCGTCCTTGAGCTGCGCGTATCCATATGGCGCGATCAGCGGCGCGAAGATGGCAACAAGCAGGAAGAACGCCGTGAGCACGAGTCCGGTGATCAGCATGCCCTTCTGCCAGCCGACGGCCACGCGAAGTTCCTTGATGATCGGAATCTTGTGCCATAACGGCGTCTTCTTGTTGAGATTCAGCTTGTCCAGACGATCATCGCCGGGGACGGTGACCTTGTTGGTAGATGCTGCGTTCATATCAGTACCTCACTCTCGGGTCGACCAGCGCGGCGATGACGTCGACGATGAAGTTGACGACGGCCACGATGATGGCGATCAGAATCACGATGCCCTGCACGGCGACGAAATCACGCGCCTTCAGGTATTGCGACAGCATGAAGCCGAGGCCCTTCCATTCGAAGGTGGTTTCGGTGAGCACCGCGCCCGCGAGCATCAGTGCGATCTGCATGCCCATCACGGTGATGATCGGAATCAACGCGGGCTTCCATGCATGCTTGTCGAGCAGTCGTTTTTCGGAGACGCCGCGGGAACGTGCGGCCTCCACATAGCCGGAATTGTAGGTGGAGATCACATTGGTACGCACCAGACGGATGAACACGCCTGCGGTGAGCAGTCCCAATGCGAGCGCCGGCAGTACCGCGTGACGCAGCACGTCGATCAGCACGGACGGCTCGCCCAACTGTATCGCGTCGATGATGTAGAAGCCCGTCGGCGAAATCAGACGGCTGAATTGCATTTCGCTTTCCAGCGACGAGCGACCGGAGGCCGGCAGCACGTTCAGCCAGATGGCGAAGATGAGCTTCAGCACCAGACCGAGGAAGAACACCGGCGTGGCGTAGCACAGGATGGCGAAGGTGCGGATGCCGGCGTCCGCGGCATGGTCGCGGTGCCGGGCCGCGATGCGTCCCAGGCCGATGCCGACGACCAATGCGACGATCAATGCCAGGAACGCGAGTTCGAAGGTGGCCGCGCCATATCGGGTGAGGATGGTGATGACCTTCTGGTTATCGGTCAGCGTGGTGCCGAGGTCGCCGTGGAGCAGGTCGCCGAGGTAGTCGAGATACTGCACGATGAGCGGACGGTCGTATCCGGCCGCGTGGATGCGCTTATGCAGCTCCTCCGGCGTGAGTCGGCCACCAAGCGCCGCGGAAATCGGATCGCCGGTGGCTCGCATCACGAAGAAGACGATGGTTACAAGAATGAAGACGGTCGGAATGATCAGCAGAAAGCGGGTAAGCACGAAACGGAAGAATCCGCTGGAAAGCTTGTTCCTCTTTGCTTTCGGCTGAGCCTCAGTTGCGCTTTGCGTCACGTCTGGCTCCTTTGTGGATGGGGGGTGTTTTGATACAAATTGAGCCCCTGAACGGCCAAAACACCGTTCAGGGGCAGCATGAGGTCAGTTTCAGGACTTGGTCACGGAAGCGTAACGGAAGCGGAACGACGCATCGAGGGTGACGCCCTTCACATTGGTTCCGGTGACGGCGACCTGTGCGCCCTGCAGCAGCGGGATGGTGGACAGGTCCTCGGTCTCGAGCTTCTGGATTTCCTTCAGCGTGTTCTCGCGCTCGGTGGCGTCGATCTGGCCGGCCTGCTTCACGATCAGATCGTTGATCTGCTGGTTGGAGTAGCCGTTGTTCACGAAGTTGCCGTCGCGGAAGAACGGGGACAGGTAGTTGTCCGGATCGGAGTAGTCCGGGAACCAGCCGAGCTGGTA
>ERZ808258.624-NODE-624-length-13152-cov-2.754829_pt1 | contig 13152 bp, 10 predicted proteins | sample MGYA00521280_ERZ808258 | MGnify/ENA primary metagenome ERZ808258 (study PRJEB31516, sample SAMN03275585) | gut metagenome | biome: mammalia-associated habitat; material: feces | host: Papio cynocephalus | place: Kenya | collected 2012-07-19 ...
AAGGTGCCGATGCGGTTTTAATTGCCGTCCCAGTTTTGGCCATTCGTTTTGTTTTTAAAGAGATTGCGTCGGTTCTTTCCGAGACGGCCGTTATTAGCGATGTCGGGTCCGTTCGCGGATCTGTCGTAGCCGATGCTCGGGAGATTTTGGGTAAGGCTGTCTGTAACTACTGCCCCGTCCATCCGATTGCCGGCGGCGAAAAGACCGGCGTGGATGCTGCCGTCCCGTCTCTTTTTGTCGGGGCTAATGCGATCGTAACTCCGCTGGAGGAGACAACGCAGGTTTCACAGACGGTCTGGCGCAAGCTGTGGGCGGCAACGGGAGCCAAACTGCTTGAAATGACGGTTGCCGAACACGATTCGATTTTTGCCAGTGTCAGCCACTTGCCTCATGTCGTCTCTTATGCATTGGTTGATGCTGTCTTATCGATGGACAATTCCGAACGACGCCTGCATTTAGCAGGCCCCGGATTCCGAGATACGACACGCATTGCCGCCTCGTCGCCGACGATGTGGCGTGATATTTGCCTCTCAAACAGGGAAGCTTTGCTCGAAAGCTTGGCTTACTACAAAGCGACTTTGGATGCTCTTACCCAGGCAATCGATAAGGCTGACGGAAAAACAATCGAAGAATTTTTCGAGCGTTCGGCGACGGCAAGAAGCGGGCTTTAATACGATGACGCAATGTGTAGGCGAAAATGTTTTAACCGTTGCCCCGATTGCTCGGGCAAGCGGACAGATCAGTCTTCCGGGGTCTAAATCGATTTCTAACCGAGCGCTTCTGTTGGCGGCGCTTTGTTCGGAGACAACGTGTTTGAAAGGTTTGCTTAAGGCCGAGGATACCGAGCGCATGCTCGAGGCTTTACAGCGACTTGGGGCAGATGTTAAACAGAGAGGAGGCGATTTTTTTATAACACCCGGCAGTGAGTTTCCGTTACGTGAAGCGGAGCTTTTCGTCGGCAATGCCGGAACGGTTTCGCGTATGCTGACGGCATTTTTAGCCTTTGCCGGCGGAACATATGTGCTTGACGGTGTTAAACGGATGCGCGAAAGGCCGATTGCAGATCTTGTTGATGCCCTTCGGGCTGTCGGAGCCAAGATTGAATACAGGGGCACTCCCGGGTGCCTTCCCCTGTGTATTTTCCCTTCTCAAATTCAGTCGGACACGACGCGCGTTCGCGGCTCTGTTTCCAGCCAGTTTTTGACGGCATTACTTCTGGCTTCTGTCGGCTGGGCAAGGCGCCTTCATCGTGCATTTCACATTGAAATCGTCGGGAAGCTTATCAGTCGTCCTTATGTCGAAATGACCGTTTCCATGATGCGTTCTTTCGGTGCGGATGTTCAGGAGACATCCGACGGATACATCGTCGGCACAAGAACGATGTCGTCCCCCGGAACCTACACAGTAGAAGGAGATGCGTCGGGGGCCAGTTATTTTTTGGCACTGGGTGCTTTAGCTGGTGGTCCTGTTCGTGTAACGGGCCTCGGACGCCACTCGCTTCAAGGCGACGTACACTTTGCCGATGTGCTGGCACGGATGGGAGCCGATGTGGTTTTCGCTGATGATTTTATTGAAGTTTCAAGAAAACCGGGGACACCGCTTCGCGGCCTCACGGTTGATTGCTTATCCATTCCGGATGCGGCAATGACGTTTGTACCGATGGCGCTTTGCACTCAGGGGGCGATGGAACTTACAGGAATTGCTTCTTGGCGTGTCAAGGAGACCGATCGACTCGATGCGATGGTTCGTGAAATTTCCAAGTTCGGAGCCTGCGTTTTGTCAGGCCCTGATTGGATTCGTGTTGAAAGGGGGCCGCGGATTTCGTCGGCTCGCGTGGCAACGTACTCGGACCATCGCATGGCCATGAGTTTTGCTTTGGCGGCCTGTGCCGGCGTCTCTGTGCAAATTGAGAACCCGGCATGTACGGCTAAAACATTTCCGGAATTTTTCAAGGCGTTTTTTACGTTAATCGGACAGGATTCGGCTCGATTGCAAGGGTAAGGAGAGGACGGATGGACGATAAATCGGCAGTTCGGGTTATTACGATTGACGGTCCGACGGCAAGCGGCAAAGGAACAATTGCCTCCGAAGTGGCACGTGAACTCGGTTTTCATTATTTGGATTCGGGCGCGCTTTTTCGTTTGGCGGCACTTTCATGCATATCGGCGCATGTTGATTTGGACGATGAGGCGGCCTGTGCTGAGATTACCCGTCGGATGCGCCCTCTTTTCAAAGAGGGCAAGGTGTTTTTGTCCGGAAGAGACGTTACCGAGGCGATTCGTCAGGAAACTATCGGATTGGCCGCAAGTCGCGTGGCAACAATGCGTTCGGTTCGAGAGGCGATTTTGGCTTTGGAGCGGGACTTTTGCCGGGTTCCGGGATTGGTGGCCGACGGGCGAGATATGGGGACGGTTGTGTTTCCGAATGCCTGTCTGAAGGTGTTTTTAACCGCCTCTGCTCAAGTTCGTGCGCAAAGACGCTATAAGCAGTTGATACAGCGAGGAATTTCTGCTAACCTAACAGACCTCGCGCGTGATTTGCAGGAGCGGGACAAACGCGATCGGGAACGTGCTGTGGCCCCGACGCGTCCTGCTTCAGATGCTCGGCTTTTAGATAGTTCCGATCAAACGATTGAACAGACCGTTCGGTGTGTCCTCGATTGGTATTGCGCGCTGGAAAAATGATTTTTACTCTCGAAAGCGACCGGAGGCTTTCGAGTTTTTACTCAAACTCCACCCACTCAATTCCGGAAGGGTGAGCAATTTTTTTAACGAACATACATGTCCAACAACACTAATAACGAATCGTTTGCGCAACTTTTTGAGGAAAGCCTCGCTAAACAGGAGATGCGTCAAGGAGAAGTCATCACCGCTGAAATCGTGCGCGTCGACGGCAATTTTGTCGTGGTCAATGCCGGTTTGAAAAGTGAGTCCTATATCCCGGTTGAAGAATTCAAAGATGACCGCGGCGAAGTGACGGTCAAACCCGGGGATTTCGTCTCTGTTGCTATCGAATCCGTGGAAAACGGCTTCGGCGATACGATTCTCTCTCGTGATAAGGCCAAGCGTCTTGCTGCTTGGATGAACCTGGAAAAGGCTCTGGAAAGCGGCGAACTGGTTACCGGTACTATTACAGGCAAGGTCAAGGGCGGCCTGACCGTCATGACCAACGGCATTCGTGCCTTCCTGCCCGGTTCTCTCGTCGATACGCATCCTGTGAAGGATACGACGCCCTATGAAGGCAAGACGATGGAATTTAAGGTTATCAAGCTTGATCGTAAACGTAATAACGTTGTTGTTTCTCGCCGCGCTGTTGTTGAGGCGAGCATGGGGGAAGAACGCGCCAAGTTGCTCGAAACCCTCAAGGAAGGGGCTATCGTCAAGGGTGTTGTTAAGAACATTACCGATTACGGTGCGTTTGTCGACTTGGGCGGCATCGACGGCTTGCTCCATATCACGGATTTGGCTTGGAGACGCGTGCGTCATCCGAGCGAGGTCGTGAGCGTCGGTCAGGAAATCGAAGCTAAGGTCCTGAAGTTCGACCAAGAAAAGAACCGTGTTTCGCTGGGCTTAAAGCAACTGGGCGAAGATCCGTGGCTTGGAATTGCCCGTCGCTATCCGAAGGGAACACGTCTTTTCGGCAAGGTCACGAATATCACCGACTACGGTGCATTTGTCGAAATTGAACCGGGTATCGAAGGTCTGGTGCATGTTTCTGAAATGGATTGGACCAATAAGAACATCGATCCGAAGAAAGTTGTCACGCTCGGCCAGGAAGTTGAAGTTCAGGTTTTGGATATCGACGAAGAACGTCGTCGTATCTCTTTGGGCATGAAGCAGTGCAAGGCCAATCCTTGGGAAGAGTTCAGCCAGACTCACCACAAGGGTGACCATGTCAAGGGACAGATCAAGTCGATTACGGACTTCGGTGTCTTTATCGGATTGCCGGGCGGAATCGACGGACTGGTGCACCTGTCTGATTTGTCTTGGACGGAACCGGGTGAACAAGTTGTTCATAATTACAAGAAGGGCGAAGAGGTCGAAGCGGTTGTGTTGGCGATTGACACGGAACGCGAACGCGTTAGTCTCGGTGTCAAGCAACTCTCGGGCGATCCGTTCGGTACATTCACGAGCTCGCACGAAAAGGGCTCGATTGTTAAGGGAACCGTTAAGTCCGTTGACAGCAAGGGTGCCGTTATCGATTTAGGGAACGACGTCGAAGGATACTTGCGCGCTTCCGAAATCAGCACGGAACGTGTTGAGGATGCGACCACGAAGCTCAATGTCGGCGACGCAATCGAGGCGGTCATTACGAGTATCGACCGTAAGAACCGCAACATTCAGCTTTCGATTAAGGCTAAGGATGCTGCGGAGACCCGTGAAGCGCTCAATCGCGTTAACAGCGATGCGACAACCGGAACGACAAATCTCGGCGCCCTTCTGAAGGCGAAACTCGAGGAAAAGTAACCAAACCTAGGGAGCTTTTATATGCGAGCCCTGACTAAATCAGAACTGATTGATCGAATTTTTGCACGTTTGCCGAATCTGACGAATCGCGAAGCTGAGTTTGCCGTTAACGAAGTTTTGCGTACGGCAGTAAGCGCCTTAAGCCGCGGTGTGCGTGTGGAAATCCGCGGGTTCGGCAGTTTTTCCGTCAAGCATCGCGAAGCGCGTAAAGGACGTAATCCGCGTACGGGAGAAACCGTTCAGGTTCCTGCTAAGTACGTGCCTTATTTCCGCGCCGGCAAAGAAATTCGTGATGCCTTGAACGAAAGAATGAAGGTCGAGTCCGAGTCTTAATCGTCTCTGTGATCGAAGTATCCCGCTCCATGTGGGAGAAAACGGGGCTTCCGGGTCTTCTCGGAGCCCCTGTTTTTTGTCTTTCGGACCAGTTGAATATGTTTATGCTTGCCGTCCCTTTCCGGTTCCTTTAATTGGTATGAGAACCTCAGATTAGTGTTGCCCGTACGCTGATAAAATCTCCCTGTTTTAAATAGACCGTTGGGTCGGGGAATTTTGACGATGCGATTGTTTGTTTTAACTGCAGCTTTAGCGGCTGTTTCTTCGTGGGTCGGGGCAGCGGAACTCGGTTCTTTGTCACTTGTTTCGCGGTTGGGTGAGCCATTCGATGCGCGTTTAGATTTGCGCGATGTGAAACCCGGTGAGACCGTGGAAGTTTCGTTGGGCGATCCGTCGCTTTATGAGAAAGTCGGGCGGAAGTTAACTCCGGAGGTGACGACGTTTCGAATTGCTTCCCGAAAGGATGCAAGAGGACGCTTTCGCATTCAGAGCACAGAGGTTTTGAACAACACGGAGCCCTTTCCCCTCATCCTTGTGATGAAGGCTGACTCTAAGTACAAGGCTAAGGTCTACAACATTAAATTGGCACCGCCGCGCTCGATTTCACGCAATACCCCGAGCAAGGCACCCGTTGTCATTGAACATCGAGAAAACACGCAAAGTCTGAGTTCTGCGAAGGACGAAAAAAAGTCAGTCAAGTCGCATGGCGAGCCGGCCTTAAGGCAGCCGAAAGCCGCTTCGGTGTCCAAAGCGAAAACCGAGGCGGTGGCTAAAAAGCCGGTGCCCGTCAAAAAATCGACTGTCCCGCCAAGAAAACCGGTACAAAAGACAACCTTGCCGGAACAGACGCATGCTCCGATTGCAGTCAGTCAAGGTATGACGCTTTGGTCGATTGCCGGACAGGTGCGCACCTTGTATCCGCAAGCAAGTATGGATCGCATTCAGGTCGCTTTGGTTCGAGCGAATCCAAGAGCCTTTAAAAACGGCCGAATTGCGAGTCTTAAGCTCGGCAGTCGTCTTCGGATTCCGAGTGCGGAACTTATCAATAGCATCACGGAACAAGAGGCTTGGGCTATTGTGCGAATCAAACCGAGGATGAACGCACTAAAAACACCTTCGGCAAAGCGCATGGCTGCGGCAAAAAAGAAAATGCCGGCCTCTCGGTTAGCAACAAAACCGGTTCATACACCTAAGGAGGGATTAGCAGTAACGAATGCGGTGAAGGCTTCCGAGTCAAATGTCCGACCTCCGGAAGTCACGGCTCCGGCACAGGAAGCAACGGTCCGTCATGAGACGACTGCGGTGCCTTCGACCACAACGCCGATGCCGTCACCCGAAAACCATAATGCGGCCGCTTCGAGTGCTTCTGAGTCGTCGGGAAACCAAACGCCGGAGGTTTTCCAAAAAAGCGAGAGCCAGGAGCCTTCGGCCGCTCAGACGCAGATGCCAAATCGCACTGAACTTTCTGCCAGTGAGAAGGTTACGGAAAAGACCGAGAGGTCAGAGTTCCCGTGGGGTGGCGTTTTCGGGGCTTTAGCGGTCCTGGCGGCGCTTGTCGTTGGCTTTGTCTATTGGAGACGCCGCCGTAATGCACTTGAGGGGGCGGATTCTGAGAAGTTAACGGAAAGCCCCGTGCATTTTTGTCAGAATAGGTCGGAGACTTCACCTGAACAGCTCAGTGAAATCGACAACACGGTCAGTCGCCGCATTGCGTCGGACGTACGTGCCGCTCGAGGCTTTGAGTTAAAGAGTCCAAACTCTCCTGAGTTAGGAGCGCAACACCTGACGGAAGACCGTCGTTCAGCCCAGGAAATCGGCGCGCAGGATGTCCACCCCCGGGAGAATCTTCCGGAGACGACTGATGCAGATCGGAGAACGTCGCACAGCGTTGAGGCGGGGATGCCTGTTGTCGGCATCGGGTCAAGCGAGATAAAAACAAAAAAAGAAACGGAACCCGTACTCGGTCGGATTGAGCCGACACTCGGAATTGAATCGGGCGACAAGAATCCCGAGTCAAATGCATCGGGAAAGGAAGCATTGTCCCAAACGCCGGATTTAAATACTGTGTCCGAACAGTCGCTCGATCAAAAATTGACTCAAGCAAGAGCATTACTTCAAGCTTCGCTTTCGAATCGTGCCATTGAGTTGCTTGAGGAAATTGCTCTTAAGGGTAATGAAAAGCAGAGGGCGGCCGCGTTAAAGCTCTTAACGGAAAAACAACCGTGAAGAATGTGTCGGTGACAAACACTCCGACGCATCGGATTGCTCTTGGTATTGAGTACACGGGAGCGCGCTTTTACGGATGGCAAAAGCAGCCCGATCAAAGAACCGTGCAAACGGAGCTTGAAAAGGCCCTGGCGCGCTTTGTGACAAAGCCGGTTGCGACCATTTGTGCCGGACGCACGGATACCGGAGTCCACGCCGTTTCGCAGGTCGTGCACATAGATGTTGCGTGCCAACGGGGAGAAGCTAACTGGGTTCGCGGTGTTAATTCGTTTTTGCCGAACGATGTCGCTGTGCGTTGGGCCCGCAAGGTCGATGCGGATTTTTCCGCGCGCTTTTCGGCAAGCAGTCGTACCTACGAATACTGGATTTATAACGACCCGATTCGCTCTCCTGTTTTTGATGCTTTTACCGGATGGGTTTGGCGTCCTCTTGAGGCCGATCGAATGCAGGAAGCTTGTCGATTTCTGCTCGGGAAGCACGACTTTACGAGCTTTCGAGCAGCCGACTGTCAGGCGGCAACGCCTGTACGTACCGTTCATGCGATTTCGGTCGAGCGATTCGGTTCGTTGATATGTATCCGAATCAGTGCCGATGCCTTCTTGCAACATATGGTCCGCAATATCGTCGGCTCTTTGGTTTATGTCGGGATCGGTCGAGAGTCTGTCTGTTGGATTCAAGATGTACTGAATGCTCGATGTCGTGCCCTGGCAGCTCCGACTTTTGCTGCCTGCGGATTGTATCTGACGGGTGTACAGTATCCGGAAAGGTACAGACTTCCGTCGGTCGGACAGTCGCCCCTGCGTGCACTGGTATCGGCGGTTTATCCCGATTTGTCGAATATTTAAATTTTTCAAGGAGACTCCTGTGGCTCAAATACAGCACGCGCCTGTTCTTATTATCGGTTCGGGACCAGCCGGCTATACGGCAGCCCTTTATGCAGCACGAGCGAATCTGCAACCGGTCCTTATTACCGGCATGGAGCAAGGCGGTCAGTTGATGACGACAACAACAATTGATAATTGGCCGGGCGCTACCGACGGAATTGCCGGGCCGGAATTGATGGATCGAATGCTTTCTCATGCGGAAAAATTCGGAACGAAAGTCATTTTCGATGTGATTCAGAAGGTGTTTTTGGAAGAAAAACCGATGCGTCTTGTCGGAGATATGGGTCAATACACATGTGATGCGCTTATTGTCGCCACGGGGGCAAGTGCCAAATACTTGGGTTTGCCAAGTGAGACGGCGTTTCGCGGTAAAGGTGTCTCGGCCTGTGCGACTTGCGACGGATTCTTTTATCGGCAGAAGCCCGTTGCCGTTGTCGGAGGCGGAAATGCGGCCCTCGAAGAAGCGCTTTACCTGAGCCAAATAGCCTCCGTTGTGCACTTGGTACACCGCAGAAATGCATTCCGTGCCGAACCGATTATGGTAGATAAACTCATGCAGACAGTTAAGGACGGCAAAATTGTGCTACATACGCCGCGTACGGTTTGTGAAGTTCTCGGTGATGATAACGGAGTAACGGGGCTTGCTATCGAAGGCGAAGGCACTCGCGAAACGCTTCGCGTGGACGGAGTATTTATCGCCATCGGACACGCGCCGAATACAGCGGTTTTCGAAGGTCAAATCAACATGGATCACGGATACATCGTGACACGATATCCCGGGACCAGAGCTTTGACGGCAACGAACGTACCCGGGGTGTTTGCAGCCGGAGATTGCGCCGATTCTGTATACCGTCAGGCGATCACAAGTGCTGCAACGGGGTGCCAGGCAGCCCTTGATGCGCAGCGGTATCTGGAAGAACACGTGTAAAGACAGCTATGGGTAATAACTTTGATGCGCTCAAGGGCATGGCCGCAACGCTAAAAGAGCAGGCCCGTGAGCGGCAGGAGCAAAATGAGAAGGCCGAACGGGCTCAGACGCGGATTGCCCGTGAAACACTTGAATTTTTGCAGGCCATGAAAAAGAGCGGTGTTAAAAGTGCTCCGGACATTCGTTTAAAGGCAACGTGCCGAGATGCTCCGATTAGTTTTACGGAGGCAATGCGTCAGGCCGGAGTTGTTCCTCTCGGAACGGCCCCGCGCGTTAACCATTCGAAATGTGTCTCGTCGGAGCCTAAACAAACGATAGCCGACAATAAGGCGGTGCTTGACGAATCCCTAAGCGATGAGGCCGATTCCATCGAATTTCTTGAAAGTGAAGACGGATTGTCGTTCCGACGCCCGAATGTGGGACCGGATGTCCCTCGGGATTTGCGGCGGGGACGTTGGGTCGTGACGGCTCAGCTGGATTTGCACGGGATGTTTGTCGAAGAAGCGCGGGAAGCCGTTGCATCGTTTCTCAAGAAGTGTTTGGCTCATGAGTTTTATTGTGTTCGTATTATCCACGGCAAGGGAAACGGTTCTCCTCAAGGACTTTCCGTCTTGCGCGAGAAAGTTCGTCGTTGGCTAAAACAACGAGACGAGGTCATCGCATTTGCTCAACCGCCGGAACGAGACGGAGGCGCCGGAGCGACCATCGTTCGACTGCGCCCGACGAAGAAAAAGTAATCGATAAAAAGAAAACCGCTTCGAGTTGTTTCCAGGAACTGAAGCGGTTTTCTCGATTGACAGATGAATCAGGAGGCCATTGCCAGGCCGGACTTGATTCGATCCAGGACTTCCTTTTTCCCGAAAAGCGCGAGTGTTCGATCAATTTGCGGTGTCCTGTCGGCGTTGCAGACCAGCACACGCAGCGGAGTTGCAATCGGTCCCATTTTGATCGCCTTCTCTTGCATGACAGTCTTTAATGCACCGTAAATAGCTTCCGGTGTGAAGTCATCCAGGGGCTCAATGGCTTGAACAAATGCGTCTAAGGCTTCGCGGTTTCCGTCGGCCAGGGCAAGTTTGACTGCCTGGGGATCGCGCTCTAAGGGCTTGTAAAAGAGCATCGCGGCATCGGCCAGAGCCTCAAGCGTTGATGCTCTGCTCTTAAGAAGGTTGCAAACAGCGGCAAGATCGGCTCCGCCCTCAATTTTCCCTCCTCGCTTTTCGATACGCGGTTTAACTAAGTCGGCCAAACGTGTGTCATCGGCTTCTTTCATATACTGGGCATTGAGCCACTCGAATTTCTTAAAGTCGATGCGAGCCGCGGCTCGTGAGCAGTCTTTGAGTTCGAAAACCTTTGCCAGTTCCTCTCGGGTAAATTTTTCCATGTTCCCGTGCCCCCAGCCTAAGCGGGCCAGGTAGTTGACAACGGCTTCTGGCAAAAATCCCTGATCACGGTATTCGAGAATCGAAACGGTTCCGTGGCGCTTGGAGAGCTTTTGTCCGTCCGGTCCGTTAATGAGCGGTAGGTGACCGAAAACCGGGACTTCGGCTCCGAGCGCGTGATATAGGTTAATCTGGCGCGGTGTGTTGTTGATGTGATCTGCGCCGCGAATCACATGGCTCACTTTCATATCCCAATCATCGACGACGACCGCAAAGTTATAGGTCGGAATGCCGTCGCGCATGATGATCAGGTCATCGAGTTCTTTGTTCGATACGGTAATCGTGCCGTAAACGGCGTCGTCCCATGTCACTTCGCCGTCGTCGGGGTTGCGAAAACGAATGACGGGCTTGACGCCTTCGGGAATCGGTTTGCCGATGCAGTTTTCCGGGCGCCAGCGACCGTCATAACGGGGTTTAAGGCCGGCTGCTTTTTGCTCAGCCCGCATTTTGTCAAGTTCTTCGGGCGTGGCATAGCACCGATAGGCGCGTCCGTCAGAGAGCATCTGATCGACAATTTCTCTGTCGCGCGCCAGCCGATCCATCTGATAAATCGGGCCCTCATCGTAGTCCAGATCAAGCCATTTCATCGAGTCGAGAATGACTTGAGTGGCTTGTGCCGTTGAACGCTTCTGATCGGTATCTTCAATGCGAAGCAGGAACTTGCCGCCGAAATGGCGAGCGACGGCCCAGCAATAAATTGCGGTTCTGGCGGTTCCTAAGTGCATCATTCCTGTCGGAGACGGGGCGATTCGGGTGCGAATTTCTTTCATAACAAACCTCAAAAGGAGTGGTGTTTTTTTCCTCGATGCGCTTCTTTTACGCATCGGACAACACGGTGAAGGCGATTTTAGCGCATGGTAGAGGATGCGATTTCATTGGTAAAACCGAGGGAAACCGTCGGATTCGTGCTCGGTCGGCCTAGTTCGAAATGATTAAGCAAAAATGCAACAAAAAAACTTTGACCTTCAGAGGCCCCAAGAGCCGCTTTCCGTTACAATCGGAAACGGAGGTGGGGGAAGAACAATTTCCTTAGGAAGGAGGAAAGTATGCGTTTTTCACGCACGCTTGCCGTTTTGGCAGGCTTGTCTCCCCTTGTTGCTTGCGCTTCTGCGCTAAACGGCGCAGAGCTATCCGGTTATTGGGCAATTCCCTTTGCCGGTATTTTGTTGAGCCTGGCACTTTGCCCGATGGTTGTTCCGAATTTTTGGCACCATCACTACGGCAAGGTCGCTGTTTGTTGGGCTCTGATTGCTGCCGTTCCGCTTTTTTACGTTTTCGGCTCCGACGTTGCCGTTACGGAAATTGCCCACACGCTTTTGGCCGATTATGTTCCGTTCCTCTTGTTTGTAGGGACTCTTTACATTATCGCCGGAGGTATTCATATTCGGAGCACGTTCGCCGGCCGTCCGGTGTTTAACACCGGCTTTCTCGCAGTCGGTGCCGTTTTGGCCAATGTGATGGGCACAACAGGCGCCGCGATGCTTTTAATTCGCCCGCTTATTCATGCGAATATGGGACGCAAATACACGGCGCACACCTTTATCTTTTTTATTTTTATTGTGGCCAATATCGGCGGTTGTTTGGCTCCGCTCGGTGATCCGCCTCTTTTCCTCGGATTCCTGCGCGGCGTGACGTTCTTCTGGACATTCCAGCACTTGTTTTTACCCTGGATTACGACGATTGCAATCCTTTTGACGGTTTATTTCATCATTGATGAGTGTTGCTATTGTCGAGAGAAAGCCGCACACACATTTGTAGCACATCCGGAAAAGCAAGTGCCCTTCCGAATCGAAGGGAGCATTAATTTTCTGTACCTTGCCGGCATGGTCGCCGTCACGTTAACGAGCGGAGTTTGGAAGCCGGGTATTGAATTTACCGTTCTCGGTGTGCATTTGCCGCTACAGGGTTTGGTTCGTGATGTGTGTTACATCACTTTGGCTCTTTTAAGTTATTTCACGACACAGGAAAAGGTCCATGCGGTCAATCACTTTAATTTTGAGCCGATCAAGGAAATTGCCAAACTCTTTTTCGGCATCTTCGTGTGTATTGTTCCGGTTCTCGAAATGCTCAAAGCCGGTACGAACGGTGTTTTCGCACCGCTCGTGACGTTGGTTTCGACGGCCGAAGGTGCGCACCACAACGGGATGTATTTCTGGATGACTGGGGCTCTTTCGGCGTTCTTGGATAATGCGCCGACCTATCTGGCGTTCTTTAACCTTGCAAGCGGTGATGCGGTTGCCATGATGACCACACATGCTAAGACTTTGATGGCCATTTCAATGGGCTCGGTCTTTATGGGCGCACTTTCTTATATCGGAAATGCTCCCAACCTCATGACGGTTTCGATTGTTCGTCAGAGAGGCTTTACGATGCCGAGTTTCTTCGGTTATATGGTTTGGTCCGTAGGCATTCTTTGCCCGACGTTCGCATTGGTGGTTTGGTTTTTCGTATAAGTAATTTTTTTCAAATGCCGACCGTCGGGCGCATGTGCGTTCGGCGGTTTTTTTTGCGTCATATTTATAAGAAAAAGGAGAGTGGGCATGGAAGCTGTAACGGCAGAAGGAGGGGCTTTTTCCCGAAAAGGCTTTTCGGTTAAAAAATTCAGTTTGGCTTGTGTTGTCGGCGCGCTAACCGGCATCTCTTCGGTGGCGGGAGCCGAAACGACCTTACCTATTGAATTGACGACTCAAGACGATTCCGTGACCTCTGAGATAATTAGTGAGGCAATCCAGAAGGCAATCAACGACAATGAGGAAAGCTATGACTTTTATTCAATCCGGATTCTCGACAGTCGGCCGAACGGTATTGCCTATCGCGTGACGGGAGACAGCACTGAAGGGTCGATTTTCAGCACATATGACGTGGCTCGCTTCTCA
>ERZ808258.625-NODE-625-length-13135-cov-3.036086_pt1 | contig 13135 bp, 10 predicted proteins | sample MGYA00521280_ERZ808258 | MGnify/ENA primary metagenome ERZ808258 (study PRJEB31516, sample SAMN03275585) | gut metagenome | biome: mammalia-associated habitat; material: feces | host: Papio cynocephalus | place: Kenya | collected 2012-07-19 ...
TTTTGTAATATGATTAATGAAAGCTTATTAATTTTATTACAAGAAGAAAGTGATTTAATAGGATTAAATGAAGAAGAAATGAGTGTAGTATATAATAATATTTCTAATTTGTATACTATTGTAAGACCTAATGATAATACAATTATTATTACATTTTAAAATAAAGAGTAGAGCTATATAGCTCTACTCTATAATGAATTATTTTAAAGATTTAATATAAGCATCAGCTAATTTTTTAGCATCTAATAAACCGTATACATTGCATTCTTCTAGTACTGTATAAATAGCAGCAGTATCATCAATAATAGCATCCATATTTAAACCAGATGATTCATTCATATATCTAGCTTGTAAATTAGGATTAGTCATAGCAGCAGTGGTTAAAGCTTCTACCATAGATTCAAAAATAGATTTCGGAGATTTTCTAATTTCTAATACTTGTCTATTAGCAGATTCTTCTACTCTTTGTTTAGATTCATCACTAAATTTAGGATTAGAAACAAAAGATTTAGCTTTTTGATAAATATCTTTAATTCTTTCAATTTGATTATTTCTATTATCAATGAAATTAGTTGTAGCTTTTTCTACTCTATCTGCAATTGTATCATTAATCTTAGATGGAGTAAATTTAGAAATTTTATCATTAAATCTATCAATAATATCTTTATGAGCAAATGTACTAGAATCTTCTCTAAATCCTTGAATACCGTTTAATTGATAATTAAGACTACGAAGTTCTTTGCTATAGTCTTCAATTATTGTAGCATAAGTATATTCGATAGCAGTAGTACTTTCAGAAGAAGGAGCTAGGTTTTCATAATGCTTTTTATTAACTTCTTCACTAGATTTATCAATTATAGATTGAATAAAGCTGGCACCAGTATTCTTAGATTTCTGATTTAATCTAAGTTTATCTGCAACTTTAATAAAGTTATTATATAATGCTTCTTTAATAAGCTCTTCAAAAGGGCTTACTGATTTAGTATCTTTAATTGTAGGTTCTGGACTAGATACCATAGAATTGGCATTATAGTCAGCACCTTTAATATAAGCATTATCTTGTTTATTAATTTTTTTCATTAAATTTATTGTATCATTAATATTCATGCTTTCACCGCCAATTCTATTAGAATAATGAATCATGATAATTCGGATCATCTACTTCATCTTTAGATAAAGTAGTTACTTTGTCTTCAGCTGTTTTCTTTAATGCTTTCTTTTCAGCTGGTACATATTCTACTGCTAGCATATTAGCAATTTTACCCATTCTATTAGCCCATTCTAATTGGGATTTAGCAATTTCTTGGTAATCTTTATCGCTAGTACTCTTTAAAGACTTAAGTCTTAAAGCATTAGCTTCAAGTAAATCATGTTGTACTGCAAACCAATCAGAAATATGAGTTCTAAATGAGAAAAAGAGATATGCTAAATCTCTAAGTATAGGAAGAATAGCATTAATAATAATAAAGAATACTCCACCAATAATAGCAGCAGGAATGAAAATAGCCATTTTACCTACAGATTTTACAGTATCTACAAAGTCTTCATTATAATTATTAATTTCTACAGCTTCAAATCTAACACCTTGCATTTTATTATTATTTAATACTTTAAATGCTTTTTCAATTTGACCTTTTTCACAAGCTGTATTAAAAGCAATTAAATTCTTATGAATTAAATAGAACTTAGATTTATATTGCTGAAGATTATTAATTTCTAAAGATACAGTAGAGTTAGGATTCTTAAAGAATTCTACACATACAGTAGTCATAAAGCCAATATCAGAAATAAGAGCTAATACAATACTATCATAGAAATACTTAATCATTTCTACATTGCATTTAAACCCATTAGTAAAAATAGGTTTTAATTTAATAATATTATATAAAGCTTTATCCATTTCATTAACCTCATCTATACCAGAATTAGATTCTTTAGCAATTTGAGTTAATACATCAATAGAATCTCTAATCTGTTTATATTGTTTAAGCTTAGTAATATCACCTTTAGATACTTCTATTTCTTTAAAATCAGTATTTTCTAATTTATTAATAATCATTCTATATAATTTATTAGCAAGAATAATTATTCCATTTTTCTGCTCAGCTTCAGTAAAAGCAACTACAGTACTAAATGTCTTCAAATCAGAAAAATCTAATGATTCAGAATAAATCTGTTCTATTTCTTTGGTAATAAACATATTTATCTCCTTTCTTATTTACCTGCTAAAAGATTGATTACCTTTTTATACTGGTTTTTATCTTCACGTTCAAGAGAAGAGTAAGAAAGCGTTTCAAAAGATAAATCATTATCATCAAATAACATCTGCACTCTTTCAGTAACATCATTAACAATAATAAATCCCATAGCACTATAGTCTGTCATAATATTAATAAGTTTATTTATGTTTCTAGTATTGAAATCATAATCTTTTTTAAGAATATCCATAGTATCTTGAGATACTAATAATGTAGCGATAGCAGTACCAGAACCGTTATTATTATTAAAGAAGTTATTAGTTCTACTTACATTAGCTCTTCTTTCAAGTAATTTCCAAATAGGAGAAGATTTAGCAGATCTAGAGAAAATATCTAATTTAGCTCTATCTAAAGCAAACATGAAATCTTTAAACATAGAGATTTCGCCAGTAGTAGCTTTTAAGAATTCAAATAATCTATTTTGATCTCCAGATTTAAGTATGATTCTTTCAATCATATCTGCTTGATCTACATAGACTAATTTTACTTTAACACCAATTACTGCTTCACCTACAGCTTCATTTTTTTCTCCAGATCTAAATCTTACTACCATAATAGACGGAGCCATTTCATTGGCTTTTTTTATTTCTGGCTGATCAAGTTTAGTATCGATATTATATTGGTGAGAAGAATCATTTTTTTGTTTTAATCGATTAATACTACTTCCTACCTTTGTTGTTGAAGAAGCTTCTAATGCTGGTCTTAGTTCATTTTTTAGTACTATAGTATCTTCTTTCATAATTCTAATTAAGTCTTTATTAATTTGATCAAAATCCAAAGATACAGATTCTTTATATGGAATACTATCCATTTTATTCATATAAGATAATACATCATCAGATGTAATATTTTTATGAACTTTACTTACAAAATCAAATGCATCTTTATTATTAGTAACACTAATAGCAGAAAACAACATTTGAAGCATTAAAACAATTTTCTTTTCTACTGCTTTAGCAACCATACTTGCAGTATCAATAGATACAGAATTATCTACAATCATTGGAAAAGTAAGAACTAAGTTAGAAGTAGCTTTAGAAATACTTCTAAAGTAATTTCCATTATTCATTCTTCTATTTAGCATTTTTCCAATAAAAGAGGAAGTATCTCCTGGATCAATAAATCCATTTACATTATCAGAAAGAATTTCAACGATATCACGTAAAACTCCTTCTTGAACAGCCTTATTTCTTAACATTTATGCCTCCTAGATTTATAAAAAATAAATTACTAAAATGTTTTTAATAAAAAAATAACTTTGTCTATCTCTTTTATAGTTATTTAATCTAATGTGATTATGATTAAATAACTATAGATTTAGCTTGGTTATGAACTGTACAGCTAAATAGAGATTTTTATATATTTTAAATAGAGAAGTTTTTATTCATACAAAATGAATTATTTAAAATTTATTATTATTATATTTTTCTCTATTATTATTTTTAATTACTATTCTTAATTCTTTTTCAAGTCTATTCTGTCTTTTTTCTAAACGTCTGATTCTTCTATCAGATTTATCGATTTGTTTTTGAATTAATCTAAGAATATCACAAAGTAAATCATTATAACTTTGCTCTTGTTTTTTATCTAATGCATCTTCCCAATTCCATTTAACAGGTATTACTGCCATAATAAAATCCCCTTTAAAATATATTGACCTATTTTACTAAGTCATAAATATAATATACAATTAAAATTTATTTAAAGACATTTTATTAAAGTTAAGGAGGACTAGATATGGAGATACAAGATCTTATTAATACAGGTAAAAATACAACTATTACTGATAATAATTCCCAGTTTGATGGAACTAATAAAGTAGATGGTTCTGATGCATTAAGAGATTTACTTATTCAAAATACATTAGATAGAATGAAGTATCCTGCAAATAAAGTTGATACTGCTGCTGATGCAGCAGATCAATCTACTTATGGAACTACTTCTATAGGAGATTCTGAAAAAGATAATTTGCATGATTTATTAAATGCAAATGGTATTTTTAAACCAGATGATTATGATGATTATAATAGTTTTTATGTATTCCCTAGAAATGATCCATATAAAATGCTTGGTACTACTAGAGAATATATATTTATAACTAAACCTGATCTTCATATATTTGGTACTAGAGGAAAAAATAAAGGGGTACCAGATTATAGTAGAAATACACCTTTAAGTGATGTATATAATTTAAATCCTGAATTAAGATCTGTTCCTTTTTTCCTAGATTTATATAATAGAGGGTATAGATCTGTACTTACTAGCTTACAACGATCAGCAGTATTAACAGATAGTGAAATAGTATCACCTTTTGTAAATCTTTTATCAAATTATAAAACTTCTAATTTGGATTTATCAGATGTTACAGTAGGTGAAGAAGAGACTGCTAGTAATATTTATGCTACAAAAATATTTTATAGAAAACCTTCAGATAGCGCTGATGAAGATAATGAATTTAGTATTGAATTTAAAGATAATAAATATTTAAGCTGTTATCTTTGGTTTAAAGCATACGATTTGTATGAACAACAAAAATATCATGGTATGGTTACTCCTACTGATATAAACTATATTATATATAAAATATTATCAGATCAAATGACAGTATTTAAGATTGTCGTAGGAGAAGATGGAGAAACAATAGTTTATTGGGCATGCTTATGGGGTTGCTATCCTAAGTCTGTACCTAGAACTACATTTTCTGATTTACCTACAGATGGTAATTTAAAGTTTACAGTAAATTGGAAAGCTACTTTCCAACAAGATATGGATCCTATGATATTAACACATTTTGATTCATTATGTAAACAAGCTATAGCAGCTAATCAACGTAGTTTTACAACTTTAAATTTATATGATAGTAATATAGGTGCTGTAACAGGTAAGAAAGTTCTTATTCCAGGTATAGTAAAGTCTGGGTATAGACAAACTTCAGATAGTTATGACTTTAAGCCTAAATATGATTATTTACTTAGATGGTATTATGTAGAAGATTAAGAAAGGAGAAGTGAGAAATGCCTGATTCATTAATAAATATTAATCCTAATGATTTAGAAGATCCAAAAGATTCTTTGACTATACAAGAAGAGACACAATCTCCTCTTACTAGTAATATATATGAAATAGCTAGTTATGTAGATTCATTAAAGAGTAAATACTTTAGTGATGTTCCTACAGATACATTAGCTATGGGATTATTCGGATATATATCTGAATTAGGAACTAATATACTTGAAAATACAGCCATAATGTCTGCTGAATATGCTAATGAAGCAGTTCCTACACAAGCTAAATTTGAACGTAATGTATTATGTCATGCATTGTCTTTAGGTATTAATAAGATTAGAGCTACACCAGCTAAGATGACTGTTAATATTGCTATACCAGAAGATAGATTAATTGAAAATATGGTAGATAATGAGTTCATCTTAGATAAGAATCTTGATATAAATATAGGTGTAACTAATGGCTCTTATACATATCATTTAGATTATGACATAAAAATTAGAAGAAATAAACTTCCTAATGGTAAATGGATATATACTGCTATGTATATGATGTATACTAAATATGATGCAGGAGATGTAAATACTAATGAAATATCTGATATTACAAATCCATATTTACCAGCTATAGGAACTATTAGTATTAGTAATACTAATATGATTGTAATCACTACTGATATTAGACAAACTAATCACTATGAAATATATCAAAAAATATTAGTAGATAATCCATTAGAGAATAAATCATTATCATTTACTTTTACAGATCAATTAGCATATTTCTATGTAGAAGTAGTAGAACATACTTCATCCGGAGATGTAAGTCACTATTTGCAATGTTTATATGACGGTCTTTATAATACTGAAAATGATTGGGAATATTGTAATTATCAATACGTAGATGAATCTACTATTAGGGTAGTATTTAATAGGGATTCTTATCAACCTAGAGAAAATGCTGATGTAACAGTACATGTATTTACTACTAAAGGTAGTGAATGTAATTTCTCTTATAATAAGAATACTGTATATGATTTAACTTCTGATAGATATTCTTATAATAATATCTATATGGTAGTTATACCACAATCTAATTCAGAATATGGTGTAGATAAGAAAACAGTAGATGAATTGAAAGCAATGATCCCTAAGCAAATGCTTATGAGAAACAGTATAACAACTTATACTGATTTAAATAATTTCTTTAATTCATTAAATACTGATAATATTAGATTGTATTTTTTACAAAAGATTCATAATCAAATTCAAAGAGTATTCTTTTGTTATATGCTATTAAAAGATTCAAATAATAATATTATTCCTACTAATACATTAGATGTAAAAGTAACACGAGATATGTTTAGTAATATTAATAGAATTAATTATATTTTACCAGCAGGATCTTTATTCTATTTAGATAAAGGTGGTACTGAAGCTACTGGTTTACCATTAAATTCTTCTAATAATAATGAAGATCTAAAAGCTAAAGAAAATAATGGGTTTTTATATATTAATCCATTTTTAACTGTTATTAATAAAGAACCATTTGTTTTAAATTATTATCTAAATATTTTAAATTATTCTAAACTTGCTGATTTTGATTATATTAATAGCGAATCAGAGCTACAGTTTATTTGTACTAGTACTTCATCTAGTCCTATAATGATGGAAAAACCATTCTATCCAGAATCTGAAAGAGATTACTATACTATTAGTGTTTTATTTACACAAAATATTTCTACAGACTTTGATTTAGTTTCTACTGATGAGAATGGTAAGATTATAAAGAATAATCTTAGAGTTATAGGGGTATTCTATACAAAAGATGATGATGGTAATTATCAACCATTTAGATATACTGAAGCAACATTAGATGATGCAGATTATAGTTCAGTAGATTATTCTTATCAGTATAAATTCAGACTTCATACTAATAATATTATAAATAAAGATATCAAACTCTGTATAGATGATGGTATATATTATGTAGGAACTAGAACTAAAGCTGTTACATATTTACCAAATAATATTAGATTTAAAATATTTATAGTAGCTAAATTTGATGAACAATATGGTTCTCTTAAAGCTAATAATGATGACAATGATGATATTTCATATATAGTACCAGGATTAGCTGAAGAAAAATACACACTATGTAATATTTATGAAGTTAAAACTGGATTAGATATGTTTATAGATTACACTAATATAATGGAATCTTATGCTAGTTTATCTAGTGCTTCTAATGGTGAATTAGATTTTCATATTAAGAGAATGCCATTGGTAAGATATAGTTATTTCTGGAATTTTGGCATAGATCCAACAGAAGACTATGCTGATGGTATTTCTCCATATGGTATGAAAGATAGAGTAGATACATTTATTCAATCTATAGATTATAGAAGAATATATATTCAATCTGCACTATTACTATTAGAAGATAGTTTTGGTATTGATATGAAATTCTTTAATACTTATGGTCCATCTAAGCTATATAATGTAGGATATGAAAATGTATCTATTCCAATTGATAGAATTAATATATCTCTTAAGTTTGAAGTCAAATATCAAACTTCAGCTGATAAGAATTGCGAAAATGATATAATAAATTACATTAAAACTTATATGGAAAATATAAACTATATATCAGATTTACATATTCCTAATCTTATTACGGCTATAAAAAATAAATTCTATAAACAAATAGTTTATATTAAATTTATAGGCTTAAATGATTATGGGTATATTTATCAAAGTATTTATAAGAATAATGAGAATGATGATTACTTATCATCCACTACAGTGCCAGAATTTATTAGTATAAATATAGCTAAAGATTCTTTAGGTAATGATATACCAGATATTCAAATAGAAGGGGTAGAATAAAATGCAAAAACAAACATCTATTGTAGAAAATTTTATATTAACGGAAAATTATTTCAATACTTTTTTAGAAAGTAATGAAGATTTATATAGTATTGATGAAGCATCTATAATCGATGGTATAATTAGTAAATTTAAATCAATACCTAAAACTGCTAAAATTGAAATTAGAAAGAGAACTCCAGAAGAACAAAAAAAGTTTAAAGAAAGTAAACAGTATAAAAATTTAAAAGCTAAATTAGAAAGAAAAGCTACTAAAGTAATAAAGACAGAAATGAAAGAAAAAGGTGATAAAGGATTTACAATGAATAATCCTGATGTAATTAAGAAACATAAATTATATATGCTAGTATCTGGGTTTTTAGAACTTATAACCGGTACAATAATTTTTATTGAAGTACCAGGAATTCCTGGGTTTTTGGGTTTATTAGGAGTTATAGCATATCAAGCATTAAGAAGCACTGAAACGTTTAGTGATTTCTTGGATTTATGTAATTCCCTTATAAAATCTAAAACACCATCGTTATGGAATTGGTTAAATAAAGTAGAAGCACGTATTTTTGCAAATATCGATGAAAATAAAATTTCAGGTAAAGATGAATCATATGTATTTACTTTAGACTGCTAATTATAATATAGAAAGGGTAGTATATACTACCCTTTCTATATAATTGAACTATAAAACATTAATATAATATTTTATTTATTTGAAAGGAGATATAAATATGGAAGCTCAACTCTCTTTAGGAGATGTAACTAAGAGTGTGTTTACCCCTGATTTCTCTAGTACATATAAGAGTTTATCAGCTGGTAGTACACTTTGTAATATGCTTACAGCCAATACAATTAAACAATCCATATCTGTAGATAGTTCTAATAAATCTGAAATTAAAGATTCTGAATTTAAGATTAAAGAAGCGGAGAAAATTATCTCTAAAAATATTCTTTTTTCTATTTATGATTTTTATATTACTTCTAAATATTGTTCTTATTCATCATACTTAGGAAAGAATATTCATACTTATGATTATACTAATCTTAATGACCCAGATGTTCCTTCATTTAAGAAACTTAATCTTTATTTAGATCAGATTAATATTATTCTTGATAATCATAAAGGAATAGTAGCATCTAAAGATAGTGGAAATCAGTTATATAATTCTTTACAAGAATTTATTACAGAGATTAAATCTTCTTCTGAAAATATTTATTCTATTGTAATGGGTAATAAGATTGCTAATATAGAATCTGATAATTTTATTATTAATGCAGAAAAACTATTTAAAGGTGAAACTGCATTTAAAACTAAGAAGTTTACTGGAGATAAATCTAATATTGCTTCTTATTTTAATTCTGTAAAAAGTAAGTATTTAGATATGGCTAATTCTGTAATTGGATATAATGAAGGATTACAGAAATCAATAATTAGTTTTAATAAAGTTATGGATAAATTAGCTACAGAATATAAATCTAGTTATTCTCAAGTAGCTTTACAGATTGAATATAAAAAAGAAGAATTAAGAAATGTATTATATTCTTTTGCTATGAAATACTTTAATATTGCTAATATTTTATACTCTATTAAAGCTGAATGTATTCATGAATATTTGAATCCAAGCTATTCTGATTATGATGATTTTCTTACTATTAAAGAAAATAATTCATTAGAAGATTTTGACGATAATTTATTTGATGAATCTACTGATCTATTTGAAGATACTGATGATATATCCGGAGATGATAGACAAGTAGATTTTTCTTATAAAACTATTGAATTAGAAGAAGCGTTCTTTGCTTATACAATTAAACCATTATTAGAAGGCCCACAAGCTGGTGCAGGTAATACAGGAACTGCTAATCCTCCACCTACTCCTGCTGGTAATGCAGTAGTTGCTAAACCTAATGGTGGCGGTAATACAGAGACTAAAGATGGAAAAACTGGAACAGGAGATACCGCTGCTCCTGCTGATGCTTCTAAGAAAGTAGCTGGTACTAAAGATAATCCTGCATCTGCTGATAAAGATAATTATTTTGATAAAGGTGGTAAAACTGAAGGATTTGGTAAGACTTTAAAAGATTTATGGAATAAGATAATGAATTTTATGCAAAAACTTGCTGAAAAAGTTCAGTTTGCTGTAACTAATAGTAAAAATAAATTAGCTGCTATTATTAATGATCTTGATTCCATAAAAAAGATTAATGCAAACCTTAATGATAGTGATAATGAATATACTTTTAGATTATATAATGCTGGTGTAGATAAAACCAATAAGTGTGTAAATAGTGTTAATTTCAATACTATTGATAAAGTTATTAATATTAATAATGCTGATCAAGTAAAGAGTTTCAATCCAGATACAGCTAAACAAGATCTTATTAAAACAATTAGTGAAATGAATCATCCTATTATGGATTATTTTAAAGCTTTCCCTGATATTAAAATAGAAGATAATAACGACTTTTTTAAATCAGATGATGCAAAAATGGTATTGAAGAATTATTTTGCTGGTTATGCTGCTCCTGATGTAAAAAATGCTTTTAATGATATTAAAACTAATACTGAAGGTAAAGCTAATAATAATATAATGGCATCTACCATTAATATAGCTCAAATTAAACAAACTTCTGTGAATAGTATCATTAATAATCTTAAAACACTTCGTACAGACCAACTATTTTCTCAATATAACAATATTAAAAATAATGGAACTAGTTATGTAAATAAATTAGCTTCTTTATATGATTCTCCTAATGCTAAAGCAGAAGCTGCTAAAGTTACTATGGAATCAGTAATGAGTGAATATTTTGGTGATATTTATAAAGGAACAATTACTAGTCAGCAAGAAGCAGATATCGATAATACTATTGATATCAAACCTGTTACTGCATTAATAAACTCGTATATAAATAATTATATAGATCCTATATTTACTTGTGCATGTAGAGCTTGCCAACAGATGTATAACAATTATTATAACATTTTTAATGCTTTATTATCTAATCCATTAAAAACTGGTGAAACTAATAATCAAGGAAATAATGAACAGCCTGTACAGAATGGGCAAAACACTAATACTCAACAAGCTGATAATAATAATCAAGGACAAAATGCTGAAGGCAACAATCAAGATCAAGCTCCTCAGCAAGCTCCAGCAAAATAATAAAATAATAACTTGTATTATAGACTACTCTAATATTAGAGTAGTCTATATCTTTATATTGATATTTTAAAAACATATTTATAATTAATTATTTATAAAAGGAGGTTCTAAAATGCTTAATACAGATAAACCTGTAGCATATATTATAAACGAATCATTAGAAGATGCTATTAGCTTTGATATAGTAGACGAAAATAAACAATCTGGATTTGTTACAGCTGAGGGTATTATTCAACAAGCTGGTAAAATGAATCGTAATAGAAGATACTATACACAAGAAGATCTTCATAAAGAAATCTATTCTGATAGACTTAGAGAATTAATTACAACTGGTAATTTTAAAGGTGAAGCTGGACATCCATTGGATATGAATCTTGCTAGACAACAAAAGGTAGATCCTACATTAGAACAAGTTTGGTATACTAAAGTATGGATGGATGGTGACTATGTAAAAGCTCAATTTAGAGGAACTAATAATGAATTAGGCAGAGCATTTAATGAAGATTTAAAATGTGGTCAAAAACCATCATTTTCTCTAAGATCCTTAGGGTCTATTAGAATTGTAAATGGTAAATCTAATGTAACTAATCTTAGAATTATTACATATGATAGAGTATATTATCCTTCATATGACAATGCTTATACAGAAAAAATAGTATCCGAATCTACCGAATATAAATCCCCATCATATCCATATGAAGAATATTTGAATTCTATGGGTAATAAACAAGTCATTGAAGAATCAGCAGATTCTATTGCTCCTATATTGAATAAAGATGTAACTGATTTATTACTTAGAGAGAGTTATAGCTTTAATCAGATTTGTGAAGATTTCTCTCCTATTTATAAATCTATTAAACTTTCTGATGATAAAAAGAATGTAGTTATGGTAGATGAATCTTATAATACCATTATAGTTCCTATTAATAGATACGTAACTAATAAGATTGATGAATTTTGCTCTAAATTATAAAAAATAAATTATATCTACAGAGCTATATAGCTCTGTAGATATAATTCTAATAAAGATTTTAAATATGATGAGATTCTGTTTTATAATATGTATTAGTATAATCTAATACATCGATTAATAATTTATCTACTAGAATGTTTTTAAATTCATGAATGCTACATCCATCAGTTTTATATTTTTTAAATAAAGGTAAAACTTCATTAGAATGAAATAACTTTCTATATGCATAGTAAAATTCATTATCATCTTTATCATTTTTATTATATTTAGGATTTTTCATTTTTACATATACTTCTACAGAATAATCTTTAAGGATAAGTATATCTGCAATTATCTTTTGATTATATAGTGGTCCATTTGTATAAAGTACATTGAAAGAAAATTCCATATAAATATTTTCATTACCTATATAAATATTTATATCAGGTGTAAAATCATTAATCATAAAATTTTTATCTTTAATGCTTCTCCATAACTGTCTATTATTCATTATAATTCTCCTTTACTTATTCTTTAAAATAAATTCATTAGCAAATCTTGGTAATAATTTAGTAATAGGATCTTCTTCTATCTGAATAATTTCATCAATAGAGAATTCTCTATTATAAAGAATATCAATATCTCCATCATCTAGTGGAGAAATTAATCTAAATGTATATCCACCAAGTTTTTCAATAAGTACTAATACATATAGTGATTTATTATCAGATACTGTTTTTATAGATTTATCAAATTTAATAGGATAATAAATTTTCATTAATAAGTTTTTATTATGAAGATGATCTATTTTGTATTTCGCATTATCATAATCTATATTGAATAATTTAGTATCATCGCTATAGTCTTTAATATAAA
>ERZ808258.628-NODE-628-length-13079-cov-3.509060_pt1 | contig 13079 bp, 8 predicted proteins | sample MGYA00521280_ERZ808258 | MGnify/ENA primary metagenome ERZ808258 (study PRJEB31516, sample SAMN03275585) | gut metagenome | biome: mammalia-associated habitat; material: feces | host: Papio cynocephalus | place: Kenya | collected 2012-07-19 ...
GCTGCTGGCCAGAGCGGGATTCTGGCTTTCGGAGATATATCGCAGCCGCCACCTGCTCTTCGGGCTGGTGGAGCGCGACTTCAAGGGACGCTATCGGAACTCCGTCCTCGGATACGCGTGGCATGCGCTCCTCCCGATCATCCTGATCCTCATCTATTATCTTGTTTTCAGCACCGTGTTCGGGAAGGACATCAGGGACTACTGGGCCTATCTGTCGCTCGGAGTGTTCTCGTTCACCTTCTTCCTCCAATGCGCCACCGGCGGAATGAACTGCGTGGTCGGCAACAAGGGCATGGTCACCAAGATGTACTTCCCGCGGGAGATTCTCGTCTTCTCCGTGGTGCTGAACGCCCTTCTTACGTTCCTGATTTCCTACGCCATACTCGTCTCCGCCATGGCTGTGATGCGCGTGCCGATGGACGCCGTATCGTTGCTGTTCATTCCAATCGCCCTTGTGCTGGAGACCGCCTTTGCGCTCGGTGCCGCATTCTTCCTCGGTGCGGTATGCGTCTACAGCCGCGATACCATGTACGCTCTCGGGCGCGTGCTGCCGTTCCTGATGTTCGTCACCCCGATCATGTACACCATCTACATCGACAACCCCACCCTCCAGGTGGTCCTCGCGATCAATCCGATGACCTACTACGTCGAGATGTTCCATGATTCGATCTACTACTGCACCCTGCCGGAGCTCCGCATCGTGGTCATCGGCATGCTGTTCGCCATGCTCTCCCTCATGGTCGGCTTCTACGTGTTCAAGAGGCTCGAGAAGGGATTCGCGGAGAGATTGCGATGGATCCCCGCAACTGCATCGAGATCCGCGGAGTCTGCAAGGCCTTCGACGTGAAGCGCACCGTGGACGGCCACGGGAAGGACGTCAGCAGGCAGGTCATCAGGTCCCTGGACCTGGACGTCAGGAAGGGCGAATGCCTCGGGATTATAGGCCGCAACGGCTCCGGGAAGAGCACCCTGCTCAAGCTTGTCAGCCGCATCATCTATCCGGATTCTGGAACGATTGACATCCAAGGCAACGTGGCCAGCATCCTGGAGCTCGGGATGGGGTTCCATCCAGATCTCAGCGGCCGTGAGAACATCTACATCAAGAGCTCCATGTTCGGCTTCTCCAAGAAGGAGACCGATTCGATGATCGACGGCATCATCGAGTTCTCCGAGCTAGGGGAGCAGATAGACGATCCGCTCAGGACGTACTCCTCCGGAATGGTCGGCAGGCTGGCGTTCTCGGTCCTCATCAACGTGAAGTGCGACATCATGATCGTGGACGAGATCCTCTCCGTAGGGGACGTCGGATTCCAGGAGAAGTGCGCCGCCCTGTTCGATAGGTTCAAGAAGGCCGGCAAGACCATCCTCTTCGCGTCCAATGTCGGAGGCTCCGTCGAGTCCATGTGCGACAGGGCCGTTTGGATCGACGACGGGGCCGTCCGCGAATCCGGGGCTCCGGAGGAGGTATGCTTCCATTACGCCAGGTGCCTCGTGGATTCCCCCGACATGGTACGCGCCTCCGCGGAGGCGGGGGACGCCGTGTCGCAGAACCGTCTCGGAACGATGCTCCGCGACGGCATCGGTCTCGCCAAGGATCCCGAGGCCGCCGAGGCCTGGTTCAGGAAGGCCTCGTCGCTGGGGTCCGTCGATGCCATGGTGAATCTCGCCGACATGCTGGATGCCGCCGGGAAGGCCGAGGAGGCCAGGGGCCTGTACTACAAGGCCGCGTCCAGGGGCAACCAGTATGCAGGACTGCGTCTCGGCGCCTCCAGCGCGTTCTCCGAATGCGTGTCCGTGCTCGAGAACCTGGCCTCTGAAGGGAGCGCCAGGGCATCCGCCGCGCTGTGGGACGTCTATTCGAAGGGCGCCGCGGTCAGACAGGACCGCTCCGCCGCCGTGCAATGGATGGCCGTCGCTGCGGAGAGAGGCGACGTGCAGTCCATGTTGATGCTCGGCCTCGCCTACCGCGACGGTTCTGGAGTAGGTAAGGATCCGGAGAAGGCCGTCCAATGGCTCTCATCCGCAGCCGAGTGCGGCAATGCCAGGGCTCGCAACGAGCTCGTCTCCATGTACCGCAAGGGGATGGGGGTCGACCGCGACATGAAGGCTGCGATAGGCTGGCTGGAGAGGTCCGCATCTGCGGGAGATGCATCCGCCATGTTCCAGCTCGGAACGATATTCCGCGACGGCACAGGCGTCGATCCCGATCAGGTGGCATCGGGGCGCTGGATGTCCATGTTCTCCGCATCTTCCGGCGCTATCGCCGAATTCGCGCTCGCGGACATCCTTCTGAAGTCCTATCGCTCCGAGAAGGAGCGTTCGGAGGCGTTCCGCTGGATGGAGCGCGCCGCATCCCATGGAAGCGTCCAGGCGATGTTCCAGCTCGCGATGATGTACAGGGACGGCACAGGCGCTCCCGCCGATTCGACCAGGGCCGCCGAGCTCTTCGCGACGGCATCGGAGCACGGCCATGTACAATCCATTCTGGAGCTCGGTCTGATGAATCTCCGTGGCAACGGCGTGCCCAGGGACGTCGGGAAGGCGTTCGATCTGATCTCCCGTGCAGCCGGATACGGCAACGCGACCGCCAGATACCAGCTGGGCATCCTGTATCGCGACGGCATCGGGACTGATGGGGATCCGGAGAAGGCGAGATGCCTCTTCTCGCAGGCCGCCGAGGCCGGGAGCCGCGATGCGGTCCTTGCGCTCTCCAAGATGCGATCCGCCCGAGGTCGCATGCTTCGATCTCTTCGATACCCTCGTCGTCCGCCCGTTCGTCCGTCCGACGGACCTGTTCCGTCTCATCGAGGAGCACGAGGAGAAGCAGGGATTCGCGGAAGCACGCGTATCTGCGGAGAAGGAGGCCCGCAGGGCCCTCCGCAGGGAGGTCTCCCTCGATGACATCTACTCGTTCCTGGGAGACGGCTTCGGCGATCTCCTGAAGGTCGAGATCGGAGCCGAGACAGCTATGGCGATCCCTGATCCGGACACCGTCGGAATGCTGAAGGGCCTCTCATCGGAGGGGTCCCGCATCGCGATCGTCTCGGACATGTATCTTTCTCGGAGCGTCATCGAGGGGATTCTCTCGAGATGCGGCATCCCATGCGACCTCCTCTACGTCTCCTCCGAATACGGCGAGTCGAAGCATTCCGGCGGGCTTTTCCGTATCGTCTCGGAGGAGACTGGTGTCCCCTTCGACCGTATGAGCCATATCGGGGACAATCCGCGTTCCGATCATAGGGTGCCCCGTTCGCTGGGGATAGACGCTACCTATCGTTCATCCCGCATCGACGCCTATCTCCGCACCCATCCGGACCAGCGGAGGTTCTACAAGAGGACGCACGGGCTTGATCGTTCTGTCATCGTGACCATGGACATGCTGGCGGAGACAGGCATAATCGGGCAGGTCCTCTCGTCACCATGGAGGGATCTCGGAAGCAGATACGGAGGTCCGTTGGCCTACGCCTATTCGGAGCATCTCTCGAGAACAGTCCGTCCCGGCTCCCTCGTTCTTTTCGCATCCCGCGACGGATACACGTCGATGAGGGTCATGTCTTCCATCCGCGGCCTGGAGGTCCCCGGAGCGACGATGCGCTATGCGCACATCCAGAGGATCCTCTCATACGTGCTCTCCGACAACGGCATCCCGTACGGTCCGATGGACGTCCCTTCCCGTCGTCGCGACCGCTATCGCCACGATCAGGCCGTCTCTTGGATGCGCTACGTCCTCGGATTTCTGAAGGACGATTTGGGTCTCGACGCCGTTCCCGTCTCCGATGATGATGTCGCCCGCATGTACGGATCGAGGATCGACGAGATCGATTCCCTCCGTAGGACCAAGGCCGAGGAATACCGCGGATACCTGTCGTCGCTCTGTGGAGACGGGGACGTCGACCTGGTGGATTCCACCACGATGAGGTTTACCTCGCAGCGCCTTTTGCAGGAGGCGATCGGGAGGCCTGTTGAGGGGCGCTACCTCGTCGCTCTCGCGGATTCGGAGCTTCCTCATACGTCCTTCGGACGCCGCCGCTCCCCTGTCGCCGGCTGGACCCGGGTGAATATACCGGAGTTCCTGCTGTGCTCTCCGGAACCTCCTTTGAGAGGCTGGTCCGGAGGACCGGTCTTCGAAGAGAAGCCTCCCGCATGGGAGAAGGAGCGCATGGATGCGTATCCGGAGATCTCCGACGGAGAGGTGGAATACGCTCTGGGAATCGAACGCGTATTCGGTCGCATGCTTCCCAGGATGTCCTACGAATCGGTGGCCGAGTGGTCCATGCTGTCAATATCGGATCCCTCGGCCAGGCCTCTTCTCGATCGCATGCGGTGGGCCAGCGCTCCCGACCATTCCGATTGGATGCATCTCGTCCCGAGGACATCCGACGTTCCGGCGATGCTGAAGAGGATCGCCGCCGACGTCGTCTCCCGCCTGAACCGCGGTTCGGATCGATCCCGCGGGCGATATCCAGCAGGATCATAGGCACCCTCACGGCACCGTAGAGGGCGGCTCCGATCAGAGCCGGGATCCAGCGCCTCAGGAAGAACATGTCCCTGTAGAAGAACCACAGGGCCCTCTCCAGTGCACGCGGATCGCGCAGGTACCTGGGCAGATGCTTGGACAGGAGCCTGATCCATCCCCTCTCCCTTCTTCTTCCGTCCGACGAGATCGAATCGGCGGAATCGTGCTTCGTTCCGACGATATCGTCGCTGCACGCAGCCTCGCCCAGATCGAGCATCTTAATCCACAGGTCCCTTTCCTGGTTCCTTTGCATCAGAGGGTCGAAACCTCCCGCCGCATCGAAGGCATCCTTCCTGAGCAGGACCATGGACGTGCATCCGAGGACGTTCTCCTCCAGGATGCTCCCTTGGATGCAGGGGCGGAAGACGTCCGTTCCCGTTTCGGATTCCACGAGATACGGAGCGCATACCAGGCATACCCCTTCGGAGAACAGGGGGAGCTGGCTCTCCAGCTTTCCAGGGGACCATTCGTCGTCATCGTCGAGGAACGCTATGAATCCGTCATCGCACAGCGATGCGCCGGCATTGCGAGCGGCTCCTCCCGTTCCTTCGCAACGGACGGCGACGGTGGGGACGTCTCCATGGGTCACGGGTATTTCCTTCCCGGAGAACACGATGACGATCCTCTCCGGCCTGACGGTCTGGGCAAGAACGCTCCGGTACGCCCGGGCGAGCGCCTCGGGCCTGTCGTGGGAGAGGATTACGACGGAGACTCCCGTCCCCGCCGTCAAAGGGTTTTGGGCATCGTCTGTTATGCGATTCCCTTCAGTTCTTCTTGGTGTACCAGACGGCTACTACTGCGGCGACTATGACGACGCAGGCGATGACGGCCACGATGACCATCGTGCTGCCTCCCTCGTCCTCGGAGTACGTGTCGTCCTCGGCGATGACGAAGGTCGAGAAGTGGGTGGTCTTGAAGGAGACCTTCCCGTCCGCCCATGTCGTCTCCATGCCGTGTGCCTTCCCGTCGTCGTCGATGTACCACACCTTGACGTGGCTCGCATCGACTCCCTTGGGGAGCTCGTAGTCGGCGGAGACGGTGGCGTCTCCTCCGAGTTCGTGCACCGAGCTGTTTCCTGCATAGGCCTTTACATCGACGAACGTCCTGTCGCCGATGGCGTTCCTCTGGGCCTCGGAGATCTCTCCGACGGCTCCGAATCCGAGGGACAGCGAGATCTTCTCCTCGTATCCTGCGAACCTCTTGGAGATGTCCGCTCCGAAGGAGACCCCCATGACGCCGCTCCTGAAGGAGACTGAGGCCTTGGCGTCGGCTATGGATCCGAAGTAGGAGGAGCCCATGGCGGCGTTCAGTCTGCTGTCGGTTCCGGAGACGAAGCCTATGTGCCTGTCCCTGACGTCGTGTCCGATCCCGGACAGGGCGTCCCTGAGCTGGTCGATGGCGGTCCTGGCGAGGTCGGACGAGATGTCCATCTCGGAGGAGGCTCCGTTGTCGACGGTGGTGGTCGCCTCGGAGCTCTTGACGTCCCCGTTCTCGAAGACGTGCTCGGCGGAGGTCTCGATCTTCGCATCGCCGACCTCGGCGGAGGATTCGACCTTGGAGTCGTCCACGGCCCTCTCGGCATCGAAGTTCTTGGTGACGGTCTTCGTCTCCCCGGTCTCGGTGTTGGTGGTCGTGGTCGAGGTCTCGGACCTGACCGTTGTTCCCTTGGAATCGGCGACCCTGGTCGTGGACGATTCGATCTTCTCGGTGTCGGTCGTCTTCGTGGTCTCGGTGACGGTGGTGGTGTCCGAGCCGTTCTTCTCGACGGTCGTCGTGGATTCGACCTTGGTCTCTTTTCCGTCGGCGTCCTTCGACACGGTCTGGGATTCGGTGGTGACCTTTCCGGTGGACTTGTCGGTGGTCGTGGTGGTCTTCTCGGTGACGCTGGTCTTGTCGGCATTGGTCGTGACGGACGTCTTGTCGATGACGGTAGAGTCGTCGGACTCTTTGACGGTCTCCGTGGAAGTGGTTTTCGAGACCTCCTTCTTGTTTATGTCCACCGTGGTGCTGGTCGACGTGGTGGTGCGGGTTCCGTCCGCGGACTCCTTGGTGTCGGAAGTCGTGGTCGTGGTGTTCCCGTCCTTGTCGGTGGTGGTGGATTCGGATGCGGCAGCGCCGGAGGAGCCGCGGGATCCGACCTTGATGCTGATGCTCTGCGAATCGTAGACCTGGCTTCCGACGTACATGTAGACGGTGCCGGTGAGCTCTCCGGCTCCGGTGACGGTGGCCGTAGCGGTGGCGGTTCCGCTGGAGTGCGAGAACACGTCGCGTGCGTATGCGGAGGGTCCGTCGACGGTGACGTTAGAGACGGGACCGGTGATGGTCTCCGTTCCGGCCATCGTGTCGACGATCCTTCCGTTCTCGTCGACGGCCTTCGCAGAATATTCGACTTTGAGGTTGGGAGTATTGTCCTTGTCGTAGGGGGTGTAGCTGTAGACCAGCGTGAAGCTGACCATGGTGCTGGTGTCTCCCAGGTACGCATCGCTTCCGGTGATGCGGAAGCTGATCGTCCCCGTGGCGGAGGAGACGGTCGCCGCATCAGACTCATCGCTCACGGTCGGAACGGCCGTGAACGCGAGGGCGGCGACGATGGCTATGGCGATGAACGCCTTCAGCGATTTGCTTGCCATGGTCCGAAGTCAATCTTTCTTAGACTTTTATCAGCTTCATTATATGACTGGCAGTCATAGTCGCTCGTTTCATGACTCCGGGTCATGTAAATGTCGGTATTATCATCCGTCAATCGGAATCGACGGCATGCGCGGCGCATCCCTTCTTCTGATGGCCTCACTGGTCGTTCTGCTCCTGGTTCCGTCTTCATCTGCGGACGCGGATCCCGGAACCGACTGGGCCGCGGAGATAGAGGGCGCGTCGCCCGGGTCCGCCGTCGTCGTCTCGGGAATATGGACCTTGTCAGGGGACGTGACCGTCCCGGCAGGAGTCACCGTCGTGCTGGCATGCGACGAGAAGGGCACGGGATACGTCGACGGAAGGAACCCGGACGGATCCAAGGGCGCCGACAGGACGGAGGTCACGAGAGTGATGGTCCCTGAAGGCGTCGTGTTGACGGTGAAGGGGACGGTCCTGGTCAACGCGGAGACCTGCTGGGCGGAATGGAGCTGCGATCTCGGGATCACGGGAGGGTACTCCCGCGTCGAGAACCGCGGGACGATCGTCGTATGCGACGGCGGGACGTGGGACAACTTCGGCGAGACGACCGGAAGCGGAACGCTCCGCGCGGAGGACGGCTCCACGATCAGGGACAGGTTCATGGTCGTCCATTGGAGAGGAGGCTCCACCGCGCAGGCGCAGATGAGCAACGGCATCTTCCCGTTCAACGAGTACTCCATGCGCACGATCTCCTGCCCCGTCCTCATGGACGCCGGTGCATCCCTCCTGGGAACCGTCAAGCTGTACATCGGCGACGGATTCAGGTTCGCGGAGTTCCCGTTCGTCGGAGATTCGAACGGCCTGGTGAGGCTCTCCGATGGAGCTTCGCTGTCCAAGACGTGCACCGGGGGAAGGACCGTAGTATCCGTCGACGGGGGCGCCATATTCTCCGAGTCGGTGTTGACGTACTCGGGACGCTCGATATCGACGTCCGACTACGTGATGCCGGTCGACGGGGACATCGACCTCGTCCTGAGGAACGGGGAGTACCGCGTGTCCGAGAGCTTCAAGATCATGCCCGGAGGGACGGTGTCGCTGAAGGACTCCGCACTGACCGTGGACGGATCGGGATTCCTGTCTGTGTACGAGAAGTTCGAGGACCTCACGTCATGGGGCGGCACCGAGTACCCGGAGAGGGATCCGGCGTATCTCGATCTCGACCGTTCGACGCTTTCGATCCAGGGGGTCTTCTCCGGAAGGGTGTTCTGCGATTCCTATTCGGACGTATCAGTCGACGGACGGACCCGCTGCTACACGCTCGAAGCGACAGGCATAGTAGGGTACGGTGACACGGGCTCATGGTCGATGCTGCACTGCACGGTGCTCGTTCTCGGAGGCCCTTCGGCCGGGCTGTCGCGCTATTGCATCGATCCGGGCCTCTCCGAGGAATGGGGGGAGGACTGGAGCGCTCTAGGTTCTTCTCAGCTCCTGTACGCCGAGGCGGTGTCCGGCGGAGGGTACGCCCCGTCCGACTACGGAGGCATCGTCAAGGAGCCCACGAAGGGCTTCACGAAGATCCTGCTCATTGCCGTCGCGGCGATGGTCGCGGTCGTCGCGATAGCCGTCGTTCTGCTTCTCCGCCGTCGCAGGAAGGCGAAGTCTGCTGTCCGTTGATGGGCTGTATCCTCGAGGCCGATCCGCATCCGCAGGGCTTCTTCATCAACGGTTCGAGGGATCGTGCGTGGATCCGCCGTTCGCAGCTTCATCGAGCTAGAAATACCGACGGCTCCATCCGCCTCCTATGGCCGACGCTGCAGACGATTTCGAATCCTCGATGCTCGAGGAGATCTCCATGGGTGGGACGAGCAGGCTGGAGTTCATAGGGGATCCTTCCGAGGAGCAGAGGAGGCTCATCAAGACCGCGGTCGCCTTCAGCAACGGTTCCGGGGGAAGGATCCTCTTCGGAGTCAGAGACGATCATGAGATCCTCGGGATTCCCGACGACACCCTCTACAGGATTAAAGATGCCATCACCGATTCCATCCGCGAGTCCTGCCATCCCGCGATTGTCCTTGAGATCTACACTGTGACCCTGAAGGGGAGAAGCGTTCTTGTAGCGGATGTTCGTGCGGGCGCCGAGTGTCCCTATTTCATCAAATCAGAAGGACTCGACAGAGGAGTCTATATCCGTGTAAGCGCCACAAGTGTTCCAGCCGATTCCAACACGATCAGGATTCTGCAGATGCGCGGGAGGAAGCTCGCATTCGATGTCATGGAATGCCCGTCCGTCGCTGTCGAGGAGCGTGAGCTCGATGCCCTCTGCAGACGCCTGTCATCCTATCGCCTGCCGTTGACCCCGGAGAAGCTGGAGAGCTTCGACGTCATCAAGAAGAGGGGGAGGGGCCACGTCGCGACCAATGCCTATGCATTGCTCACCAGCAATCCGTTCCTCCATGCCAGGGTCCAATGCGCACGCTTCCGCGGAATCGACGATCTCGTCTTCGTCGACAGCACGGACCTGGAAGGCGATCTCGTGTCGCAGATCGAAGGGGCTATGGCGTTCGCCCTCAAGCATCTCAACATGGGCTCCAGGATACAGGGTCTGGTCAGGGAGGATTTCTACGAGATCCCGGAAGTGGCCGTGAGGGAGGCCGTAGTCAACGCCGTGGTGCACCGCGAGTACATGATGGATGACAGTTCCATATTCGTGAAGGTCTTCGACGACCGTGTCGAGATCGAATCTCCCGGCCTGCCGTTGGGATTGGATGTCCATGATGTGATGTCGGGCCGTTCCAAGATACGGAACCAGGCTCTGGCCTCGGTCTTCAAGGCCATGGGCCTCATCGAGAGATACGGCGGCGGAGTGCGCAGGATGGTGGATGCGTGCCTATCCGCAGGTCTGCCCGCTCCCGAGTTCATCGAGGACAGGGATTATCTCGTGGTCAGGTTCATCCGGCCCGCCGGTTCTCAATCCATGGGCGGTTCCGATGACAGGGACGTCGTCCTGACCATGATCAGGAAGGATCCCCGTATCCGTCAGACGGACATCGTCGAATCCACCGGCTTGTCCCTCTCGAAGGTCAAGAGGATCGTCGCCGATCTCCGCGACAGCGGCAGGATATCCAGAGAGGGCAGCAGCAGAAGCGGGAGATGGATCGTCAGAGGCTGAACGGTGTCAACGGTCCGGATCGGTGTCATGGTCGACACCGATATGACACTATTCCGAAGGCCGTATTGTCGCCTCAAGCAAGGAATGATGACGCGTTCATCCAGTCGCCGTCTGTTCTGTTCCATCTCCTTCCGTAGAGTTCGATATCGGACCGTCGCTCAAGAGGGAGACTGTCATGCGGATGATCCCTCGGTCTGTCGCGAAGTTCGTTCATATCGTTTATTAACACCGTGAACCATCTCCTTTCCATGGCCATGATAGATATTGAGTACAGGCACCCCGCCGAGGACCCCGACGACCCCACCATCAGGAGGAGGACCAACGCGGAGATGGAACGCTACATCAGGGACCTGGTCTTCGAGATGCAGATGGCCGACGTCTCCTGCTCGTACAAGGGCGTCGTCACCGATGACGGCTCGAGGGCCCTTCTCATCAACGGAAGGACCGTGGATGAGATCCTGGACGGAGTCAAGGTGAAGATGCTGGAGGCGGAGGACTCCTGCGACCACGGAGCCGTGAAGCTGGTCGGGTTCGGAAGGCCCACCCTGGATTGGAACAGGAGATGGCCGGAGGACATCCCGGACACCCTCATGAAGAACGCCGTGGCCAAGGTCTTCGCCGACGAGAACAGGAACCGCATCGACGTCATCGAGAGGCGACGTCCCTCGGGATGTAGAGTATAAGAACCGTGCGAACATCGCTCGACGCATGTTCGAGATACTCAGGCGCGACGGGCTCGCGAGGATCGGAAGGTTCACCGTCGGAGACAAGGTCGTCGAGACCCCTGCGCTCCTCCCTGTCGTCAACCCGAAGATCTGTACCGTGCCTCCCAGGGAGCTGCACGACAGGTTCGGGTTCAACGCCCTCATCACCAACTCCTACATCATACGCAACACCCCCGCGCTCAAGGAGAAGGCGCAGGCGGTCGGCCTCCACGAGATGCTCGACTTCCCCGGCGTCATCATGACCGACTCCGGGACGTTCCAGAGCCACATGTACGGCGAGGTCGAGGTGACCAACGAGGAGATCGTCGAGTTCCAGAAGTCCATCGGGACGGACATCGGGACGGTCCTGGACATCTTCACCGAGCCGGACTGGTCCTACGAGAAGACCAGATACGCGCTGGAGACCACTCTGGAGAGGACCGCCAGAGCCTGCGAGCTCAAGGGCGGCATGATGATCAACGGGGTCGTCCAGGGCTCCGTCTATCCCGATCTCAGGGAGTACAGCGCCTCCAGGATGGCGGACATGGACGTGGACGTCCACCCCGTCGGAGGCGTCGTCCCCCTGATGGAGCAGTACCGCTACGCGGAGCTCGTGGACGTGGTGATGGCCTCCAAGAAGGGCCTCAACCCCTCCCGTCCGGTGCATCTTTTCGGCGCCGGCCACCCGATGATCCTCGCCCTGGCCACACTGATGGGATGCGATCTTTTCGATTCCGCCTCCTACGCCAAGTTCGCCAGGGACGACAGGATGATGTTCCTGGACGGAACGTTCAGGCTGCAGGACATGGAGTCGCTGGACTGCGGATGCCCCGCATGCCGCGGGATGACGCTCCAGGCCCTCAGGAAGATGGAGAAGGGCAAGAGGACCAAGCTGATCGCCGAGCACAACCTCTACCAGATAACGCAGGAGCTGTCGCTCGTCAAGAGGTACCTCAAGGAGGGCAGGCTCTGGGAGCTCGCCGAGATTAGATGCAGGGCCCATCCCGCCCTCCTCGACGGTCTGAGGAGGCTCAGGGACTGGCAGGACGTCATGGAGAGGTACGATCCTATCAGCAGGGACGGTGCCGTGTTCTACACCGGCCCGGAGACCAGGAACAGGCCGGCGTATCTCAGGTACGCCGACAGGCTGGACACCAGGTACGTCCCTCCGACCAGGAAGGCGGCCGTATTCCCGGACACCAGGAGCAAGCCGTACTCCAGGAGCTACGCGGAGCAGTTCGCCAAGGCGAGGAGGGCGGGATACACTCCTGTCGTGGAGTCCGCATGGGGGCCCGTGCCCGCAGAGCTGGACGAGATGTATCCTCTGGCGCAGTCGCTGTTCCCGGAGATCCCGGACAGGGAGACCGAGGAGGCCGCCGAGGAGGCCGCCAGGGAGTTCATCCTCTCCAGGTTCGACGAGGCGGTCGAGGGCGACCAGGTCCCGGACGTCGAAGGAGAGGACGTCGATGCGGACAGGCTCAGAGCGGAGGCGGTGGCCAGGATGCAGTTCGGCATCGAGGCTGCGACCGCCCTGTTCAGGGAGCCGGTGGAGCTGGTCACCAGCAGGAAGACCGGGAAGATACGCAACGTGATATCGGACGGGGAGCATGTTCTGTCCATGAGGGCGGGCGACGGCCTGTACACGCTCAGGATGGAGGGTGCAAAGCGCATCGTATCCGCCGTTCCGGCGCCTCATATGAGGGTAGCCGTGATGGAGGACGCGGTGCCGTTCGTCTCCGACGGAAGGAACGCGTTCGCGCAGTTCGTCCTCTCCTGCGATCCGGAGATAAGGCCGATGGAGGAGGTCATCGTCACCGATCCGTCGGACAGGCCGATCGCCACCGGAAGGGCCTTCCTCACGGCCTTCGAGATGAAGTCCATGAAGAAGGGCATGGCCGTCAAGGTCAGGTCCGGTTCCGACGACGAATGACCGCGAGGGGGGGGGGGACGCAACGCCCCCTCTTCGAAACCTTCCCCCAGTCGCAATGACGGTATAAGATAGAACAAGCGTATGCTCGGGCTGTCCGATTTATAAGCATGCATCATCAATCAGAGACCGCCGGGGTGGAAGTCCGCGTAC
>ERZ808258.629-NODE-629-length-13058-cov-2.366300_pt1 | contig 13058 bp, 7 predicted proteins | sample MGYA00521280_ERZ808258 | MGnify/ENA primary metagenome ERZ808258 (study PRJEB31516, sample SAMN03275585) | gut metagenome | biome: mammalia-associated habitat; material: feces | host: Papio cynocephalus | place: Kenya | collected 2012-07-19 ...
CGGACAAAGTTCAATTAGCCAAAGATTCTTTATCACCCGATGGCGAAATTTTGGCCGTGGTATCTATTTGATTAATTATGAATATATTAACGTTATCATCCAGTACGGCTTTTTGCACCAGATGATGATGCTAACATATTGACTGCTTAAGAATTAAGTGCCACGGCGAAATCTGGTGTCACGGTCATCATGCCTAGGCGATCTCTCAGAAGAGGGGTGTTTGAAGTAGTGATTCAGAAGTGCTTCGTAAGCCTGATGAGAAAACGCCTCAACCAGTTTTCATGTGGCGGGTCGTTCGGCTTGACCGAGGACTCGTCTTCAGGGTGGTTCGTCTTATCGAACTTCTGCCAATAGTCTGGGAATGTCTCCCTCACCATTCCGGCGGAGATGAATCCGGAAAGTTCCTCAGCAACCTTCTGAGCCGCTCCCGTCATCTTGTAGCCGTAATATGGCTGGTCCGTGAGTGTGGCGCAGACGACGGTATATTCAGGCTCATCCTTGGGGAAGAAACCGGCGAAGGTCTCACCCGCCCGGGAAGAACTGCCATATTCATTGAACCTTGACAATGACGCTCTGCCGACAAGGTTGTCCTCCATGTCGCAGTCAAGCGCGCTGATGATAATCTTCCTGTCAATCTTGCCGAACCTTGAGGACGGAACATCCCGGCCTCCAGCCAGCTCGATGTGCGCGCCAACAATGTCCCCTGACGCCAAAGCACCATAGAATGTCATCACGTGCAGTGGGGAAATCTTCATTGAATAGCCTTTCGAAAGGGCTTGGACAGTCTGTTCTGACCATTCCGGGCTCTTTGGGTTGGGCATTTCCACTACCTTCACTCTCGACTTCTATCGTGTTCCAATCATCTTCCGGGAGGAACGACCGAAGCGCCGCGACATAGTGCCCGGGAATATTCTTGTATGCTTCCGGAATGCTTCCGGAGGCGATTGATTCCTTCAAGTCCGTTTCCGAATGGACCAACCCGTCGTTAAGAGCCACGGTCCATGTCAAAGGCTCCATCACGGGGCCAGGCTCGTAGCCAAGGCAGGCGGCGATGTTGTGATATTCATTGGCCTTCTCCCGGCTTAGGTTCACCATGACGGGTACATTCCCGCTCCAGACGTTCATCACCGCAATGCAGGCTCCTTTGATCCGCCTGTCGCCCCGGAGGGAGTTCCGCAGCAGCGAGTCTGCTTTTTTCTGCCAGCAAGAGTCGATGGTGGTCTCCCAGTCCCGTTTCTTGCTTTCGCACTTAATGGCCGAAATGCCTCTTAATCTTGGAGTTGTGGCCTCTTCCGAGAATTTGGTCGCAACTTTTTCCGGGACTCCTGTCATTTGGACTCTCTCTGGCTGCCGTGCAGAGAAAACCGCGCAGACAATGGCGAATCGAGGTTCCTCTTTCGGGAATATCCCCGCGAACGTCTCCGCAGCATAGCCGCACCACCTTGACGCTGAACTTCTTCCGACAAGACCCGATGTGCCATATTCATCAAATTTCTCCAAGATGAGATTCCTCTCTTCTCCCAAGATTTCAGGCTCTTCGTGACGGCTCTTTTTCACGAGGTATGGGATAGTCCTGACACCGGTCGCGAGTGTGCTGTAGAAGGCCGCGATGTGAGTCGCTGTCATCTTCATTGCCCACCCATGCGCGAGTTCGTCAACCTCAGATTCCGACCAGTCTTTGGACTCCGGACCTTTGATCACGACGTCATTCGCGTAGTGGATGTCCTCTCTGATGTAACCGTCCTGAAGCAGACATTTTTTGAGCGAGCGGGTAAAGTGCTCCGGCATGACCTTGTACGTCTCCGCTATTTTCTCCGACGAGATTGCCTCCGCCATCGTCTGGTCCGGCCGGAACATTCCGTCCTTCATAGCCACAGTCCAGACCAGCGGTTCCATCACTGGACCGGGCTCATATTCCAGCTCCATCGCCCTGTTTCCAAGACCGTAACCAACGTCAGATTTGCGGCTTAGATTCACGACGACCGGCAACCCTCCGTCTCTGACATCCATCACCACAAGGCACGCCTGATCGAACCCTTCGGTCTCTTTGGCGTTGACCCACAGCAACGAATCAGCCAGCCGCTGCCAGCCAAGGTCTATCGTCGTCCTGACGTCTTTCCCTGAATATAATTCCTCCTCATACGCACCGATCAGTCCGCTGCTGTTGTTGAACGGGATGTCCGGACAATAGTACCCAAGCACACTTTGCGCCAGAGCTCCGCCTCTGTAAGTCACCGTGTTCGGGCACATCTCGACCGCCACTTTCCTTCCTCTTCTTTCCCCACGCTCGAAACCTGCCAGCACCTTCCCGTTCCGGTCCAGCACATGCGCCTTGTAAACCCTGTTCTCCGTCTTTCTGAAAACGCACGACCTTATGCCGAGTGTGATGCCGGCCAGCGACAGCAACACAGCCATAGTGCGGATGATTATTTTGTTCATTTCCATTATATGTATAATCTATGAATATACCTCCTGCGTCACCGCTCAATCCCAAAAGCAGAACTTGTCGTACGAAGTGTCCTGCACGAAGACCTTTGGCCCAAAGGTCATGTCCTTAGGCTTTTCGATGTCGGTTGCCTTGCAACAGGCGAACGCGCATTCCCCGACCTCGACAACGGACCTGAACTTGATGTGGATCAGTTTCTCGTTATGGTAGAACGCCTCAGGACCGATCTTTTTCAGGGACTCCGGAAATTCCGCGTTCTTGATGCCGGACGGATAGAACGCCCGAACACCTATTTCCTCCAGCCCTTCAGGGAAGTTGATCTCCTCAAGGTTGCCGCAGAAACGGAAAGCGTAGTCATAGATTTTCTTTGTCCCTTCATGCAGTGTGACCTTCCGAAGATTATCGCAGAACATGAAGCCCTCTATTCTCTCTACCGTCCCGGGAATGTCAATCTCCCGCAATGAATAGCAGCATTCGAAACTGTCCAGATGGGTCAATCTGGCCGGGAGACTGACACTCTCCAATGCTTCGCAATGCCTGAACGCATGACTTCCAATACTGGTGATTCCATTGTGCAACTTGATGCTTTTCATTGATTTGCATCCATCAAATGTGTCTGCTGAAATCTCTGTGACAGACTCAGGCACTGTGAATGTCTCCAAGGCCTCGCAGCCCATGAACGCCGCCGCTCCGATAAATTGGATGTCGCCGTGAAGCGTTATGTTCCTGAGCCTTTTCTGAAGGCAGAAAGCGAAAGGATCGATCCAAGTGACGGAGCCCGGAACTGTAAAATCCTCCTTGTCCTCAAGGCAGAAGATCAGTCATGTCTTTTGAATATAACACCCCATCCTGAATCGTCAGGAATTCTGACTGATTATCAACTTGGAAGATCCTGACCTTGAAGTATTTTGTCTCGGCAGCCCAGACAAACGACCTCTGCCCGTAAGAGGCGAAAGGGCTTTCACATTTTCCGGGAGGTATGCGTAACGTTTCCGGCAGATGCAAGGTCCCTATCCTGTTGTACTTCTTCCAAAGCGGCTCGCCGCCGTTGAATATGACATCCTTGTCGTAGTTCCCCTCTTCCACATGGTAGATCCAGTCGTACAGTTTGTCCACCATATCCTTGCTTTTCAGCACCTTCTCCACCCTGCTGATGTCTTTGTCTTCAAGCAATACGGCTTTCCTGACGACATCGATCAGATTCTCGACTATCTCCACCTCCACAACATGCTTGTCATCTGTCCGCTTGTAACCCCTCAGCCGGCACACTCTCTTTTTGGAGTCAAAGACATAGTCGAACTTCACGTCGATGGTCACATAGCAATGGCGGGCCTCGGAATACGGCTTGAACTGCCTCTGGCTTTCCTCCGCCATTCTCTGAAGATAGTTCCGCAGTACATTCCTGTCCACGGCGATGTCGCAAGCCTCCGCCCCCGCCGCCGCTCCCTCGTTGTTCTCATTATTGAAGAACTTCTTGATTCTGTTCATTATGCTCATCCGTTAGGGTTATTATGGTGTCTTTCCTTTTTATATATTGAGTGACATCCTATTCGGAATCTATCACTTGTCCTCCGGAAGTGAATGAATATCCTTGCCCAAAATGCTGTACACAAGGATTGTTATGCAGACCGCCATCAACATATTCATTTATTTTTGTGGCTTTGGAAACTACCATTTTGGCGGCAGATAAGGCCCAAGGTCTTTCTTCGCATATTTTTTCGCGGCGCCAGGGTATATGATACGCAGGTCAATGGTAGGAGGAACTATTCCGTCATTGACTATGTTCAGGATTCCGTCCTCTTTGCCGTCGCTGCCAGGACTGTAGCCCCAAGGATTCCTCATGGAGAACAGTGCGCTTGAGCTGTTGCTGTACATGAATGAATATGCGTGAGCCGTGACCGTCATGGAACCGCCCACTGACAGACCACCGATATTGAAACCTCCAATCACAATCATGTTTTCCTTTAAGCACAAGTCGACTATGGACTTCAGATTGTCTGTCGACACTGTGTTAGGTGAATATGCAAAGCTGTTTCCGTTGCCTGTGAACAGCGGAGCGACGTGCTCGCTGCCGATGCCATTGATGTCCGGATTCACTTTATAGATGTAATTCCATTTCATTATCGCCTTCTCCAGAACTGATGCCCAGGTCGGTTCGTTTTTCTTTCCCGTCGCGGCTCCCATACCGCTGTCATTGCCAAGGAAAGTGGATTGGACGGTGACGGTGACTTCTTTGCCCTGAGGATCAAACATATTCACGGAATAGGTTTTGTCGCCATTGTCCTTGATGATTGATTTGATGAAGTCAGGATATTGATAAGCCATTTCCGCAAATACGGCTAAGGCAGAGCAGTCTCCGACGCCATGTTGGTTTACATCGGCTGGCACAGGTTCGCCGAACGGGTAGAGATTGACTGTGTATTCTCTCCAAGAGTATGAAGGAGCGGATGGCAATGTGTTTGGTTCGTTGCTGGCTGTGCTCAACCATTTTCTGTCCGCTTCTGTGGTAACGTGTTTGTTGGCATAGTGCTTGCCCATCGGAGTTGATGCCGTTTTTGTGAAAGACGAGCCATTGGACACGACATCGTCAAATGTGGAATACTCTTCGGATCTGCCGATAAGGTGAAACTCTGCGATTGTGATGGTTTCCGCATTCCCGGTGTTGTTGATTCTCAGTTTAATGAATTTAAATTGAGCGCTAGTAGGAAATTCACTGTTCAGAAGAAAGATTCTTCCCCCTTTTATTCTGGTGAGATGATCCCAGGCAACACCGTCATTTGACCCGAACAAATCAATTTCGTCCGGTCTGGTGTCGCTGTTTGGCCCGAAATGCAGATAATATTTCTTAAACGACTTGGCCTCGTTACCCTCCCAAATCAAATCGAAAGATGACTTGCCGCTTATCTTGAACGAAGTGTTAGTGTTTCCGTCCACCATTTTATCCAGGCCATTGGAAGGATCATCCGGGGGATATTGTGATGTGAGCGTACCACCGCAAGGCATATATTCATTGCCTTCAGGTAATGTCAGGGAACATATTCCTTTCTGGATGATGGTGTACACTATCTTTTGTGAGCCGCTGCGGCTTTGGATGGTGATTGTTCCGGTTCTTTCCTCACCTGAGTTTTCAGAAACAGCGAATTGAAGAGTATGCTTCGTAAGGGAGCGGCTGTCAAGCCTGCGGATCCATGCCTTGGCGTTGTCGGAGATGACAACGTCATATTCAATGTTCGTCAAAAATTCGAGGGAGACTGTACCACCTTTGTAGTCAACAGTCCTGGAAGAATTGTCATTTATCTCAAGGCCTCCTTTTTCGAAATGGATGCTTTTCATTATGACCTTGCTCCCGTTGCTGACCAGTACCACCACTTTAGGCTGGCTGCCTACTGTCTCACCAGTGCAGGCTTTTATGCTTCCAGTCTTGTTTGAAGAGTCATCCGCATCGATTTCCGCAGTGAGGTCAGGAGAGCCGATGACCTCGATGTCGATTCTTTTGGAAGGGCTCGTGACCTTGTACCTGATTATTGATTTTGAATTTGGGGTAAGAACTCCAGAATCCAACCTTGTGAATGAGATGGAGAGTTCTTCTCCAACCGGAAGGGCGAAACTTGTACCATCAGCAAGCACGAAAGTGACGTAGGAGTCTGACACGATCACATTCTTGAATATGCAAGCTCCTGAACCGGAGTCCGGAGAAGTCGCCGGGCCAATTTTCTCCCAAGTCTTTCCATTGTCGTAAGAGGCGAACCAAAAGCCATTCTCGACCTTCAGCTCAGGGGTTTTCCCGTCAGCCCCATCAGCTCCAGGATGTGTGGCCGCACCTATTTTTACCCATGTCTTGCCATCGTCGTAGGAGACGAACCAGTATTCATCCTCAATCTTTAACTTCGGAGTGATACCATCCTTGCCGTCCTTGCCATCAATGCCATCTTTTCCGTCAACACCATCCTTGCCATTTTTGCCGTCCGCACCGTCCGCACCGTCCTTGCCGTCTGATGCCGTTGCGCCAAGCTTTTTCCACGTTTTACCGTTATCATAGGAAACAAGCCAATAACCGTTTTCGATTTTTAATTTAGGCGTGGTTCCGTCAGATGCCGAAGCCTTGATTCTTTCACCGGCACCATCCAGCATCCATTCCCCATCCAGCGTCCAATAGTAAATTCCGTCCGGTCCGGCTTTCACTCCGATGACAGGGATGTGAATGGATGGATCTTTAACATTAAATGTTATGGCTTTTGAGCCGCCTTTGTTGAAATGAACATTGTATCCTACGGTGTAGCCTTCGTCATCTTTGATTTCCGTGACATCGGTCACATAGTCCCTGCCATTCAACGCCTCGACAATTGTCTGAAGTGATGTGATGTTCCGGTTCACCTCACCCTGCCATTTCTCAAGCGCTGAGACTCTTTCATCCAATTTCTGGATGTCATTCCTGATGGAACTGTCATCGTATTTTTCGCAAGACGCAACTGCCATCAAGGCGAATAATATGAGAGCGTAAGTCTTTCTCATTGTGGTGTTTTTTTAATTTTATGAGGTTATTCTGTTATCTTATGACCAGCAAATGGTTTCATTAACTATCTTGAATCACAGTTTCTTGACCAATTCCAAGGTCAGCATCGCCATCTTCCCTGGCTCTGTCTCACAGATCTTAGTAGTTTTGTCATTTCACATATTCCATTTATTGTATAGTATTATAGAGTAATATTCCCTCCGGAATCTATCACTTGTCCACCATAACCCCATTTCCCCGGAGGCATTGCCGTTTTTTTGCCTTTTGTCCGGCAACAACGCCAATTCACCGGATGTATTAAAAACAGCCATAATTTATTAAGATCTCCTGCTAACCGGCGGGCAATACGCTCTATCGAAGAACCGCGCAGTTACAGTTAAATCATGCTCAATAATAGTTGCTACTATCTCTGTTCCTGTCATCGTCAATGTGTTATGCTATTACTCAAGCGCATCTAAAAGAATGAATGGTGCCCAATGGTCTCCTTGTGTGTATCCCTGATCTCTCAACTGTTTTTGTGCATTGGCAAGAGCCTTGCGTTTGGAGAATCCTTTTGCGAGTCCTTGGTAGAATGAGACCATTAACTTGGCGGTTGACTCATCGTGAACGGGCTTGATAGACATCATCAAAGAATGGACGCCGGCATTTTTGAACCCTCTTTGCAGACCAAAGATGCCATCAGCCCCTTGACCTCCCAAAGCGGTTTGACATGCGGAGAGTACCACCATATCGCATTGACGAAGATTCATGGTCGCGACATCCGCAGCGGTGATTTTTCCGTCGTTATCTTGCTTTTGGTCGAAAAGGTTTATCCCGGACAGTGCGATGAAACTGTAGTTCATGGCTTCATCGTCAGTAAGACCTTTGTCTCCTGTATATTTTCCATGTGAAGCGATGTGGAGTATAGCTGGGCAATTTTCAGAGAGCGATCGGAAATTCTGCTCGGAGGCATTTCGCCCATCATATACCTTTACCTTGAATATCTTTCTCATACAATCCGAAATGCCATTAATTTCTGCTTTAGAAAACTCTAAACTTCCGAAATCATCACGATTTTTCGCTTTTGTGTTCGTGTCATAATCGACATCTCCGAAAAGACAGAGTGTTTTATTCGAAGATGTCTGGTAGTGACGACAAAGTTCTTTTGTGGAAGACAGGCGGTAGACTTCGTGTGTCTCAAAGAAAGGTTTGTCACCGTCTTTCAAGTATTCAATGGCAATGTTACTCAACATGTTATTTGATGCAAAGAATATTCGCTTCTTCCCTTCAATATGTTTTAGTAACGCACCTCCCCAAAACTTTCTGAAGAATATAGGATTGTCGTAGAGGTCGAATTGCTGCTCCATATTGTAGATAATGTCGCGTTTGCTTACCAACTCCATAACAGGCTCTCCCGTTGATGTCAGAACAAGAGCCAGTAAATATGAATCCTTGTCTAATGGAGACAACTGCACCATGGTAAATTCGATAGCGACATCGTTGTCCTTAAGATTGTGCTGTACATCTTTCCATGTGTATGAAAGATATTCAGTGTAGTCCTTAATTTCGGAACATCCCAGCATAAGCTCTTTTTCCAACAGGACGTTTTTTTGCTTGAGGTTGAGTGTTTTGTCAAGATTAACTTCGGATACCGAAGTCTGAAGACGCTCGATTTCATCTTGATTGATCTTGATCTGTCTGTAGATTTCAATCAATCGTTCGTTCGGCTGGCTGTTCAGAACCTTCTCAAATTCAATGTTTGAGTTGAGCAAAATGCCTTTTGAGAGAAGTTCCAAATCATAGAAAGTCGGAGTAAATCGTTGCATCATGTGGCTGACTGAGTCTGGTAGAACAGCAATGTCAAAGCGGAAATTATCAATGTTTCGTTGTTGCTCGTCCCAAACCCGTTTCCTGTCTTTTTCTGTCATCATGGCAAAACGTTCACGAAGCATGTTCCGCAAGTTCTCTGAATAGAGTGAAAAATAATCCGCCGCCTTGTCATAGTCATTTATCCCGAAGTAACATTCAGCTATCGTGTTTAATGAATTTGTATAGGTCATTGAACCAAGATACTTTCTTGTGGTCTCAAGTGATGGCAACTCATTGTCCAACAGTCTACGATACACTGCTTTCCTATTGTTCTCCGCCACTTGCTCCATTTGGTCCGCCGCATCATTTTCGTTGGCTTTACGCAGACAAATCATTAGCAGTGAATATGTGTTGGAATATTTGTTGTCGATATTCAGGGCCTTGTAAATGTCCAGCGCTGCTTGGTAATGTTTCTTGGCCTCTTCGTACTTTTTCAACCTTACCTCAACTTTAGCCATGTCCTCTAAAGCGTCGGCATGTTTCTCGCTGTCAGGCATCCACGCTTCATAGCCATCCTTTTCTGTCTGATAAGCGACAAGCGCTTCTTCATTTTTTTGCTGGCAAAAAAGCGCATCACCCAGGCTCAAGACACTCATCAGGTATAATTTCTTATCTGTTTCATTTTTCTGTTCTTTGAAGCACTCCATGGCTAATCTGGAGCATTTCTCAGCATCCTCGTATCTTGACGCCAACATGTAATTTTGCGCCGCCCAGTAAATGTCGGTTCCCATGTGAAGGGGATTACTTCCTATTTTCTTCCAACGATTGGACGCAGAAAGGTAGTATTGTGCGCAACTAAGAAAGTCACGTAGGTCGAAGAGAATTCTGGCGTAGGTCTCTTCAACCTCACAGCGTTGCTCTTCTGTCTGGCATAGGTCAAGACTTTCTTTAATGTAAGTTTTTGCTTTCAACTCATCACCTTGTACGGCATAATATTGCGCACGCTCCAATTTGCATTTGTAGTCATTACATGTTTTTTTCAAGTCCTGCTTATTATGCTCGTCTATCACTCCAGCCAGCCATTCAATCTTTTGAGGATCATTTAATTGGGCATAGGCCGAGGACAATGCGTTCAAAATTTGCTCGTAGGCTTTCCCGTGTTTTTTTACCTTTTGTAATGCGATTTCCCAACACGTTCCAGCAGAAAGATAATCATTGCTCCTATAGAACAACACAGCCAGATCATGCATGGATGTAGAATCAATTGCAGAGAAATCCTGATGAAGAAATTGCTCTGTCTTTGTTCGGTCAGATGTGGCTTTTTGGTACAACCGGACTGCTGTCTCTGTTTGCGCAAGTGCCATAGTGGATAGCAACAAACCGCAGATTAGTAAATAGAAACGTTTCATTGTTCGACGGTTTTATTGTCAACGATAATAGCCACACTGCGTGGCTCATCATATTTGTTCTCAACGGTTATGTAAACGATGTCATTGCAATCCCTGGGTATCGTCAGTTCGTCTAACTTTCTGTACGGCATGCCTTTATATTCGTCTGTTGTTGACTTCTTTTCATACAAGTTTCCGGCTGTGTCTTTAACCCAAACCTTAATGTTGACCATCCCGTTGACCTCGGCAACAGCGGCCACTCTGACCTGAGGATGATAGTGCTTCATACGATAAGTTACAGTCTGCTTGGCACCTATACACTTTGTGCACATCAGCACTTTATCGTCCCCACGCATCTTGTCCTTTTCGTGTTCCCTTGCATATTTCTTGGCCATATCATAGACTTTCCGCTTACCATTTGACACGGCTTCAAAGAACTCCGGGGTGAACACCAGATGTCCTTTAATATCAGCCTCTCCTTCCGTATTGAGAGGCTCGAGAGTCAGAGGTCTCCAGATTACAGAACTTAATAGACGGGATGCCTCTCTTATTTCACTTTTACTTCCCTCGCCATCAGCCATTGAAGACTGAGCCATCCTACAAGCATCGAACACGTTGTTGAAATCCTTACTCTGTCCGAATGCCGTGAAACAGAGGGTGCTGGTTATAATCATGATAAAGAAACGTCTCATGCGTTTAGATACTATTTGATTAACGATAACCTCAGTCCGATGGCATCACTTTTGCCCGCCGCCTTGTCTGAGAATGTTACAGTGATTTCGTCAGCGGACGAAAGAAATGAGCCTCCACGAATTGGTTTCTTACCTATGTCGTCACTATAACACCATTCTGCGACATTGCCTGACAAATCGTACAATTCTCGTTCGTTAGGCTTCTTTGTCCCTATTCTCTGTGGTGCATTTGCGTTATAAACGGCGACATCATCATTATTGCTCCCGGCATATAGCGGAGTCTCATTAAGAGGGAAGCTTGCGGCGTACTCCCACTGCTCTTCTGTTGGCATGGAGAACTTCATGCCTGTCATGACTCTAAGTGCGTTGATATATTCAATGCAATCATCCCATGATATTCCTGTTTTGGGCATTTCTTCTCTCCCATCAATCGAATTGTTCATGATTGTGCTCCATTCTCGTTCTGAAACCTCAAACTTTCCGAGATAGAAGTCACTCGTTATGTTCGCAAGGTGTGGTGTGTTAAGATGTCCTTCGATTCGGACAGAACCCATTGTGAAAGAACCTTTGGGGATAAACATCATGTTATTGATAATACGTCTCAATGCTCTTATCTGATTAAGAGAACACTTGTCATCCCATCTGACGAGAATGGAGTCTTTCCTTCCTGTATTCTCAGAATCATTTATAGGAATATAGTTCGTACCTTTCAGACCATGGAATAGTCTGATACTGTCGGAACACTGGCTCGTAAAGAACCATGTGCCATTTATGAATCTCTCGAAATCAGTTTGGGTTTTTAGCTGATGGAACAGAGTCTTCTCAGAACTCCATTTGACAAGGCTTATGGCACTCAGTAAGACCAATAAGACAAACAATGAAATGCTACCGATCTTGAGCAAATGATATTTAATGGGTGTTTTTAGTTTTTTGAGTATTCTATCAAGGACATCCTTGAATAGGAAATTCTTACTATCTTGATACTTTACAGCCTGGTATTTCTTGAGCATTTGGATGTCTTTTGGTAGGGAAAGGTCATCAAAATTATACTCATCAGTGTTGACCGGCACTACCGGGATGACATTTTTCCCTCCGACAATCGCCCTGGCTATTTCCAGACGAACAAAGTCAATATGTTTGTCGGCTTCTCGGCTTTCTTTTCCAGACTCCTTACGTTGTATACATTTCTTGGCCAAAAATTTATTTTCAAGGGTTGGAAAAGAATCAATGTTGCAAGTCGCCAATTGTTCGTACCATTCGAACTCTTCGTCATTAATATGTGCAAGAGTTTCGGTACCAAGTATAATGATGAAATCTGTGCAGGTGTCCAATCGCCTGAGTATCTCCAAATCAAACCTTCCGTCCAGATTTTCTCTGTCGAAACTCACTTGATTCTTGTAGCCCGCAGCCTCCAACAGCGACAGCAAGTGCTCTGCCTTGTCCGCCGTGTCACTATGACGGTATGAAATGAATATCGGGTACTGTTTTCTTTTCATTATCTTATTCCATCTTTTTTCAAAACATCTAGTATTTTTCTCTTGGCCGTCTTTCCCATCCAGCAAAGGAACACAAAGAATATGACCGATAGCATGGCACTGACCGCTGGTGAAACATTGACTATGAGTAGAATAGCATCATAGAAGCCGTGTGCCATGACAGGAACCAGCCAAGCAAATATCTTGTTTCTCAAAGTCGCCTTATCCCCGAATGTCGCGAGCGAGTAGTAGTACCCCATAAGTATTCCAAAACAGAAGTGCCCCGGAATGGCTGTGCACGCCCGCATGATCCCGACGGATAGGAATGACTCGGAGTTGCTGAACAGATAAGAGATATTCTCGAATGCCGCGAATCCCAACGATACAAAAACAGCATAGACGATCCCGTCCATATTCTCATCAAAGAACCGATTCCTCCTCAGCAACAACCAAAGCATAAGCAGTTTAGCTGTCTCCTCCGGAATCGCCGCCCCGAAAAACGCCATCCGTATTCTGTTGGCGTTGTATGGATCCCATTGTGAATATAACCCCGCCGCCTCAAGCAACGTTGACATCCCGATCGCCAGCCCGACAGAAATCACGCCGAACCCGAAAGCCTTGACCAGCTGCCCGGCCGGTTCCGGTGACTCCTTGTCCTTGAGGTAGATTGCTGCCAAAAGTATCGCAACTGGTAGAATGGCGGTTATGAAAATATAAAAGTTTATTTTTCTTTTGAATTCTTTTAAATTATAATCC
>ERZ808258.631-NODE-631-length-13036-cov-6.633772_pt1 | contig 13036 bp, 11 predicted proteins | sample MGYA00521280_ERZ808258 | MGnify/ENA primary metagenome ERZ808258 (study PRJEB31516, sample SAMN03275585) | gut metagenome | biome: mammalia-associated habitat; material: feces | host: Papio cynocephalus | place: Kenya | collected 2012-07-19 ...
TTTCGGAGTCGATGCAGCGGACGGTGCCATCGGCCAACTTCTCATAATAGGAATTGTCCTCACCACGGTAGATAATGGATTCGTTTTTGTCGCGCTTGATTTTCTTCTCTTTGACGAGGCGAGCCTTTTCTGCCCGGATGCGGTCGAGGAGGACGGATGCGGGTTCGTCATTGGGGTCTTGCGGTACAAGTTTGCCTTGTATCGCCCACTGGAGTATGCTGTTGCGGAGTTGCTTGCCTGTCATTTTGCGTCGATGTCGATTTTAAAGCCAAGGATGTCCTGAATCTCTTGGAGGGTCTTGTCTATCTGGTGCTCGAGTTGCCTACGTTTTGCGTAGTAGTTCTCAAGTAACTCTTTCGGAGGCAGAATTTCTTCCTCGTCTTTGGGAAACTTGCAACGGTCGAAATCGCAGTCGGACTGCATAATTTCTTCTACGGAGAAGCAACAACTCTTTTCATCGCCGGTTCCTGCGTTGACAATCTCACGGCGATCGTTCCACCACTCGCGGATAGGCTCGACATGGGAGAGAAGCATCGGTTTCGTCTTGGAAAAGTGCTTGTAACCATCGGGCATATCCATACGATAAAACCAAATTTCCTTTGTCGCATATTCTTCGGGGGCATCATCTGCGCGTTCGTTGTCGAAGAATATGATATTTGTAGCTATAGAAGTATAAGGCGAAAAGATACTGCCAGGCAAACGGATAATGGTGTGCAAGTTGAAATCTCTGAGTAACTTTGTTTTGATGGCAATCTTTGTATTGTCTGCACCAAATAGGAAACCATCTGGCACAATAACAGCTGCACGACCATTCTCCTTCAGTCGGTACATGATGAGAACCATAAACAAGTCGGCAGTCTCGCTGCTACGCATATCGGAAGGAAAATGTGACTTTACATCCGACTTTTCGTTGCCGCCGTAAGGTGGGTTCATCAGAACAACATCGAATTTGTCTTCGTCTGTGTAGTTGAGAACATCCTTTGTAAGCGAGTTGTCATGATAAACCAATGGCGTGTCTATGCCGTGCAGCAATAGGTTCGTCACGCATAGCATATATGGGAATTGTTTCTTTTCAATACCAAATACAGACTGGTTGAACTTCTTTCGGTCTTCCGCTGTCTTTACCTTTTTATCCAATTCGCCTAACCAACTTGTGATGAATCCACCTGTACCACATGCAAAGTCTGCCATCCTTTCGCCAATCTGCGGATTTATTATCTCTGCCATAAACTCGGTCAAGGCTCGTGGTGTATAAAACTCACCAGACGAGCCGGCCGACTGCATTTCTTTGAGGATAGTCTCGTATATCTCACCGAAAGCATGACTTTCCTCATAGTCACCAAGGTTCAACCCGTCAATAACATTTAGTACTTGGCGGAGCTGAACACCGTCCTTCATGTATTGGTTGGCATCCTCAAAAGTGGTTTTTACAATTGCCTGACGGATAGGTGTATCCGGTGTAACCTCAATGTTTTTCAGTTTGACAAACAAAGTGTTGTTGACAAACGAAAGCAGCTCATCGCCAGTTAAGGCATTACCGCTTCCGTCATCATGCGCCCAGTTGCGCCAACGGCATTCTTCGGGTATGATAGACTTGTAATCATCATCGTCCAATTCCCAATCATTCTCTTTTTCGTCATAGACTTTCAAAAACAGCATCCATGCCATTTGTTCTATGCGTTGCGCATCACCATTGATACCGGCATCATTGCGCATAATATTGCGTACTCGTTTTACGAAATTTGATAAACTCATATTTAGTCGCTATTTTATGCTATATTATATATTTGTTCCTCTAGTTCCTTTACGGCATCAAGGTACCCTTGCTTGCCACCAAAGAACTTCACGATGTTTGCTTTAGACCCCAGTTTGCGGAATGGGTCATTTTCAAGCACAGTAAGACTTTCCAATTCTGATACACCGTCCTTGGTGTACTTATCCAATAGGGCTTCAAGTACAAGCCGTGCCTGTTCGCCATACTTGCTGAATACATCACGTTTCTTTACTTGCTCGGCACGTTCATTCCGTGTAAGCGTTTTCTTGCCGTAAGCTATATGACAGATGAAATCGAAATCATCCACATCATCCATGTCTTGGTCGTGCTTCAATGCAGCAAGGTCAATGCCACTGTCTTTCAGCATTTCTGCTATGTCTGACTTCTTCTTGGTTTCTTGCCATTTGGAAGTGAACGTGTCTATAGTAGCGTATGTGTCTATGATGTTTTTCTTTGTATAGTCCGTAATGCTTTCCGTGCGAAGCAACTTGCCGTTTGTGTCATAGACTGAAACGATCTTATTGATAATCATAACTTGGCAACCGTCCTTGTCAACAATAGGCTTCGGTCGTGGTTCTGGGTCTGGTTCTGTCACACCTTCAGGTTCATCGTCTTCAGGAAGTTCATACGGCTTCGGTTCTGTCGGCTTTGGAGGATAATTAGGATCTATCTCAATCGGTCCATCCCAATCTTTGTCGGCAAACAATCGGGTAACATTGCGAAAGTCCATCACCGTGAAGTATTTCTTTCCCTCCTTTTCACGAAGACGAGTACCTCGACCTATTATCTGTTTGAACTCTGTCATTGAGCCGATTTGTTGGTCAAGTACAATCAACTTCACCATCTTGCAATCCACACCAGTAGAAAGCAATTTGCTCGTTGTGGCAATAACAGGAAACTTTTCGGCAACGGAAATAAAATAATTCAACTTGCCTTTTCCGTATTCGTCACTGCCAGTGATACGAACAACATAGTCGGGATTTTTCTTGCACATATCAGCATTGGCGTTAGTCAAGGCTATACGCATACGTTCGGCATGGTCTTCGTCAGCACAAAACACAATGGTCTTTGCCATGCGGTCTGTACTTTTTAGATAGTTGGTTATCTCCTGTGCAACTTCCCTTATTCGGTCTTCTATGATAATGTTATAATCGTAGTCACTATTATTGTAGATGCGGTCTTCTATCTCGTTGCCGTAGAAGTCCTTTTGTCCTTTTATCGGCCTCCATTCGTCACCGATGTTTGTAGTGATGTTGATTACCTTAAAAGGAGCAAGAAAGCCGTCCTCAATGCCATTTTTGAGACTATAAGTATAGACAGGCTCACCAAAGTAGCCGATACTTGATTGATACTGAGTTTCCTTTGGCGTGGCGGTCATACCTATATGAGTAGCCGAAGAAAAGTATTCCAATATGTTTCGCCAGTTACTATCATCTTTTGCACTACCTCTATGGCACTCGTCAACGATAACGATGTCGAAGTAGTCGGGATTCGGGAACAGCTCTTGATAGTTCTTGGCATCATTCTGCCCTATCAACTGTTGGTAGAGAGCAAAGAACACTTGATAAGAGTTTAATTCCTCTAAGTGATTCTTATCTTTTGAGTAGTCTATCTTGTGTGTTACCTTGTTTAACGGTTTGAAGTCCTGCTGTATGGACTGGTCAACCAATATGTTGCGGTCGGCAAGATACAACACTTTCTTCTTCAATCCACTTTTTAGTAAACGCCATACAATCTGAAAGGCTGTGTATGTCTTGCCTGTACCTGTTGCCATGACAAGAAGCACCCGGTTTTGTCCTTTCGCAATGGCGTCAACTGTACGGTTTACGGCATTGCGCTGATAATATCGTGGCGGAAATATATTCTGACCTGTGCAGAACGGTTGGTCAATGACAGCCAGCTCTTGCTCATTAAGTCCGTTGCCATCGTTAGCCTCTCTTTTAAATCTTTCGATAAGTTCTTCTTTTGTCGGAAATTCGTCCAGCGCAAAAGTTCGTTCTTCCCCTGTTAAGAAGTCGTGTTCGGCAAAGCCTTCTCCGTTTGAACTGTATGCAAACTTCACATCAAGTATTTGGGCATAAGTCATGGCTTGTTGCAAACCATGAGAAACTGAGTGGTTCGCATCCTTTGCCTCTACAATGGCTAAGGGTGTCGCCTTGTTTACATAAAGCACGTAGTCGGCAAACTTAGGTTTTTCTCTATGCACAAGATTACCATGAAGGCTAATTTTACCATCAGTAAACTTAACCTTCTGCTCCATGAATATACTGTCTTTCGACCATCCCTTGCTCGTAATGGCTTCATTGATATAGCGGAACTTGACGTCCTCTTCTGTTAAATCTTTGCTTATGCCCATCTTCTCATAAATTCTATTATCGGAAGTTCTACAACATAATTTCGTAAGACAAAAACTACGAGTTCTTCACACGCTTTCGTTCTCGTTCGTAATCAAATCCTTGAGGTCAACTTCTAAAATCGTTGAGATTTCAAGAAGCGTCTCTAAATCGGGTTGGTATTTATTCCTAGCATAGTAATTGACCGTACAAAAGCTCTTTTCCAAATATTCTGCCAGCCAAGTTTGTGAAATTCCCTTGCTATCTAAGATATCTTTTATCTTGTTTAGTTTCATAAATTCGCCGAATTTTGCTGCAAATATACATTAAAAATTGCGATAATCATTATGAATTAAGCTATTTTACAGGGCAACCGCATCAAATTATGGCCGAGGCAAGGATTTCACGAAGGTAATCTTGTGAAATCGCTGCACGGAATAGACGTTTCTTGATGCTGCGCTTATAACACGTGAAATAATTTAATTCCGTTGTTTATCTGAGAATGAGATGCACCGGCGCATGAGGAGCTTCGTTCCTCATGCTCGGTACAAAGCATATTATTGGGAAAATTATGGTCGCCGGATGCGGTGCCATGTCTTTACTTGGTTGTCATGCCGCTGTTCATCGCTTTGGCGTTGACTAATATACGTGCAATGTGCTCTTTGCCGTTTTCTCTTAATCCTATAAGTTGCCGTTGTGTGTAGCCGGGCGATATGGCAATTGTAGACACATTTTGAGGCGTTTATAGCTGAGGGCTTGCAGGCGTGCGCTCTATGATATTGATGGTTCGCAAATTTGCCATCGTAAGGTGATGTGCATAATGCGCAGGTATGAAAGCGCCGAAAAAGAATATAGTGCGCAGGTATATGAGGTCTGAAAATGTGCGGAGAGTGTGTTCGTCAGGCGATGTTTTCGCGGACTTGGTCGAGGAAGTTGCGGAGGGCGGCGGCATCGCCTGACTCGACGATAGCGGAGAGTTCGGCGAGCTTGGCGCGGATGGCGCGTAATTGCTCGGGGGTGTGGGGATTGAAGAGGATTTCGGTGAGCCATTATTTATGGGCTTATTGACCAAAGAAACAGACGCATCCATGGTAGTGAATGGCAAGTCTGGCATTCGGTTCAACACAATATACAGTTTAGTCGAGAGCCTTGGGAGGTGTGTCTCCGGCGATTATGTAATCTTCAGCAGTTCAATATATCATATAATAAATATTTTTACTAACTTTGCAGCATTAAAAGATATATTGAGTATGGCAAAGAATACAATGGGTACCAAGTTGCCCCGGAAACTGGAGCAAAAGATGGCTATCATGGGCGAGCAGATTAAGCTTGCTCGGTTGCGTCGCAATCTCTCAATCGCTCAGGTTGCAGAACGAGCTACATGTTCGCCGCTGACAGTAAATCGCATTGAGAAAGGTGCCCCTACAGTCTCAATCGGCATATATGCTCGTGTCCTTTACGTTCTTCAACTTGATGAAGATCTCCTTCTAATTGCTAAAGAAGACACTCTCGGACGCAACTTGCAGGATTTAAGTCTCAAACATCGCACCCGTGCCTCGAAAAAAGATTAAGCCATGCAGAAACTGTTTGTATATGCCGACTTTGATTGGCTTGATAAGCCTCTGTTGATTGGTGAATTATCGTGCGATTCTGTGCGCGGTAATGAAATATACGGTTTTTCCTTTGACAATGAATGGCTTGCAAAGTATGGAGATATATTTCTCAGTGATGATTTACAAAATTATACGGGAACGCAATACACACGCTCTGAACGAGACATATTTGCATGCTTCTCTGACGCTCTGCCTGACCGCTGGGGACGCACATTGTTGAACATACGGGAACAGATTGCTGCTGCCGACGAGAAAAGAACCGTGCGCCGTCTTACCTCTTTCGATTATCTTATGGGTGTCGATGATACTTCGCGCCTGGGTGGTTTTCGATTTGCCGATACTCGCGCAGGCAAATTTATCAATTGTGAGGCAAGTCTTCGTGTCCCGCCATTGGCAAATGTCAGAGAACTGATGCACGTTGCGCATGAGATTGAAGCCAGTGAGGAAAAACACCTGTTGCCATCAAAAAAATGGCTGGCACAGCTATTGCATCCGGGTACATCACTTGGAGGTGCCAGACCCAAAGCGTCTGTCATTGATGAGGACGGAAGTCTGACTGTAGCTAAATTCCCCTCTCGAAAAGATGATTACGATGTGGCACAATGGGAACACTTCTGTCATGTCATGGGTCGAAAAGCCGGGTTGAATGTTGCGGAAACACGCACGATTGACGGTGATAAGTATCATATTCTACTCTCAAAACGATTTGATCGGACGACTGATGGCAAACGAATACATTTCGCATCTGCATTAACTCTACTCGGGCTGACCGATGGTGACAATGAAACCACAGGCTATGGCTATACGGACATCGTTGACTTCATTATTCAGCACGGCTGTAATGTTGAGCAGAATCTTGAAGAACTATATCGTCGGGTGGCATTCTACATCATTGTCGGAAATTCCGACGATCACTTCCGCAATCACGGTTTTCTTTTGACACGCAAAGGCTGGGAACTTTCACCGGCATACGATATCAATCCAACGCTCTCCGGCTCACAGAGCCTACTGATTAACCGCAATACAAGTGAATCCAACATTGATATACTATTGGAATCAGCCGGAGATTATATGCTGTCCTCAGCGAAAGCTCAAGGCATTATCGATAATGTAAGGGATGCAATGAAATCGTGGCGCAATGAAGCTCGGAAACAGGGCCTTCCACAGCGCGACATCGACATGTTTGCGCCGCGTTTTGACAAGTGGATTTGAAATAATTCGATTCGTCGGACGAGCAATCGAACGGGTTGAAGTGTCTATTAACGCGTGGAATGATTTAATTCCGCTGTTTATCTGAGAATGTGCGGCGCTGTTGGTCAGGCGATGTTGTCGCGAACTTGGTCGAGGAAGTTGCGGAGGGCGGCGGCATCGCCGGACTCGACGATGGCGGAGAGCTCGGCGAGCTTGGCGCGGATGGCGCGTAGCTGCTCGGGGGTGTGGGGATTGAAGAGGATTTCGGTGAGCAGGTAGTCGTCTTCGCTCATGAGGCCGCGAGCTATGGCCATGTGGCGTTTGAAGGTGGTGCCGGGTGCGTCCTGGTGTTTCATGACGGCGCCGAAGACCAGGGTGGAGGCAAAGGGTATGGACAGCGAGTAGGCGATGGTGGTGTCGTGCTCGGCAAAGGTGTATTCTTCGATATGGAGGTGCAGGCGGCTGTAGATGTCGCGGAAGAAGACTTTGGCGAGGTGGTCGCTTTCGGCGATGATGATGGCGTTTTCGTCGCCGAGGTTGTCCAGCCGTGCGAAGGTGGGGCCGAACATGGGGTGGGTGGAGGCAAAGGGATGTCCGCATGTGGCGTAAAATTCGGGCAGGCCGGTCTTGACGGATGCTATGTCGCTGAGTATGCACGTCGGCGGCAGCAGCGGCAGCACCTGGCGGAAGGCTTCGATAGTGTATTTGACGGTGACGGCGTTGATGACGAGCTGCGGCTCGAAGGCGCGTATTTCGTCGAGGTTGCTGAATCGTTGGCAGTTGAAGGTGAAGCGGAGGCGCTGCGGGTCGGTGTCGTATACGGCGACTTCGTGCTCGAAGGACAGCAGGTCGCAGAAGAAGCTGCCCATTTTGCCGGCGCCGAGAATCAGTATTTTCATCGTGGTGGGTGTGTCGTTTGTGAGTGGTTGTGAGGTGGAGTAATCCGCTGTGGTGGGGGCTATCGGCGGTTGAGGATTTCGATTTGCTGGCGGACGGATTCTTCGTGTATCGCGGCGAGCACGGTGCGCATAAAGTCGGCGCTCATGCCCATCTCGACGGCTGTGGCTACGCGCGAGTGCATGATGTCGTCGAAACGTCCGGTTTGCAGTACGGGCATGCTGTGTTCCTTTTTGTATAGGCCGATGTCGCGGCATACGCGCATACGTCGTGCAAGGACTTCGAGCAGGTCGTTGTCCAGTCGGTCGATTTCGTGGCGCAGCAGTCTGAGGTTCTCGGTGGATTGTTTCTGCCGACGGATGGTGAGCGTGTCGAGTATGAATCCGAGGACTTCCGGCTCGATTTGTTGTGCTTTGTCCGAGAGTGCGTCATCGGGGTTGCAGTGGCTTTCGATGATTACGCCGTCAAATCCCATATCGAGGGCTTCCTGTGACAGCGGGGCCACCAGTTCGCGCTTGCCGCCCATATGACTTGGGTCGCAGATGATGGGCAGGGCGGGGTAGCGGCGGCGCAGCTCAATGGGGATGTGCCACTGGGGCAGGTTGCGGTAGAGGTGCGGGCCATAGGCACTGAAGCCGCGGTGGATGGCGCCTAGGCGGTGTATCCCGGCGTTGTAGAGGCGTTGTAGGGCGCCTATCCAAAGTTCCAGGTCGGGGTTGACGGGGTTCTTGACCAGGATGGGGATGTCGGCGCCGGCTTCGGCGAGTGCATCGGCGATTTCCTGCATCGCGAAGGGGTTGGCGGTGGTGCGAGCGCCTATCCACAGCATGTCCAGTCCGGCCTCGAGGGCCTGGCGCACGTGTTCGCGGTTGGCTACCTCGGTGGCTACGGCCATTCTGGTGGTTTGGCGTACTTCCTTGAGCCACTGTAGGCCGTCGGCGCCTATGCCTTCGAAGCCTCCGGGGCGTGTGCGCGGCTTCCAGATGCCGGCGCGGAATATGCGCACGCCTTGTGCGGCGAGGCGGCGAGCTGTGTCCAGCACTTGCTGACGTGTTTCGGCGCTGCATGGGCCGGCGATGATGATCGGGCCGGGGCCGGTGGTGCCTTCGAGGCCTAAGGGTTGTATATCTTTCATATTGTGGTAATGTTTTTTAGCGTTGGTTGATTTGTTGGATACGGTCGAGGGCGCGGCGCAGGTTGTGTGGCTTGGCGCACAGGGACAGGCGGATGTATCGGTCGCCGTTGGAGCCGAAGATGCTGCCCGGGGTGATGAACACGCGTGCTTGCTCGAGGATGCGGTCGGCCATGGCTTCGGCCGAAGGCTCGGCTTCGGGGATGCGTGCCCAGACAAACATTCCGCGCTGTGTCGGGTCGAAGGTACAGCCCAGGGCGGTGACTATTCGGTCGACGATGGCGCGGCGTTCGGCGTAGGTGGCGTTGAGCTCGGCGTACCACTCGTCGCCAACGGCGAGAGCGTCCGCCACGGCCGACATCATCGGGGCAAATTGCCCTGAATCGACGTTGCTCTTGACGCGGCGTATCCAGGAGACGTACTCGGCTTTGGCGGCAAGCATTCCGATGCGCCATCCGGCCATATTATGGCTCTTGGACAGCGAGTTCATTTCGATGGCGATGTCCTTGGCACCGGGCACGGAGAGGATGCTCAGCGGATTGTCGTTGAGTATGAAGCTGTATGGGTTGTCGTTGATGACGAGGATGTTGTGGCGCCGTCCGAAGTCTATGAGACGTTCGAACAATTCGCGCGATGCCGGAGCACCGGTGGGCATGTTTGGATAGTTGGTCCACATGATTTTGACGCCGGACAGGTCGGCATGTTCCAGCGCTTCGAAGTCCGGAGTCCATCCGCAGTCTTCACGCAGGTCGTAATACCGGATGTCGGCGCCTACGAGGCGGCTGACCGACGTGTATGTCGGGTATCCCGGATTGGGCAGCAGTACGCCGTCGCCGGGATTGAGGAATGTCAGTGATACGTGCACGATGCCCTCCTTGGAGCCTATCAGCGGCATGATTTCGCTGTCCGCATCGAGGGAGACGCCGAAGCGCTCGCCGTACCAGCGGGCAAAAGCGCGGCGCATCTCGGGAAGGCCCGAACCGAGCTGGTATCCGTGAGTGTCGGGGCGGCGAGCCTGTGCACACAGGGTGTCTATGGCCGCTTGGGGCGGCGGCATATCAGGGCCTCCGATGCCTAAGGAGATGATGTCGGCGCCGGCGGCGTTGAGTTGGGCCACTTCGCGCATCTTGCGTTGCAGGTAGTATTCACGTACGGTGGCTACGCGGTCTGCCGGGCGTATGTCTATGGTGTTCATAATCCTATGCGGTTTATAATTCGGGCGTGGGTGCGTCTTTGTAGAATCCCAAGACTTTGAGGTCGCTCATCAGCGGACGAGCGGCATCCAGGGCTTGTCGGCACCGTTGGATGTCGTTGAATGTTAGGTCTATATAGAAGCGGTATTCCCATTCGCGTCCGATGACGGGCATTGACTGGATGCGGGTCATGTTCATGTCGTATAGCGCCAATACGGTCAGCACCTTGGACAGCGAGCCCTCGGTGTGCGGCAGCGAAAAGACTATAGATGCCTTATCGGCTTCGGCGGTGGCCTCGGCCTCGGCGCCCGGAGCAAGTATCAGAAAACGGGTATAGTTGTGCTTGTTTGTCTCAATACCATCGGCGAGTACCGTCAGACCGTAGGTCAAGGCGGCTTCGACCGGGGCTATGACGGCCATGCATCGGTCGTCCGGGCGCTCTTCGCACAGGGCTCGTGCGGCCCCGGCGGTATCAAAAGCCTCGGACACTCGCCACTGCGGATGAGCCTTGAGAAAGCGATCGCACTGCATGATGGCCATAGGGTGAGAGCGCACCTCCTCGATGTCTTCGAGCCGGTCGCCGGGGAGAGCCAGTAGCGCGTGACTGATGCGCATTTTGTGCTCGCCTATGATGTGTATCGCATTGGTACGCAGCAACTCGTTGTTGGGCAGCAGCGGCCCCGCTATGGTATTTTCAATGGCCATAGCGGCGTAGTCGGCACGGCCTTCGGTGACGGCATTCACCACTTGCTCGAAGCTCTCGCATTCGACCGGAACAACCGGCCTTTCCGATTCGGCAAAATATCGGCGCATGGCCGCGTCATGGAAGCATCCGGCGATGCCCTGTATGGCTACGCGCAGTGGCGCCGCGGTGCCGATGTCTGTTTCGGTGTCGTTGTCGTTGGTCTTTATGTCGTTGTGCAGTATCATTTTATGTTGTGTGTTTCGGTCTTATGCCGAGCCGCTTTGTCGTATATGTATTGAAAAACTGTGTCTGTTTTTTTGAAAATAGAGTCCGAAAAAAATCATCCCGCATGCTTTGCAGCGTGTGGGATGTCGTGTTTGTCTTATCTCAAAAAAATGAGCCTTGGTCGGCTCGGGCGAATAGTAAACATTGTGATTGTTTACACACGAGATCCCGCATCGTTGTGTCCGTAAAATCGGCCATAACGGCAATAAAAGTAATATCGTATGTCTATTCCAATCATTTTGGTGTTATCTTTTCGCCCACAAAGGTAGCAAAAGTTTTTTTCTCCGCCAAAAAATATCTTCATTCGCCCGCCATATTCCAATTCAGCATATACCTCCCGGCGGAAGTGTGAGATCTTTTTTCGTAGTGGAGATATTGTGCATATATTATTCTATTCTTAAAATAATTACATGCAATGATTTACGGATATATTAGAGTGAGCAGTGATAAACAAACTGTTGAGAACCAACGCTTCGAAATCAACAAATTTTGTGAGCGTGAACACATGTCAATAGACGGGTGGATTGAAGAAACTATCTCAGGAACAAAAGCTTATAATAAACGCCAGCTCGGCGTTTTGTTGAAACGTGTCCAAAAAGACGACCTCATCATCTGTGCCGAGCTATCACGCCTTGGCCGTAATCTTTTTATGATTATGGAGATTCTGAATATCTGTATGACCAAGGAATGCCGTGTTTGGACTATCAAAGACAACTACCGCCTCGGTGATGATATCCAAAGCAAAGTCCTTGCGTTCGCTTTCGGCCTTTCTGCTGAAATCGAACGCAATCTAATCGCACAAAGAACTCGAGAAGCCTTGGCCCGACTGAAGGCTGAAGGAAAACAAATTGGGCGGTCAAAAGGAACGAGAAACGTAAGCTTAAATAAAAAATGCAAAGCCAAACATTCCTTTATCGTCGCCCAGTTGGAAAGTGGAATTAGCATTCCTAAAATAGCCCAAAAAGTAAAGGTTGCGCGAGGCACGTTATATCGTTATTTGGCTTATCTCGGAATCCATAATCCTACAAAGGCAACAAACGGTCGATGGGAACGGGGAATTTATTAATCTAAAGAGAACGTCCACTTCTTGAAGACAGACCCCAAAGCACGCTATCAAGGATATACGTTCTATTTTAGAGAGGGTTTTTGTTGGAATAACGTTTTAAACCCAGAAGCCAGACTTTTAAAAGTAAAAATTAAACAAAAATCTGTCAATGACGTAGGTTCGATGGCATTAACATCGAACCTTCCGACATTGCCAAGTGTTTATTTTGTTGGTCTTCTCAATTCCAATATATTGTTTGACTATTATCGAGAGTTCGTTAATTGTTCAGTCAACATCCAAATAAACGATATTAGGCAAATGCCTATTGTTATACCATCTGATAATGAATTAGATGCATTGTTGTTGCTTATTAACGATGCAATCGAACTTAAAACTCAAAATCAGGATGATTTGGTTCTTAAAATAGAAGAACGCATAGATGCAGCTGTCAGGAAGCTATATAGAATATAGCTTCCTGACAAAGCAATCCAGCATTTCTTGAATGCTCGTTTCAGAATATGTTGTACTCTCATGATTCTTAATTCTAAGAGCCTCTAAGTAAATATTTTGAAAGTACTCTATTCCAGATTCTGATGGAATTACAATTGGCAATTGTCGAGCATCATTAATCTGAAAATGGGAGGTATTGTTTATAAAGTTATCTACGTATAGACTAATTAACTCGCTATTTATCAGGCAGACAAAGTACCAATCAGGAATATTTGTTTGCGTGAACAGACTCATACTTAGAACATCAAAAACGCCATTAGATTTAACTCTGGACTTTAAGTGTGTTGAGTTCACGTCTATCCAACAAAAACCCTCTCTAATTTATAGGCGTATAGGTCAAAACGGGTGTTAAAATCGCTATAATAGCGATGATTAACA
>ERZ808258.633-NODE-633-length-13029-cov-5.126021_pt1 | contig 13029 bp, 16 predicted proteins | sample MGYA00521280_ERZ808258 | MGnify/ENA primary metagenome ERZ808258 (study PRJEB31516, sample SAMN03275585) | gut metagenome | biome: mammalia-associated habitat; material: feces | host: Papio cynocephalus | place: Kenya | collected 2012-07-19 ...
ATGATGTTAGAAAGTGTACGTGTTTTCTTCTACCAAATTCCAGTTACTTGTGTGAACTTCTGAAACAACGTTTGTATCGGGGTTATTTTTCAATGTTACAACGTCTTTCGTGAATGTTCCGTTGATCGCATTCTTTCTCACAAAATTGTCACGCATAAACACTCGTTTTGTTGCATCAGTCAAATTCAAAATTGCAAAGTCCGTCGTGTTCTGCACAGAGCAATTACATACAACAACGTTCTGTACATTGTTAAAGTTAAAGGCAGTATCACAATTTAGAAGTGCGTTATCGTCAATTGTAAATAACGAGCAACCTATAGTTAAAGCGATACCATTATGCCACATATTGTTGTGTGCGATTGAAAAGCATGTCACTCGTCCTGCGGTTGTATTGTCGCTGAAAACGCACCACGACAGACCCATGATATAATTGTGGTTAATGTCCACACCTTTTACCATGTCTTTACTGCCTCTAAGGTAAACTGCATAATCTTTGAACTGGTCGATGATATTACCACTGATATTGCATCTAAACACACCGTCAATCAGTAAACCAAATGATGATTTAGGGGTCGTGGTGTTAGCGTCTCCTAAGATTATATTGTTTGCGATGGTCAGCCCCTCCTGTAAATGAGCGTCGCCCTCTTTACCTATTAAGATACCGGCACCAACGGTATGAATGACGTTGCCGATAAACATATTGTTGATAGACCAGTTCACTCCGTCGTCTCCGTCAAGATTCCGGAAATATACGGTGCCAACACCGCTTGTTTGCTGGTCAAAATAGCATTCGCTTACGGTGTTGTCATGGTTTCGCACAGCTAATGGTATACCAGTTCCTGTGTTTGTGAACACGCAATTATGGATATGTGTGTTAATACCAACAACATCCAGCCCCACGTTAGAACCGGCATGTAGAAAAGACAGGTTTTCGATTGTCACGTTCAAAGTGTGATGTTTTATAAAAAACTGCCCATCGCCGGATGTACGAATAACAGCACCGGGCGCGCCAACCAATCTACACGGTTTATCAATAATGACCTGTTCCGTTATAGCATATATTCGTGATGGAAAATACAGCACAACGTTCGATGAAATAGCGTTTTCAATTACTGTTTTCCAGTTAGGGGTCGTGGGATCATCGATAAAATCATCAACACAAACATAGTTTTCTGATAGATGCCCTGCCTCTGTCAAGACAGCCCAACTAAGCTGTTCACCGTCTTCCGTGTACAATGGCACGCTTGAAAAATATCGGGTCACGGGTCTTACATCCGTTTTGTACAAGATATTGTTTAAAATTGTTTTGCCCGTACTGTCAATTTCCGTATCACCGGTTGAATGAAAAACATGCGATGCCGCCGTACTCGCATAGTGACCTGAATTGACCGTGTAGTCTCCTGTTACGCTGTCAATGATATTGTCAGCCGTTCTTTTTAACGTACCACCGGTATCTTCCAGAACGGCACCGATTCTGCAAAGTATCGCTTCTGAAACTGTGAGATTTTTGACATTAACAAGAGGGTCAATCTTCGTAGATTCCGGCATATCAACCGCGGCACGGCATAGACTGTTTCCGTACCACACAAGTTCACCTTTCTTAACCTCACGTGTTGTCACGTCCTGTTCGAACACGGCACCGATCTGTTTTTTCAGCTGTGTAAACTGCCCCTCATAGTTGAAAATCGGCAACCAATAATCTGTATTTGTCAAAAGAACATTTTGTGGCACGGGCTGTTTACTTATATATGCGTCTCCGGTCTGTGGGTCAACAACTACTGTGTTTTTTGTGTACTGTGCTGTAATGTCCCAGTGTATAGGGTCGGCATAGTGTACAATTTCATCTTCGTATAAATTGTTGATTTTATCAATCACTTCCATGATCGTATCCACAATCCACCCTAGATCGTACTGATAGTAGTGTCCGTCCAGATAAAACTGGTTAGTTCTGCTTTTATCAGCGTTAATCAATTTGTCTTTCTGAATAGCCATATTTTACTCCAATCTTGCAATCGCATACAACTGTGAACGTTTATAGTTTTTCGTACAAATTTTGTCGTCTTGATTGCCGCCGGTGCAAGCAATCGTATTGCCCGTTGTGGTGACAGCGCAAAATCCAACGTGCTTTGAAGATGTAGCCGTCATGGTATCGCCTTTCCATAGAAAAAACAAGATATCACCTCGTTTTATTTCAGACGGTATTTTATCTTTTTCATATACCTTACAACATTTTGCATCTTTACAATTTTGTAAAAGCTTGTAAACATTGCACGCTTTTGCAATACCAACACCAGCTAAATAAAGATAATAACTCGCCGCAGATGCACACCATGCCACTTTATATATTTTTCCACCGTAATACCATTTTTGTATCTTTGTTACGGTTTCATCCCATTCTTTTGCGCCAACGTCCTGTTGCATTAGTTCAAGTGGTGTCTTGTTTAAAATTGGATAGGGCACACATGTGCCATTGTCCGTGTCGATTAAAAATTTACTCATCCGGTTTCACCTCTTTTATAAAAGCTGTCAATTCTTTAATAGCCGCCGTGTTGTTGGCTATTACATCTGACAGCGTTTTCACTTCTTCCGTGTGACGTTCACTCTCTGACTGTCGTTCAGATCGGTTCTTGTCCCCCTCTGTTTGAATGTACTGTGCCGCCCAATACAGCACACCACACACGACTGCCCAAGGACCAAAGTTAGTTAAAAGTAACTGCGCAATTTCCATCATATTGTCTTATCCTCCTTTTAATATATGCTTAAACAAAAAGTGTCTCGATAATCTTCTGCAATCTCCTCAATCACGGAATAGCGAACAACTTTTCGTTCAGCTTCTATCATCTGTTGTGTTGTTGTCACACCGATGTTACCAGTCAGACGTGCTTCGTGGGATACTGTAGTATCTTCGTCGACCGTGTTTCGTCCGCTGTTTGTTTCACTTGACGAACTCGTTGCACTTGTAGTTGATGTTTCGTTGATACCATTGTCTGTTCTGGCATCCGGCTGGTAGCTTGAAACGTTTTCAGCCGAAACTTTTTGCTCTGACACTTCCGATCTGTCCACACTTCCGTCTTGTGACGCTGTGCCAGTCCCCTGTGTTTTAACATCTGTCGTACCCAAGACGTTGTGCTCTGTCTTGTCTGTATAGGATTCTGTGCGGTCAAAATTCCATATCGGGTTGTATTCGAACTGTGTGGAAGCTAACAGTTTCTCCCATATTGGCAAACGTCTTTTCGACCATGTACCGACATAATGGTACATATATCCGGGGTCGGGATGTGCAAGTGCCTGGTTACCAAAACGTTCAAGTATACAATTGATAACATCTGTCTTGTCAATCCCATTGGGCACAACCATACTGTCTAGGCATGTGCTGTCCCATTTCAATATGTCTACTGTTGAGCCAGTCGCAAAAAGCTGGTCTGCGAACATATTGCCAAGTGGTTTTCTATATGGCATCGGCTTCACCTCCTATAAAGTCTGAAAAGACAGCTTTCATCTTTGTGCCGTACATCCTGTTGCATCTTTCCAAGCTTTCATCTAGGCATTGCTTCCACACCTCACGTCTGTTGTACCCCTCAGCCGTTGCTATGTGCGTTTCGGCAACGTTCACTCGCTCTTTTTTGTCTATGGGAAGCGGCACTCCAATCTCTCGATAAAAGTCTTCCAGAATTTGCCGCCTACCATCCAGCAACTCCGGTAAGATGAAGTTCTGTTTAAGGTCACGGTCGAGCTGTGTCCACGGCAACGTGTCCGGCTCACCGGGCAACCCCTTGTTCTTCATGTTTTCATTATATACGATGTACGGTTCACCGTTTTCTACACGTTCAAACATTGCTTTGATACTACGTGCCTGATTGTCGTTTTTTGCGGATATTGCATAGGCAAACCGAGCGTTTATCTGTGATTGCCTGATCGCTATCTCCTGAAGCATCAACTCTCGTGCGTATTTTGTTAATATGTCCCAGATACCTTGGTAGTCCGGTGTCATTTTTACAACTTCACACTCTTCACCAATCAACAACGGTCGTGTGAAGTTAAAGTATGGTGTAGCGACAGTCATGGACGTTGGCTCATATTGCAAGCCTACACCGGCAGGTGTCCCCGGCTGGAACGTGATACCGTATGTTTTCGTGTTAAACATAACAAGAAAACCGCACCGAAATAGTCCCCACATGAAAGCGTCTTTGTCAATCTGTATCTGATCTTTACCAGCTTTAGGCAACCCCTCGATGTCGTATAACGTTCTCATCCTCTGAAAAAGTGAACGTTCCCAGTAGTCTTGGGAAAAGCGTGAAAAGTTTGGTGGATTGCAAGCTGAACCACCGTAATAGTTATTGTAAGTATACATAATGTTGCACCTCATTCGATAAACGTGCCACCGTCCATATAGAACGATATCCCGCTTTTTTCAGCACCTCGCATAGCTCCGGTGCATGAAAAGCCACGTGTTTTACAATAGCCTGCAACAGGTGTCCCCATTGCCATGACCGGATGTCCATACACGGCAGAAAAAGCGGCATCGTCAATCGGTGGATAATACAGCACGGTAAGCTTAGCGGTCTGTTCCTGACCATAGGCGGCTGATGAGCCAAGTGACCCCGAACATTGTAAAACCGGTGTGATGGACTGCATATAGCCGTTGCCTATTTTCTCCATGCCCTGTATTGTCTGCTCTACACCACCGGATATATCCCATGGGTTTGATATGGTAGCAAGTGCGCCAGCACCGGCTTGAATGCCGCCAGTGATAGCGGAAACTGTCCCGTTCACTAGATTGCTGATCGGAACGTTAGACGCCCCGATCGGATACGGTGAGCCGATAGAACCAGAACCGGTATACACCGTATAACCGGTATCTGTTTCAACCCTGACGCATATTCCGCCGGATAGAATCTCGCAAGACCATGCAACATTTAGTGATGCAGCCGTGTTGCACTGGTCGACAGGAATGGCCACAGTTCCTATATACGGTACATACATGGATAGCTGGCAGTTCATTCGCCGCCAGTCGTTCACCTGCCACGGTATGGAAACGTTCGTTACGTCTGTTATAACAAAATCAGACGTGATGTTATCAGCTAAGACTCCCGTGTCAAAGTCTCCAAGCCAAATATAACTACGTCCTGTCCATGGAATAGCACTTTTTGATACTGGTATCCACGTACAGTTACGGATAGCAGAGATTGCTGACCCCTGCGACACGTTCTGGACTGTTAGATATTTTACAATGTCCTCAATAGTCGTGAGAGCCTGTAGTGCTGTTGTGGCATCCTGTGACACTTTGTTTATCAATTGCCCAATCTCGTTGCCAGATAAGCCAAACGTTAGCGTTGCGCCGTTTGAACCGACAGCCGATAGAATGAACGTACCAGCGTTCGATAATACACCTTTTGACGGGATGTTTACCGTCTTTGTTGTTATCGTTGGTGCTTCTGCTACGTTCTGTCTGGCATCTCGGAGTCGTGTTTTGTTGCCTGATGCATCCGTGTTAAAGCCGTATTCTATGAAACACTTCGTGTTCACGATGTCACTTTTATACGTAGCAAGGATGTCCATAGCTCCCGATATCTCGTAACCGTTGTTACGGACTGTTACGATAGACGTTATCCAGTAGTATGCATGCAAAAAGGGGATATACATATAATTCCACTGCGGATAATCCGCAGTGTAATATATGCTGATCGTTGGTCTGTCCAAGTCCTTGTCAGCTTTCCAGACGGCTGATGTCTCATACCAGCCGCCTGTATCAGGCTGTAATGTAGAATTGACACGTTTTGTCGTTGTACCAAATCTAACAGTAAATGCCATGTGTTAAGCCTCGTCTTTCATATAAAACAGAACCATATTTTCGGTTGCATCGTATCTATAATCTTTTGCCCAATGATATACTGTATTATAGTAATTACCACGTGCATTGATTGGTGTTGTGAGTACGTCATTCTGCCTGTATGTTACATTCAGCGCGTCCTGATCGTATAAAAGACCGATCACTTTAATGTCGGATACCTCCGGCTTGTCAATCGATAGACCTGTTGTTACGTCTAAACAGTTTGGGGCAACCCGAATCTCCAGAGGGTCGGCTGGTGTTTGCCAGTATGCAATGCGTTCTGCCTGTTCCAGCTGTAAATAACCATCGTGGAACACACTGGACATAACCTCTGATTCTGCGTCATACCAGATTTTAGATGCAAGTAAAAGCCGCTGATTAGCTCGTGGGGTGTGTCTGTAAAGTGTTGATAGCACCTCACCATTATCGTCCATCTTATTCTGCGGTGTCAAATGATAAAGTTTCGTATTCTTTGTCAGCAAGTCAGATGTATACTTGACTAATGATACGAATTTCTTAGCGAAAGCACTGAATACAGCCGAATCATTCAAAATTTTATCTGTTGTGATAGTATCGTCGCCTGTCAGTTCCTTGTACCACGTGGTCAGATTAATCTTCATTTCTGTATTTCCTGTACTATAAGTTGCCGCAATCGCATTCAACACAAGTGCCCGGTTTTCTGCTTCTTTCATCATCTGAATTTCATTACCAATTTGAATTGCTTCACCTCTGTAAAATCTGTCAAAATCTTCAGCATTCGAAAAAGCGACTTTTAACTGACTAAGAAATCTGGTATAAGATTTTTGTAATACTTTCACACCACCGAACTGAATTTCAAGTGGATATCTTTTTCTGATTGAGTACGGGTCAGTGCTCATTCCATCCAGTAACTGCGGACTCTGAGTACGATCAGAACTCGTAATATGTGACTGATCAGCTTCAAACCCATCACTATAGTAAGAAATTTTTCTTGTAATCTGTCCGTATGCTTCATTGTCAGACTCAACCATCGCAAAGGAACCAGAATACGGTCGGACGCCAATTAAAACTTTACCCATTGCCATTGAAAGCGCATTCAGGGTGTTTTCGTATCCGTAAATCTGAGCAGCCTGTCCTACAGTAATCGTCTGACCTAATAAAGACGTCTTTATTGGATCACCTGCCTGCTGACCAATCAGCGTGTTAAAACTCGAGAATATGTTAGTTGGCGTAACTGAATTTCCCATTACTTATCCTCCTTACTCAATGGCTGTCCGTCCATCATACCCGGAATCATGCTTTTTAAAATGCCGTCAAGTCCCATGGGTTCTGGCATTTCTGTGGTTACCTTAGGTGAACGTTTTTCAAGTGCTTCGATACGTTTTATCAACGCATCGTCTTCGTCTCTTTTCTCGTACATCTGTTCCAGAGCGTCCAGACGTTCAGCCACCGTCATGTCTTCTTTTTTCTTTTCTTCCGGCTTCTTTTCTTTCTGTTTCTTTTCTTCCGGTTTTCCAATTTCCGTCATTTTCTGCATCATCTGAAAAAACTGGAAAAACTTCATCATGTTCTCAAAATCCATCGTTTTGTCCTTTCTTCGTGATTAAATTATAAAAGAGCTGGCAATGGGCAATCACGACAAGCCGCCCCTCTGTCTTCCGGACAGTCGCTTTTGTGGGGCTTGCCAGCTCCACCTATAATATACCTTTTTTACATATCACTTGTCAATCGAAAAATATCGTTTGAAATATAGCATCGTTTCGGCATCTGAAAAATATACAAGCCCTCGATTGAAAAACTCTCGTATGATAGGGAACTCGAGTTGTGCTAAAATTTTATCGTTTTCACTTTCGCCGTATCCCCTCTTGCCATGCCTTGACCTGCATACATATATAGACGTACCGTTTGTATACAAAAACACTTCCCCCGCTCTCGTTAAAGGCACATGTCCTTTTATGTCCCGAGGACGTATCTTTTCGGCATCATCGTACGCGAAACTGTTTTCCAATGCCGTTCCAAGATACTCTTTTGCCGTATCCTGTGCAAGCAAAAACCGGTTCATTGCTGTTTTTCTGTGCTGTTCCGTAATGCCTTTGGAAAGCGGGCGGATAACAAGACATGAATCGTTCACGATTGTATATTCTTGCTTTTTGCGTTCCATTTTATCCAAAACGTTTATCAAGCCAAGTGTTTCGAGGATTGCATTATCCCTATCAAAAGCATTGGCGGCAAGCCACATCTTTAACGGTGGTTTGCCCTGTAGCTCACGGTTGCCATTGATCGTGGTGTAAGCGTTCAGTAAAGCATCGCCCTCGTGTTTTCTTCTTAGTACAGTTTTTTCTGGGATGAACTCGTCGAGAAAAACATCTGTAAACGCTCCACCTGAAAAGCCACGCATCTTTGCAATTGTCGACAACGATAGCATAATGCCTTTGTTTTCAAACTCTGTCTCGCTTATCTCTTCACCAAAAGCATACACTTTTCCGTCACGTTGAAACGTTATGTGTATGTCCTCCTGCTCCAATGGAATAAAAGGATTAAGATCGTCGTTAGACGTTATAAGGTCAAGCTCATCTTTTGTACGTCTTAGATATATAAATGGTGTGCCTTTCTGACATAACGTTTTCAATATGCCATACGTTTTTCCGATCTGCCTAGCACCTACAATCACAATTAGCCAGATACCGGGGATACGGTCGATGACTGGAATATCCAGCCACCCCGATTCCGTGTAAAGGTTTTCAGCTTTAAACATTTTCGACCAACTCCAACACCTTGTCAATCAGTCGCTGTTCATCCTCTTCTGTCAGATACACGGCATACTCTCCGTAGTATTTCCCATCTTTGCCCTTGTGGCTCGGTGGCGCAATGAAAAAGCCGCCATCTGTTTTCTGAATTAAACGCATATTGTAAAGGGCAAAGCCGTGACAGGAAAGTACAAACGAAACGACTGTTTCTGACAGTACATGAACGTTTTTTACAGTAGCTTCATATCCAGCAAGATCAAAATATACACGTGTTGTTGTCTGTTTTTTTGTAAATGCCATAATTATTTCTCCTTTATTAACTAATCATTATTTCATCGTATCTTGTTTCAATGTAGTCGGGCACGCCGTTTGATATCATGTATTCCCGAGGCTTCATCACAATGAAGCTTGCAGTCTGTGTTTTTCTGCTCCATTCCGTACGAACTCTGACAGGCTCATCATGATATGTAAGAGCCAGTCCCCCTGCGTCTTTGATGAAAAAACCGTCTCGCATGTTTTCGAGATTGTCTCTCATTGCCTTTACGCCTTTATCTTTTTGTACACCGGATATTGTCACTTCGATATTACCAGATACCGTTCTCACAGCGTAACACTTTGCGTGCAAGAACACGAACTCTTTATATCCGTATGTGTTGTCCGGGTGCTCATCCTCGGCGGCGCCGATATATACGGGGCATCCCTCGCCTTTATATACAACGGCATCCCTATGGATGCATTGCTGGATAATCTTTTCATTATACGCTCTCACCTCCTCTTTTTTGCCGCCTTGGTATTTTACGCTGTCTGTGTCCCAGTATATAAGGTTTTCCCAGCCGACAGCCTTTTGTAGCTCATACAGCTTCAAACGTGTCAATGAAGATGTCCATAACCCCCACAAAAAAGGAAGTCTGTTCTTCTGAAGTTTTACCAATGCTTCATCATCTTTTTCTTGCATGGCTTCCTGCCAGTTTGTACTTTCGTATATCATGCCATCATCGTTGATAGATAAAACGTGCTCTTCTCGCACTCTCTTTTGTGCACATGCTCCAAAAATCGTGTTAACACATATCTTCGCAAAATTACGATCAGCACCCGGTGTCGCCGTTTCTTTCGTTTTGAAAAAGTCCAGTACCGCCCCTCTGAAAGAATCCGGTAGATACTGCAAATAAAATGCGAAACCAGTAACAAGGGTTAGTTGAGTGTATAAATATGACTGTTTTATACGTTGATAATCGTTACTGTCGCAGTACGCGAAACAGGCGTCTGCCCCCATCAAGCGTCCATTGTCCGTGCCGTGTTTGTTTAAAATGTCGCGGCACTTTGACACGCTTATAACCGGGTTCGGGCATTCCGGTCTGACCTGTATATTTTGTATGCACACCTCACCTATCCAGCCGTAGCCGTTATCTATCAGACGTTGCAAGTGCTCCTCGCCGGTGCCTGACGGTAGATCGATTGGCTTCCCGCTTGGGAATTTCCAAAGAACTTGCTGTGAGGGGTGTGCAGATTTTAGATCGTAGCTGTTACAATCTTTGTATATTGTACCACTTCTCCATCTTGTGCCGTGTGTATCGCCCCCTGCCATAGCGTTATATGCCAATGTCAATTGTTCCTTTGATAATATAAGATCGTTCAACGCTCGCATCGTTTTACCATCGTGCAAGTGTCGGTCGACCTCTTCCAACACCATGCTAGTGTTGGTTAGGGGTATCGTGGCTGTATTATAACCACGTTCTTCTTTTAGCTTGTCTATCGCCTCCGCCAGTCCTACTACATCCCACAAGCAATAAGCTTCTTCCTGCTCCGAAAGTGGGGTATCCGGTGTTCGGTATGCCGTATAATCAAGATCACCAGCAAGCTTTTCATGGGACAAGCCTTTTGTGGCTCTGGCTAGGCTCTTTTGAAAAAGCCGTAGACTGTCTCTAAATTCCACACCGATCGCCAGGTAGGTTATCGTTAAAGCTTTTCTATTCTTTACAAACAGCGTTTGGGGCATCCCCCATCGTTTAGCTAGAATCTGTGTGATGTATACGTGCTCATAGCCAAGATTATGAACGTAAATAACAATACGCTGTTTCTCTTGTAAGTGCAATAACTCCACAAGCTTTTCAATCAGCTCAATAAAATCCTCGATATATCTAAAAAGAAAAGACCTATCAAAGAAACAGCCCTGAAAAGAATATGCAAAGCCATCTGTTTCCGTGTTCGTTGTCTCGATGTCAAACGTACACGTTCCGTTGATGTAGCAAGTCTTTCCTCGCCCTCTTTTCTTCACTATTTCATAACCATATCTGTCCAGCTCCTCGATCATCTCCTCCGGTGTATCGTAAACTGTCACGTCTCTTATACGATGCATCTTATTGATCACTTCCTCGCTAAATATTGTAACAAAGCCTCACCCGGTGTCTTTACCGCTTCTTCCTGTAAAACGGCATCAATGATATCCGTCTTTCCAGAAGTGATAGCTTCATATATTACGTTTGATGCATACAGTTTCTCGACACGTTTTGTATAGTACCGTTCAACCATGTCATAAAACTCCTCTTCCGTTCCTGTAAACCCTCTCGTTTTTGCCGTTTCGTACCGTTTCTTGTTAGCACAACGCACACCAGCCGATGTCGATGTTTGTGCTGACATGAAACTACGTAGAACAGCATACTCTCGTTGAAGCTGTGCTCTTGTCAGTTTTTTAGCGGATTCCTTAAAACGTTTTCGCCCCAGTGCCGTCACAGCATGGGCATACATACCAGACGTAAATCCCGCTTTCTCTAAATCTCGCAGACGGCTGTTTGCGGCTTTTCCGGCTCTCTCCACAGCTTTGCGTAAAACCTCAGTAGACGCTTTGCTAACGTCACCGATATCATATCTAGCCCAGTATCCAATCTGATACTTTGGCATATTTTTCACCCTCCTTTTTTACCACGATACTGTCTAAATACGACAGATTGGGCACGACTGAAAAGACCTTTAAAGCCGTTTCACTTTTTCCTTTATACTCATATACACGTGTGCTATATGAGTAATAATTTAAACAAGCAACAAGTTCACGACAGTTTCTATGACTGTCAACAACTGTCGCTGACCTACATTGCCGTTTTCTACTATCAGTTAAGCAAAGATACATTTTCATCGTCGTCACCCCCTAAACATCCCAAAAGCCAAAGAATATCTTCCACATCCTCAGCGTCACCTGCATACCAAGGGTCACCGCCGTCAATCCCGAAAACAAGTAACCCGATGACACCTCTCGTGATATATACGGTTCTACCTTTTACACTGGCTATAATATATTCGGCACCTGTCTTTTCGTTCACTATATGCTGAACAAAAACAATATCAGACCAACAAGCTTTTTGCTTTATACTGTCCAGCAAATCCCGTGCCAGTATTTCAAAATCATAAATTCTTTTCATAATGCTAAACCCCCATGTTCTTTTAAAATTCGATTTACAATTGCCGCCGGACTCTTACTTTCCCCCAGCAAGTACCAACAGCCGTCATACTCTGATAACGCATACCATCCGTGATACTTTCGTATCTCGAATTTAATGTCATACCGTACGTCGTACGGCATGGCTATAATCACATTGTCGTACACTTCACAGCGGCATGCAAGCCGCTGTTTTATCTGATCTAACATTTTCTTCATTTTTATCCTCCTACTGTGGAGGTATGCAATCCTGCCCAAAAAACAGGATTGACGCCACGCATACCGAAAAAAGTATTATTTCAACTACAGTGTCTAAATGTTTCATTAGCCCTCCTTCACTATCACTTCAACTTCACCGTCCGCCATTGTAAAATAACGAACTTTTCGCTCATCCATAAACATCTCCTCGGCAAATCGTCTTTCGACTAAATTGCCGGTACAGTTTCTTACATTGACATACGTGTCGGAACGCACATCATCCCAGCTTAATAATAAACTTCCTATCGTCATACTTTGTAACTCCTTTTCTGACTGTATAATAAAAAACCCCGTCTCCATGAATACCATACCCCGTTCTACGTGGAATCCACGCTCTGAGAGCAACTCTCCTTCGAACTCCGTGACAGGTTCTACTGCCACTGGGTGCGAAACCCCCTTTACGGCATATACACCGCCGTATAAAATCTCGCCAAAGTTCTCCACTTCGGCGTCTACTTCTTTTGGCTGAACCCCTGAACGTTCAGCCACAATAGTTGACCATTTCTTCATTTTTTTCTCCTTTTTTCGTGATTGCCTATCTCTTTGTTACAAGTATATAATACAAATAACTCGTGAACATGGTATAAACAAATTGTAAACATAATGTTAACAATTTACTTTGAAAATCAAAGTCCTTAATCCGTTCACGACTGCATACTTTGAAAGTCAAAGTAATATATGTGTTCACGACTGTGACAGTTGACAGACGTTTACTTATTGTTCACGTTCGTCCCATACCCCTGGGGGGTATCGAATTATGTTCACGTTTAGGTCATGTGTACTCT
>ERZ808258.638-NODE-638-length-12989-cov-3.403665_pt1 | contig 12989 bp, 6 predicted proteins | sample MGYA00521280_ERZ808258 | MGnify/ENA primary metagenome ERZ808258 (study PRJEB31516, sample SAMN03275585) | gut metagenome | biome: mammalia-associated habitat; material: feces | host: Papio cynocephalus | place: Kenya | collected 2012-07-19 ...
ACCGTAAGCAGCCAGAGCTTTGTAGATAGGACGACGCAATTTGAGCTTGCGAATGATAGCGCCGGGACGTAAATCGAAGTTCTTTCGTACCAAGGCAATAATATCGGAGACGGGGATAGTCTCGGTGCCGAAGGTATCGATGGAAACGCTCACAGGCTCAGCTACGCCAATAGCGTAAGCGAGAGCTACTTCACATCTGGAAGCTAAACCGGCAGCTACGATATTTTTAGCCACGTAACGAGCGGCGTAGCAAGCAGAACGGTCAACTTTCGTCGGATCTTTGCCGGAGAAGGCACCGCCGCCATGAGCAGCCATACCGCCGTAGGTATCGACGATAATTTTACGTCCGGTTAAGCCAGTGTCGCCCTGAGGACCGCCGATAACGAAACGGCCGGTGGGGTTGACCAAGATGCGAGGGGAGACGATCTTGTCGCCTTCTTTTTTAATGAACTGAGCGGGCACGATAGGAAGAATTACGTACTCGATCATATCTTTGCGAATTTGCTCTAAGGACACATCGGGATCGTGTTGAGTGGAAATGACGATAGTGTCGATAGCTACGGGCTTACCGTTTTCATAGCGAACGGTTACCTGAGTTTTACCATCGGGACGGAGGTAACTCAAAACGTTGGTCTTGCGAACCTTAGCTAACTGGAAAGCCAAAGCGTGAGAGAGCTGAATAGGCAAGGGCATAAGCTCAGGAGTCTCGTCGCAAGCATAGCCGAACATCATACCTTGGTCACCGGCGCCTACGGCGTCTTCTTCTTCGGCCTTGTCTTTTTCGTCACGTACTTCTAAAGCGCAGTCTACGCCCTGAGCAATGTCGGGGGACTGACCGTCGATAGAAATGAGCACGCCGCAGCTACGTCCGTCAATACCGTAATCGGGGCAATCATAGCCAATTTCAACTAAGGTTTTGCGTACGATGTCAGCGATGTCGATGTAGGCTGAAGAAGTGATCTGACCGGCAATATGAGCGCAACCGGTGTGAAGGAAAGTCTCGCAAGCAACGCGGGATTGAGGATCTTCAGCTAAGAAAGCATCCAAAATAGCATCAGAAATCTGATCGGCCACCTTGTCAGGATGTCCCTCAGTTACAGATTCTGAGGTAAAAAGTTCGTAGTTATTAGCCAAAATAAATAAGCTCCTTGTTTGATTAACAGCTTAAATTTCTAAGCTGCCATACAACCGCCGACTTAAACTTCTGAGGGGTAAAGCAACAAAATCGGCTCTCTATTTTTAGGCACACAACTTTGAGGGGGAAGGAGCGCCGCCTAAATTACAACTAATGGAGTGACGCACTTGGCGCCACTCCACTTAGCTTACAAAAAAATCTGTTATTGACGGCCACATTCTAGCAGATTGAGACCAGCTTGACCAGAGGCTCTACATTATAAAGTATCTGTCAAGGAATTGTCTTCCGTCTTTTTAGCTTTATCCTGCTTATCGGCAGTAGAAGTTTTGTCAGATTTTTCTTTATCCTTATTGTCAGCTTTAGAATCGGAATTTCCGACCGCACTATCGCGTAAATTTTTGGACTCTTGAGTGTTGTCTACCGAATCTTTGTCTTTTTTGCTTTCAGCTTTGGAAGAATTGCCATCGGAACTAAATTCGTCAAGCATAGAATCTCCGCCACCTTCGCCTCTAGTTTGATATTTGGCAGTAGGATAGGGAGCAGGCTTGGGACCGTACAAGTGGATAGGATCGCGCTGGTGGATAATTTGGATACGGTTGCTACCAGCGTCGGCTACGTAGAACATTTGGCCTAAACCTTCAGAAATTTGTTGTGGATGGTGCAAAGCCGCATTTTCGCTGCCGCCTACGCCCCACTCAGTAATGAAGACGCCGTTGCCAGTAAACTTTTGAATACGGTTATTGCCCGTATCTGATACCAATACGTTGCCATCATACATGACCAGAACGTCGGTAGGCTTGTCAAATTCGCCAGGGCCTTTACCAGGAAGTCCCCACTTAAGCAAAAGCTCTCCATCAGCGTTAAATTTCAAAATCTGATTGGACTTAGTATTGGCTACGTAAATTTCGTCGTTAACATTTAAATCCAGGCCCCAAGGCTGATTTAAATTGAGTGAACCGTTGTTTTCCAAGGCAGACACAAATTCGCCCTTGGGATTGAAAAGTTGTAAACGGTTGTTGCGAGCGTCAGTTACCCACATATAGCCTTCGCTATCGAAAGCAATGCCAATAGGGGCGGCAAATTGCCCTTCTCCTTGGCCTAAAGAGCCAACTTCGCCGAGATATTCGCCTTGAGTAGTGAAGTGGAGTAAGCGGTTGTTGCCTGTATCGGAAACCCAAATAGTATTGTCCGGGGCCAATTTAATGCGCAAAGGCTCGCGCAATTGAGCGTCGCCGGAGCCTTGAGAACCCCAAACGTCGATAAGTTTACCTTGAGGATCAAAGCGTTGGATGCGGCAATTTCTAGTATCTAAGGCGTAAATGTTGCCGCTGGCGTCGACGGTAACTCCGGTCGGCTCATTTAATTCGCCAGCTCCTTTGCCAGCTAAACCAGTACCGATAGTTCTTTCAAATGAGGGGGGAAGCTCGTTTTGAGTGTAATACCAGACTAGGGCTGCCGCCCCGCCTAAAAATAGCACAAAGACGAACGTCCATATCAAAAGGCGATAACTGCGCACGATAAACTCCGAAATATTATGTTGTAGACTTTTGCCCTGACTTAAGCCAGCAATCAAGCTAAAACGGCCAGAAACGAAAAGCCCCAACCTTCTCATAAGGCTCGAATCCCTTTCTTTTTTGCGACTTGTCTTCCTTCCTCGAAGGTATTGTCTCCCAAGGCCAACTGAAACTATTGAGCAATGGTACTTCGCACAATTTATATGATTATTGAGCCTTTTAAAAGCGTCCTTTCCGTGAGGTGCGCTTGAGCATAAAAGTTAATGTGAATTGCATATAAAACCAGGTAAAAATAATAAAAAGATGTTGTGTTTGTATATGCATTTAATATTGACAGCTAATCCTTAAGTCATTAGAATACAACAGGCGAAATGCGTTGTTTAACCTTCTAGGCTGTCTAGTTTGGGTGGGGGCAGATGAAGGTGCAACTAATAAGTTTTGCTTGGCTGCCTATAGGTTTGGGAAATTGGCAGCTTTGGCAAAGTGGAGTATAAGTAGAAATGTCTATAACTAAGAATGCCACCAAGACCGGCACCAAGAGCAGAGTTACTTTTAAGTTGAGCACTGAAAAAGCCGACGATTTTAATGCTCGTCGCGTTGTGGTAGTGGGCGATTTCTGCGATTGGAAGGTTGAGCAAGGTAAAGAGATGTCTATTTTGAAAGACGGATCTTTCAGTGCCACCATCACCTTAGATGCCGGTAAAAGTTATCAGTTTAAATATGTAGTCAATCCTGGTGAGAGTGATTGCCGTTGGGAAAATGATGAGCGCCCCGATAATTGGGTGACCGATAGCAACGGTAATAGCAATTCCTTGGTAGTGATCGATTAAAGTTTCGCTATAAAATTGGCAAGAATCAACGTTCGGGTAGGTGTTTGCCTGAATGCAAAGCCCATCTGAGCGCAAGTTTGTTTGAACGTCCAAGTAATAGAAGTCCGAAAAGTGAGGCAGATTTTAGGCTGTCCGCGGCAAACACTTATCGGCGCTTGAGGTTCTGCAGTTTTTCAAAAAGCTTCCGAGGCTGCAGAGATTTAGATCTTCAGACAAAAAAGAGAGCCACGCAAATATTTTTGCTTGGCTCTTTTCGTTTTTAGCGCAATATGTTTGGCTACGTAGTTTTTCAGCTTAGAGACGTTGCTAATGTTCTGCCCGCCCATTAGCACGTAATGTTAGCTGCATTTTTTACCATATCTACGCTCCGGCTGACTGGCCTGGCGGCCAGAGGCCTGCGCTACCGATATGGTGAAAAAATTCCGCTACAAGTTTTGGCTGCGGGCTCGTGTTCATGTTGGCTGGCTCCAACAGCGGCTCTTCCAGGCTCGAACTGACCGAGCTGAAGATCGGCCAATATTCTTCGCCTTCCATCACCGCCGTCTCCGCCTGTTGGTTAAAAACTACGAACTAACAGACGCTGTGCCAGCGTAAACTTGTTTTGTTGCACTATATGAGGATAGCTGTAACCGGCTTATAAACAGGCTACAAAATAGCCTAATTGTGAAGTTTAAGGCCATAAAAAACGCCGGTTATACCACCGGAGAAAACTTTTTCGCGTCAGCGATGTTTTCGAGGATGGCTATAACCGGCTTATAAACAGGCCTTAAACTTAACATACAGAGGCGCTATTTATTTTTGCTTTGCAATTCCTTTAAGCGCTGTTGTAAAGCTTTTTGCCTTTGGCGAGTAGCGTCGATCTCTTTTTGAGGTAAGCCGCCGACTTCAAACAATTCCTCTTGGCTACTTAAAGTGCGCTCACATTGGCTAAGCTCGCTCTTCACTTGCAAAAGCTCCTGAATATAAGCATCTTGCTTGTCTTTTTTGTAGTTTTTTACAGTTTTGCTTAAATTTTGGTCTTTCGCTACCAAATTATTGACAAAATTTTGCACATCTTGCCAGCTCAAGCCGCGCTTTTGTGCTTCTTGTTGAGCTTTAAGCGTGCGTTTATGACAAAGATCGAGCTGCTTTTGCAATTTTTTGATTCGGCTCGGATTTTCTTTTTGTGAAGTTTTGACTTTAAGCAAATCGCGACGAGTATTTTCTAAGTTGCGGCGCGTCTGTTCTACTTCGCGACGCGAAACTAAGCCGTCCTCGAAATATTTTTCCATATTGCGCAAAGCCAACCGCTTCTCTGTATAGCGCTCTTCAAGTTTTTTTCTTTCGATTTGGTCGAGCTTATTTTCTCTAGCCCTAGCTTCAACTTCTTCTTTGACGGTCTCTTCATTGTTGTAAGCGCTCAGCCAAGCAACCATAAGTTGCTCGCGGCTGGTGACAGGTTGTACTTGCAAAGCTCCAGCCATAACCGCTTGTTTATCTTTTTCGCCAAAGGGAATATAAGCTCCGTCAGCGCCGCGCATTTTTACGTCGACATGGTTGACGGCAATAGTTCCCACTGTATCGCCCACATTGATAACCTGGCCCAGCCTAGCTACCGGCACTATGTGGCCGTAAGTAACTTCTATGCCGTTGGAGGAGGCTACAGTTACGCCCCATTCTCCGTCTGCCCAAGGAGCAATAGAAACGACTGTGCCGGGCCAACCGGCGCGAGCGGCAGTTCCGGCTTGCATGGCAATATCGTAACCCAAGTGCAAACCGGCGCGGCGACGATACATAGAGACTGAGCGATAATCATAAAAAGTGCTAGTAACGCAAGCCCAAGAGCAAGACTGGCGCTGTAAATTCACTAGATCTGTTAAAGAAGTAATTTGCGGCACGGCAGCCGGAGTAGGCTTAGTGGCGCTAGGCATACCGTATTTTTTTTGAGCAGCTTTTATTACTTCCGGCACCGCCGCGCTGCTCGGTTTCTTTTCGGCCAAAGCAGCACTTGGGCTGAATAAACAAGCCAAAACAGCCACAGCTAACACATATTTAGATGGTGATGAATACTGACTAAACATAATAAATAAATCTTTCCTGGGGGTAGATTATCATTAACTGTTTAGTCAGTCAACGAAAAGAGCGAAAATAGCCTCGAGTGCATGTCTGACTTAGTCACCGTACCACACATAAGCAGTGTAGCGACCGCCGCTAAGTTTGCGTATTTTGTTTCCTTTGAGCAATTCGGCCAAAGTGCGTTGAATAGTAGTTGAGCTTATATCTGGACATTTTTTAGCCAGCTCGGCTTTAGTTATAGGGCCTAAATTTTCTTTAATAATGGTAGTTAAGCGTTCAGCTTTAGTTAGGCCGCTAACTGTGAGAATTTTTACTCGCGAAGCAAATTCTTTATAAGCTGCGACTATAACTCCTAGCATATAACGTACAAAAGGAGCGTAATCATTTTGGCTATCATGCCAACCGACAGAGCTGGCTTGCAAGCTTTCGTAGTAAGTTTCTTTGCTTTGTTCAATCAATTTTTCAATGCTGATATATTTTCCCACAATATAACCGGCGCGGTAAAGTAAAAGCAGCGTCAGTAAGCGGCTCATACGTCCATTGCCGTCTTGGAAAGGATGGATACAAAGAAAATCCAAAATAAACATAGGAATTAAAAGTAGGGGATCGAGCTGGCTATTTTGCAAAGCGTCATTGAAAGAAGCGCACAGAACTTCTACATTTTCAGCAGTTTCCCAAGCGGCTACAGGCTGAAAACGCAGCTTTTTATTGCCTTGGCTGTCTACTTCAGCGATTTGGTTATCGACAGCTTTAAATTTTCCGCCAGCACTAGCGGAAAATTTGTATAAGTCGCGGTGTAATTGCAGCAAAATAGAAGGCTTAATCGGTATATAATCGTGGCTTTCGTGGATAGTGTTTAGCACGTCGCGATAGCCGGCGATCTCTTGTTCGCTGCGCGTTTTGGGAGCAGTCTTTTCGGCCATAAGCTCTTGCAAACGCTCGTTGGCAGTGTAAATACCCTCAATTTTGTTGGAAGCTTCCGTACTTTGAATCTTGGCAACTTCGACCAGTTTAGCCAAAGTGTCGGCTTGAGCTTCAATAAATAGATTTTGCTCGCCCTTGTATTCGCGAATAGTTAGCAACAAAGAGACAATATCTGGTTGCAATAAGGTTCTATAGTTGGCTTCAAAGTTATAGTTTGGCATACTTCCGCACCGCATTTATATTTTGGCTGGGCTTTAGTATACCATTTCAGTTTAGTCATCAATAGTTTTAATTTAGTCATTTTAGCTTTAAATGACTAAATTAAAACAGGTGATGGTGTAATTAAACTTAGGTAACGATACCGCAGTACGGATTTTAGCAAACTGGGCGGTTGCCTCTTAGTTTGCTATAGGTAGCTTTAAATACCATATTGCTAAGCCATTCCTTGAAGCTAGCGTTGCTCTGGAACTGGTCAAATAGTTCGTACCAGTCGCTAAATCTAGCCAGGATAGCTTCATCTAAGGCTTTGTCGCTTTCCATTTTGGCATTTTCTTTATCGGAATTTTTGGCTGCATTTTTGTAGTTTTGGTTTTGGGCTACAGCTTGAGGCAAAGTGGAGATCTGTTGCTTTATGTTGTCTTTGTCTTGCCAATCGATATTGCCAAAAAAGCTGTTAAATTCCTCTAAAATAGCTGTTAAAGGATCTAGTTCAGCTTCTTTAGGTTGCATGGCTTGGCCTACTGGAACTGGGTTTATTTCGGCGTTGGCATCTTCTAAGCGGATAGACATCATGCTTTGGGCCTGGATCCTGTAACTATCTAAATCTATAGCTTGCAAAATACCGGCAGTAAGATCGTCTTCTAAAGGCGCTGGCAACTTGGGTAAAAGTAAAGTTAAGAAAATAGAGAGCTTTTCCCACTCAGGGCTGCCGTAGGGCATAATGGCTCCTAAAAAACTGTAAGTCCTGACAAATGATTTGGCGGCACTCTTAAATTTAACTTGATCTTCTCTATCTAAGTCTTTATAGTTGGCGGCACAATTATCCAAAATAGGATCAAGCTGGTTGCGGTTGGCTTTATGTAAATACAAGTCTACCAGTAAATTTATTTGGCTTTGGGTGTAAACTTGGTGATTTTCCATTTCGCTTACTAAGTCGTTAAGCTTATTAGGATCGGTTTCTCCGGAAAGAATGGTCGTGCGATAGTAAGCGGAAAAAGCTTCTTCTATGGTTTTGGCATCGTTAGCAAAATCGAGCACAAAAGTATCGAATTTTTGCGGATGAGCTCTATTTAAGCGGGAAAGCGTTTGCACGGCTTTTATGTCGCTTAGTTGTTTGTCTACATACATAGTATGCAAAAGCGGCTCGTCAAAACCGGTTTGGAATTTATTAGCTACAATTAAAAAGCGATAGGGATCTTCTTTAAATTTGTCGGGAATTTGGCTGCTGGGAAAACCGTTGAGGCTAGCTTCCGTGCAAATTTGGCCGTCATATTCTTTTTCACCAGAAAAAGCCACGATAGCTTTATAAGGGCTTTTCCTTTCGGTCAAGCACTTTTGGAAGGCGTAGAAGTAGTCGATAGCTCGCAAAATGCTGCCGGTAACTACCATAGCTCGAGCTTGACCGCCAATTTTATTTTGGCCAATTACTTGAGTGTGGAAGTGTTCTACCATCATGGCTGCCTTTTGGCTGATGGCAAAATGGTTGCTTTCCACAAAACTGCGCAATTTGGCTTGAGCTTTCTTTTTGTCAAAAAGAGGATCGTTTTCTACAATTTTGGCCAATTTGTAGTAGCTGGAAATGGGCGTATAGTATTGCAAAACATCCATAATAAAGCCTTCTTGAATGGCTTGCTTCATGGGATAGTTGTGGAAAGGAAAGTGGCGCACGCTGCCGTCTGGTTCAATTACAGCTTTACCGAACATTTCTAAAGTTTTGTTTTTGGGCGTAGCTGTAAAGGCAAAATAGCTGGCGTTAGTGAGCATTTTGCGCCCTTCGATAGCTTCATTGATTAAGTCTTCGGTGCTTTTAGTGTCGTCAGGATCGTACTGGCCGGAAAGGGCAGTATTCATTTTGGCAGCCGTGCGACCGCTTTGGCTGGAGTGGGCTTCGTCGATAATAATGGCAAACTTGCGCCCTTTGTGTTCGGTGCCCAAGCTTTCCAAAATGTAAGGAAATTTTTGAATAGTAGTAATAATAATTTTTTTGCCAGAGTCGATAGCTTGGCGCAAATCGTTGGAATGATCGGCGTGAACTACGGTGCTGCGTACTTCAGTAAATTGTTTAATGGTATTTTTTATTTGATCATCTAAGTTGCGCCTATCGGTAACTACAACTACCGAATCGACAATATTTTGGCCGTCTTTTTCTAGTCCAATCAATTGATGGGCCAACCAGGCAATAGAATTAGATTTGCCGCTACCGGCGCTATGTTGAATTAGATAGCGCTGGCCCACGCCTTTTTCTTGGACGTCTTTAAGTAAAGCATTTACTACGGCCAATTGATGGTAGCGAGGAAAGATTTGTTTGCTGCCCTTATCGACAACTTGAGCATAATTTTCGATAATATTAGTAAGTTGATTTTTTGTGAAAATATCTTTCCACATATAGTCAGTTTTGATGCCGCTAGGGTTAGGCGGATTGCCTGCACCGTCGTTAAAGCCTTTATTGAAGGGGAGAAACCAAGATTTTTGGCTATTTAATTTGGTGCAGAATTTTACTTGCTGGTCGTCAATAGCAAAATGGACGAGGCAGCGTTTAAATTGGAAGATAGCTTCCCTAGGGTCGCGATCGGTTTTATATTGCTCGACAGCGTCTTCTACATTTTGGCCGGAAATAGTATTTTTTAATTCACAAGTAAGAATAGGCAAGCCGTTAATAAAAAGAGCTAAATCTAAAGCGCAACGGGCAGCAGTTGCTGAGTATTGTAACTGGCGAGTGACGCTAAAAATATTTTGCTGAAAATGTTCTTGAGCCTGAAGATTTTTTTCTGAAGGCGTAAGGTAAAATAAATCCAAGTGGATAGGGCCATCTTTTATGCCTTTACGCAAAACGTCAGTAATACCGCGCTTAAGAATTTCACTTTGCAAACGGTTAAAAAATTTAGTGCGCCGCAAATCATTACCAGGCAGCCCCAGCTTAAGCATTTCCTTAGGTTGAGTAGCTTGCAAAAAACGAAAAAGGCGCGTTTCGTCTATGGCGTATTCCCGATTATAATCAGCATTAACGCCTTGCTCATAGCCATTATTTTGCACCAAGTAATTAACAATAATGTCTTCTAAACTTTTTTCCGTCACATCAGTAGGCATAGCTTTTATTGATCCTCAGTGCAAATTGTGCTGTCTTCATCGGCTTCGGGTTGGTCGATGGTTTCGGTTATGGTTTCGTAGTTGGGAATAGCAATGTGGCGCACGTCGATTTGTCCGGTGACAACATCAGCTACTAAGCGAGTGCGGTATTCTTGAAGGAGGGAGATTGTTTTATTTATATTTGCAATTGAATTATCAATAAGAGTACATTGATAATTTAAATAACTAACTATGTGTTCTTGCTCGTGAATAGGAGGAAAAGGCAACCGAAACTGTCTGAGTATGTCTTGATTGATATTAGGTTGTCCACCACCTCTTGCTTGCCTAATTAGATTTTGTTTACCAGATAAAACTGAGTAGTAAACATACTTTATATTTATGTTAGGAATTGGTAAAGAAAAAATACAACAAGCTTGGTTGCAGCAAAAACTAAATGGTATGACAGATATATTGCCAAGAGAATGATCTCCATACATTGCTATAGCAATTGAGTTAGCATCATAGAGTTTTAATGTTGAAAAACTATTTAATGCTAGTTGTGTAATATACTTTGCTGTTTTTTGTATTGCAGGTTTGTCTCCATATAAATCGCCAGAATTAAGCCATGGAATATTTCCGTTATCATAAAAATCAACGCTGCCAGAGCTGGGAGTCGTTCCGCTGCCAATTAAGTTAAAAAGGCGATTCATTTTGTTTATTTCCCAATGTTCAGGTATTTGGCCGATCCAGTCTATGCCGCTGTCTTTTAGGGGGGCGTGGGGATTTAAGCCTTTGGTTACGGCTTGGCTAATTAAAGCTTGCTTTTGCTCTTCCAGTAAGGCAATTTCTTTTTTCTTGGCGTTGATCAGCTTATTTAAACGCGAATTTTGCCAATCCAAATAGCGTACAATTTGCTCTTGCTCTTCTTTTGGCGGCACCGGGATACGCACATCAGAAATATCTTTATAGCCTATGGACTGTCTTATTCCGTTTCCCATCCCATAAAATAATTTTATTGTGTCGTAATGGTGTAACAGATAGTGAATATAAGCTGGGTTTTCTATAGGATCTATACATACATAGGCAGATGTAATTATGCCTTGTTGAGTAACTAAACCGGTTCGCAAGCTTTTATGATCATTTTGTAAGTCTGTAAAACGTAAAACTATGTTGCCTGGGTGTAATAATTGGTAATTGTCATAGTCTTTTGGAACGAGGCCAAAATTTATATCTTTCTTTTTTATAATTTTGCCATAACTTAAGGAAAGCACTTGAAAGCGTTCGCCTTTTGGCTTTTTTATTTTCTGCTCTTTGACTACTCTAGCTAAAGAGGTTATTTCCCAGTGCTCCGGCACACGTTTAAGCCAGGGTAAATCTACGTTTTTGTAACTTTCATAAGCTTTCATTGCCATTAGCTTAAGCCTCCTCGCCGATAATTTCTTCTAAGAGGCCGGCTGTTTCGGCTTCTAGAGCGCGAATGTCGGCTACAATTTCCGCTAAGGGGCGCAACTGGATGGGCTTGTAAAAATACTTAGTAAAGCTAAGCTTATAGCCAACCTTGGTGGCGGCTTCATTTACGTAGGCGTAGGGCGCGAAGGGGCGCACTTCTTTATCTAAGAAAGCTTCTATGCCGCCTTCGTAGCGAAGAGGAATTATTTCGCTATCTTTTTTATCTTTATCTTCAATAAATTTGCCTTTTTTGTCGCGCAAGGGTTGGCCTTGCTCGTCAAGCTTAGGTTGCAGCACTTCTACTTTATAAAAACCAAATTCGCTATTAGGGAAGATCTTGGAATATTCGTTTTCTTCCATCTTAAAATATAAGTCGAGAATTTGTTGGCGAATTTCGGGAGTAAATTCACAGTTTTTCTTGCCCAAATTTTTGCGCAGCGGCGCTTTCATAGAAGTAGCGTCAATTAACTGGATCTTGCCTCGGCGGCGCTCTTCTTTGCGATTGGAAAGTACCCAAATAAAAGTAGCTATGCCAGTATTGTAAAACATGCCTTCAGGCAAAGCGATAATAGCTTCCACTAAGTCGCGCTCAATCATATGGCGGCGAGCGTTGCTTTCACCTTGGCCGGCGTCTCCAGTAAAGAGGGAAGAGCCGTTGTGAACTTCCACAATGCGCGAACCTAAATCGGTGCCTTCTTTCATTTTAGAAATATTGTTGAGCAAGAAAAGCAACTGACCGTCGCCGGTAGCGGAAAGCATACTAAATTCATCAGTATTTTTGGCTTTTTTCTTCTTGGCAGCAGTTTCTTCTTGTTCGTCTTTATTGTCGACAATAACAAAACGCGGATCTTTTATGCCGCTTTTGCCACCCATCTTTTCGGCGTCGGTCTTCCAAGATTTGCCATAAGGCGGGTTAGATAACATAAAATCAAAAGTTTTGTCAGCTAAACCGTCAGAAGAAAGGGTAGAGCCATAGATAAAGTGATCTTGTGAAGTTTCACCTTTACCTTTTAAGATCATATCAGCTATAGCAATAGCGTAAGTTTCGGGGTTAATTTCTTGCCCATAAAGATGGATGGAAACTTGTTTGCCTTTTTGCTGGGCAATTTCACTGAGCCTTTCTTGAGCCACAGTAAGTATACCGCCAGTACCCATAGCGCCATCGTAGCAAGTATAGGTACTATCTTTAATTTTATCAGCTACAGGCAAAACAGCCAGATCGGCCATAAGATAAACTACATCGCGAGGAGTCCAGTGTTCGCCGGCTTCTTCATTATTTTCTTCATTGAAACGGCGCACCAGCTCTTCAAAAATTGTGCCCATGGCATGATTGTCTAGGCCAGGAATTTTTATTTGTCCAAGATCATCTAAAACCGGCTCGGGACTTAAATTTATAGTAGGTGAAATAAACTTTTCAATAACGGCGCCCAAAATATCGGCTTCCACCATAGTGTCTATTTGGTTGCGAAACTTAAATTTATTGAGTATTTCTTGCACGTTGTCGGAAAAGCCGTCCAAGTAGGCGATAAAGTCGGCTTTAAGTTGCTGAGACTTGCCGCGCGAAGTCAGATCTTTTAAGCAAAAAGGAGAACTGTTACAAAAAGCTTGCCCGGCAATGTTACATAATACCCGTTCTTGTCCGGCTATATGTTTCTCATCTAGTTTTTTTTTGGTTTCCAATACGGCCTGTTTAGTCTTTTCCAAAACAGCATCTAAACGGCGGATAACGGTCATAGGCAGAATCACATCGCGGTATTTGCCACGCACATAAACGTCGCGCAAACAATCGTCGGCCAG
>ERZ808258.641-NODE-641-length-12918-cov-3.398896_pt1 | contig 12918 bp, 13 predicted proteins | sample MGYA00521280_ERZ808258 | MGnify/ENA primary metagenome ERZ808258 (study PRJEB31516, sample SAMN03275585) | gut metagenome | biome: mammalia-associated habitat; material: feces | host: Papio cynocephalus | place: Kenya | collected 2012-07-19 ...
ATTCATGAAGATACGATTAACCTCTGTAACTACCTTCTTAGTAGAAGCAGAAATCTTATCGGAAGACAGATCAATCATCTTCACCTTGCTCTTATCAAAAGGAACTGCTTTAGTAGCCATAGTAGATTACTCCTTTATATAGTAAGTTTATATAAAAGTTCACTGAATAGAAAAAGAAAACCCGGGGATATTTCACCCCGGGTTATTTCTTTCTTTAGTCCTTGAAGAAATTCAGAGCAGACATATCCATGTCACTCGGAGCAATCTTCTTGGAAACTTTACCCAACGGGTTACCCATATCAGCCATAATATCGCCGATAGAAGATCCAGACTTCTTGACATTATTCATGATCTCATCATACCGCTGCTTCATCAGCCACAGACGATCGCCAGGTCCATCAACACCAGTCATGACAATCCCAACATAGGGATCTTCGGCAATTTCCAGATGGAAATACCGAACTGCAGCATTACCATACTTTGCAGCCAACTGACTCAGAGTCGTATCAGCATTCCGCACAAAGTCCTCAGGGCCTTTCAGGAACAAACCGATGCCGTCAACCCCCAAGGGAGCAGGCATAGAAGACTGCGTGATCATTGTATCAATGAAATCATCAAGAGTCTGACCAACTACAGGACGGCCCTGCTTACCATACACACAGATACGACCACCGATATGCTTCAACAGCATATACATGTCTCGGTTATCGATAGCACTGATATTGGTAGGACCGAACATAGCACCAGACAGAATTTTGATAGCCTGTGCGGCTTCGTCATTGATCTTCTTATGTACCAGCAATTTAGCAGGATTAGAAGGATCGTTATTATCCAGAATGATATAGGGGCATTCTGTCTTCTCAATCTCAGACTGCCACTGCAGAGCATTAAACTGAGCAGTAGCATCTTCAGAGAGAGCGGGATATACACCCATAATAATCACAGGGACATCCATATTATCATTCAGGAACTTAGCGATCATCGGAGATACACCGCCACCAGTACCACCATCAGCAGTAGTGGTAACCAGAATATACTCCAGATTCTGTACCTGCTCTGCCAGCATAGCAATACCCTTCAGAAGCTGCTCTGCATATCCATTGGAGTTGCAGAAGACTTCCTTAGAGTAACTCCGGACTTTACCGGAACCATCTTCTTCATCCGGGGCAATGACCATGTCTGGGTTAAGACGGGTCATACCACGAGTAGAAGTATTGTAGGCCACAAAGAATGTATCGGGGCATACATTCTTAATAGCCTGGGCGATATTACAACCACCATCACCAGTACCCACTACGATAAAGTTGCGGGAAATCGTAGAATGAATACCAGAAGCAAAGGACATCGAAGACACTTTGTCATTCTTCGCACGATCGACAATCTTCTTCATATCCTCTTCAGTCAAATTGCTCAGATTCTTGCTCGGTTCATTGCTCATTATAAATTTCCTCCTTATTAGTTTACGCCTCATTGTTTACTACTTCCTACTGTTCATCTGTTCTACTTATTCTTATTTATAAGTAGAACGATATATGTCAACGCCATCGGAAGAGGCGATCGACACAAGATTACGATAGTATGCTCCAGACGGATCACCAGAGTAATGATTGATCATCTTTTCCAGATTACCATTATACTCTTCTTTCATCCAGTCTAACAAGAATACCATCATCTCAATGGCAATATAAGGATCATATGCCATATCATGATCATATGTTCCTTTACCATTTCCCATCAGGTCTTCATAGACCCATTTACCAGAAGACTCAAGGAATCCACCTAGTCCTCTTGCATTTGTAGATGTGAGCATTACATTCTTATCGAAATAAGACTCACAGGTGATAACTTCCCACAGCCAATGAGGATTAATATTATGCTCTTGGCACAGTTTATCACCATACACCATTACACCAACTGTGAACCCTCCATTGGACTGTACCCGGGGAAACACATAGGTGTACTTGTTTAATACAGCAAATACACTAGCAGGATCTTCACTAACATCCACCATTTTATCAATAGCTTCATCAAAATCCTGCATCTGCGACATGAGCTTAGCATCATACTCAGCAAGCTCACGGTTCTTTTCGACTAACTCATCGGAAAGAACACCAATCTCGTCTTGATAACTACTACTAATCGTAGTATTGATACCAATGGCTAACGTTCCAACGACTATAGCACAGACGATTATCCCGGCCACCAATCCATGGATGATAGATTTACGATTGACTCTATGAGTCTTGATTACATCCATGTACTTTAAGCTAGACATCTTTTCTTACCTACTTTCTTTGGTTTGTTTCATTGATATAATATATATCTGAAATTATTTTATATAAAATAGGTAGCACCAGCCTGGTGTGGGATCCAAGCTGATGCTACTCTATATTAACTAGATAATGGGACGTGAAGAACTTACTTCTGTTCTTCCTTCATATCTTCCTGATAGTTCTCGATATCGGAGTCCTGTACGGAATCCTGTCGACAACCGGGCATAGCAACTTCCGTCATAAAAGTCATGCCCTGTCCCTTCATCTGTTCAGCCATCTGGGCTGCAAGAGTATTTCTATCCATAATATTTGACTCCTTTCATTTAGCGTTTAATTGTAGAAGATTTATCCTCGCGGGATTTCAATGTAATAGGCAGCAGATAACCAGTCTCATCAATCAGATTAGATGATATACCACTACCGAGAATAAAAGCATTGATCGTGTTCATTGTAACTTTATTCAAAGGATCATTGGGAAGATCTTCCAAAGAAACTTCACCGTCTCGCAGAATCCGTTTCTGCATTTCAAAATAAGCAGCTTCATCATCTGCCATAGGGCCAAAGGCTTCCTGTGCGCATGCATAACATTCCTGTACCATCAGTGAATAAGCTTCAGGTTCAGTAACACGAGCCGTTTTATCATGGCCAGTAACCTGACCAGTCTTAGCATCACGCTTTGTATTTGTCAGAGATGTATGAGATTTCATAGCAACCATCTGCTTTAATCTCTTAATAGGAACATCCATAACTAATACAGGATATACAGAAGCAGGAGGATTATTTACATCTCCTGTCACATAAGGCTTGTAAACAATTTCTCTAAGTTTTACATTATGTTTCTTTGCAAGTTTCTCTACAAAAGAAACAGTTACTGGATTATTATATGCTTCATAACCAACCTGAATATATTTATCAGGATTCTTGAAGAACTCTTCAAAATACTGATAGAATTCTTTATCAGACATAGGCTGAAGATAAGAACGCAATCTTTCAGTATTCTTACCAGACGGATCGCAATCATCAAGGAAACTGAACAGTTCAGCTTCCAGATCTTTACGGACAGACATTCACTGTTCCTCCCTTATTGGAATTTAGCCTCTTTGTTTAAGATAAAGTTAAAGAACATGTAGACCGATTTCTTATATCCCAGACGTGCAGTCTTACCATAATTCTGCCTACCAACGACAACAATGTTTTCATCTAACCATTTATCTAAACAAGCTTTAATAGCAAGCATCTGTTTATTATCACTATTAGAAGCATATGCTGCTTTCATATAGCTAATAAATTCACCACGACCAATATAGTCGAAAGTCTTACCTGATAGCAATAAGAAATATTCAATGCAAGCACTCAAGTAAGTTTTTAAAGCGCCCTCATCACTGTCAATAATATCATTGATAAGATTTGTTAACTTTTGAAGAGATGTATCAGATCTAGTAACAGAGTATTTCAAAAAGACTTTATCATATTGATGATTAATCAATTTAATATAAGTCTTAGTTACCAATCGACTGATAGCATATGAGTTATTATCCATTTCATGATAATCAGTCTCAGAGTAAGAATCATCATCCTCATTCAGATAATTACCAGATTTCCAATTGTTATAATAAGCATTAGAAATCTTACGTAACTTACCTTTTAAGCGATCCCATAATGCATTAATAACCCATGTGATATCATTATCTTGACATTTGATGATACGATCTTTATATGTATCAAATGTAGTGGATGCGTTATTGTCTAGCCACTGGAGAAGAGAAGACATCTGACGAATCAAGAAAGAGTTGTCCAGATGTGCAATTGTGTAGTTCATAATCTTGGGGTTATTCTTATACTTATAGAAACCCCTATGTAAAGAAGTATACATATTTAGAGACATGTATACCATAATCTTCTTAGCTTCAGTTTCTTTCTTCTGCTTTAATAATGTACACATTGTCAGTATACATGCACAGTAGAAAGGATTAGATTTGATCTGATTTACTTTAGGAATATCTTTTGCTTCCTGTATTTCTGCAATCATTCGTTCTTCTGATACACCGATATTATCATAAAGAAGTCTACGATCAGCATCACCAAAAGAATATCGATCAGATAAATTCAGTGTCATTAAAATAGCTGAATTCTTATCAATATATAAACCAATACCTTTTGTGATATTAGAAAGAGCTTTAGACGTAAGAGCAGTATCAATCGTAGATCCTAAACGTTCACGAAGCATCTAAAAATCACCTCGTTTCCCATATTACCTTAATATTATAGGTTTGTTCACGGAAAACTCAATTAATAATAGAAAAAAAAAAGAACGAGACCCGAAGGCCCCGTTCTTTTTCATTTTTGTTAGATACAGATGATCTCGTGATCGATATCACCAATAGTATCTACATTGATATCATAATACATTTAAATCTGACCTTTACATTAGAGTCCTCTCAGTGCCATACGAAGTACAGGTAACCGATCAGCATTGATCTTACCACCATTCGGGAAACCCATTCTAGAAATAACATTCGCATATTGCGACTCTTTCACTTTCGGAAGATTGTATTTCTTCAAGAATGATTTGATTTCCTTGAACTGCTGTGTAGGATGAGGAAGGTATATGTACCTTGGCTCATGATACTCAGACTGTTGTACTTCGGTTTCCACCTGGTCAGTAGGTGGAATCTGAGAGTTTCTCTTAGAGTTATTGAGGATCATTAGTAATAAATCACCTCCTTCTCTAAGAGTCCATGGAGAGTTTTAGCCAGAATATGATAGTTCAGATGTGAAACTAATTTCTTAGCTTCAATTACTGTATAAGTCGGAAGCTCTCCATCTACCAATCTATCATGTTCTTTATAATACTCCTTCAGCATATCAAGCATGCGCTTACACATTTTGCTGAATTTTGCATTAAAAGGAAACCATTTGGATGTCATGACCTGATTCTTTCTTTTACCTTCGTAAATAAAGAATCTGACACCTCTTAAATCCTCATTGATTTGAACACCGAGCTGTTTCCCATCCAAGTTAATGAATGATTTCAGCTGAGGACGCGGTTCCACACTATGACATAGAATTTTTATGTCATATAAAGCCACCCTTAGTTTCACTCCTTTCTATATGTATAATATATATCCGAGAACTTTTGTGTTTCCGGAAAGAAAGGAGAGACCCGAAGGTCCCTCCAATCTTAAAGTTACTTGGAGATGTCGATCTGATAATACTCATTTCGTCCTCTCTTAATAGCTTTTACAGGAGTGCTGATCGAAGTACCAATACGGAACTTGGTTGTACAAGTACCATCCGACTGGATAAACTTAACCATATTACCAACCTCAATATTGAAAGGCTCAGAACCTAACTCATCTCGATAAATATATGGCATATGCTGAGGATCAATCGGAATAGCACCCATAATCTCTTTCCCATTCAAATCAATAAACGCCGCTTTGCGTTTATTAAATTTGAGTACTCGAGCATCAACAACTTTCACATAACCAAATTCACCATAGATCATAATATAATCAGCAGGACCATTCATTAAGAAAGCATGCTGGATTGTACCAGGATCCAATTTGATAATTCGATTACCAAGAGCCTGACGTTTCAGTACTGGGAAATCTTCCAGTTTCGTATAATACATACGATCATTAGCAGCCATAACTACTAGACCATCTTTCTTACCATAGATAGGAACCACACCAGCAAGCTTATCATCTGCAGGAAGGTTAATGATCTTAGACTTTGTAGATTTCAATACATCATCCATTTCAATCATCTTACCATAACCAGCAGAAGTGATCAGTGCCAAGTGTGTAAGTTCTTTTCTAATAGGAACAAATCCAACCACATGCGGGAATGCAATCTGTTCAAAAGAAATGGTAGCAGTTGTTGCATTAAAGGCAAACCCATCCAAGAGCTTAATCATACCATTATCACTGATGAGAAGAATCTTATCTGTATTCTTCACTTCAACCATTCTGGTTGTCTTATCCAGTCTGCCTCTAAGTGCTTTCTGATCATCATCAGAAGTTGCAGTCATATAACCCTCAGAGTTCCAATAAATTCTCTTAGAACTACTGGGATCACCTACAGGAGTATCACCAGAGAGATCCAATAATCTCGCAAGTCTGGTTTTACTATACTTCTTAAGACCATCTTTCAGATCATCTCGAATAGACTCTTTAACGGCAGTTTCATCAGAGAGAATCTTCCGATAATGCTTATATTCAGCAATTGCATTGTCACGTTTCATTTTCATATCATCGATATTAACTCGATTCAATGTACGAAGCTGAAGACGAATAACAATTGCTGCTTGGAATTCATTGAACCCAAACTCTTTGATCAAAGCTTTGATAGTCTCTGCATCATCCTTGGACTTTTTGATAATAGCAATAGCTTTATCAATATTACCAGATTCCAATAAGATACAACAGGCTTCATATTCAGCTCGATCGCGTGCTGCTTTCAATGCTTGCTGATGGAAATACCGACGCTTCTGATCATATCTTTGAGTAATCCAGATATTCAGAGCTTCTCTTGGAGTATACTCAAAAGGTTGATAGTCAGTGATCATCGTATAACGAACACCAACTGTAATACCAAGACTGGTAGATCTGAATAGCTTCTCAGCTAATGCGTTTGGATCATAACCCTTCTCATACTCCACAATGAATTCAATGCCGCCAGGAGTACGATCACTCACTGACGTTTCAGTATTGATCACCTCAGGAAGTCTTTGCTGCGCCTTTGGTTTCTTCATATCGTCTTCTTTGATCTTGATAATCTCATTTTTAACGACTTCACCAGTGACATTAATGGGCAAAGAAGTAAACACAACAGTATACTTATCAACGATCTTACCACGCTCATCGCGTTTCTTATCAGCTACGATCTTATACTGTCCACGCATCTTCACACCGAATGTCTTCTGGTCGAAACAGTGCTTCAAATCTTTCTTATTAATGATGTCTACTGGAACTGGAGTATCAGGATATATCTCCACTTTACAATTCGGGTTGTCCAACATCTTCAATGCAGTATTGAAGACATCTGTAGGATTGAAAGCACAGATCCAAGATGATGCACCTTTACCAATTCCTAAATTCCATTGCATCAATGCATTAGGATATCTGGTAGTCAGAAAGATTGGTTCTTGCTCACTGTACTTATAATTATCCTTCGTATCAAAGATTGGATATTTAGCTCCCATCTCAGAGAAGAAACAATCCATAGCATAGTCGGACAAACTTGCCGAAGCGTAACGAGGAGATGCCGGACGCATTGTATCGAGGTTACCAAAGTTACCACCAGGTTTGATATACGGAATCATCATTGATTTAGATCGCCCAAGTCGATATAGTGTATCATTTACAGACATATCACCATGAGGATGAAACCGCGCAACAACAGTACCTGAAATAGATGCAACCTTATCAAACTTATTACCATATACTTTAGTCATATACATAGCATACAGAATACGACGTTCAACAGGTTTTAATGCATCAATAGAATTCGGAATATTTCTGCCGACATTTACATTCAAAGAATGGTTAATACCTTTTGTATAAGTATAGTCACCAAGTCCAACCTCAGACATATTGGCGACATTATCAGTACCAAATTCGTCAGTAAACTTATCTAACAAATCATTCGAATCCTTAGGTAACTTTGCTTTCTTGGTTTTCTTCTTTTGAAGCCATTGATCATACCGTCCACCAGGAATTGGTTTCAGTGTAATGAATTCAGGTTTCTTCTTAGCCATTGGACTTCTTCTCTTTCTTTTTCAGATTGTAGGCATTACGAAGTTTAGCAAGGAAAGCAATAACTGATGGGAAACATGAATAATCAAGCATCGACAGCGTAATCTCTTCTCCACAATGATCACAATGAATAAGAGGAGTAGCTGCCGAAAGAAGTTGATTATTGGACAATGGAGAATCGATCCTTAACCGAAGATCATCTTTGCCTACTGTATTACTTTGTCCGCAGTGTGGGCATTTTTTAAATGCTTCTTCACCTTCCAAGAAAGTTTTATAGATTTTAATCTCATTGGGATCTCTGAGCTCGATCGTAACTGAAATTAATTTACCATCAATCACATTACGACCTTTTATACCAACATCCACCATGATTTATTCCTCCTTGGTATCGACATCAGTCATAAAGTAACCATTCTTTTCATTAACAATATCTTCCAGGTTGACGGAATCATCGTCACCATCCTCGTCATCGTCATCATCTTCATCAAAACCAAAGAGTAAATCCTCCTCAGTATCAAACTTCTCAAAAGACTCTACTGGAAGATTATTATACCATTCAGCAAAATGAGGATCCAGATATGCATCAGTATCACACATATCATCACCAAGATCGGTTAATACAGCGCCATATGCATAACTAGAATACAGGCTGTACAGGTCGTTCATAATAGCCTCATTGGGATTGAATGCATCAGGGCTATTCAGACACCAACCCTCAGCAAAACCAATGGCCATAAACATTGTATTCAGATCAATCTCACTCTGAATACGATCCTCAACTGCATCAAAGAGCTGCTCTTCACGAACTGCACGAGAAGCATTGCGAAGATCGATACCCTTAACAGATTCAACCTCTTCAATAGTTAACTCACTGAAGTCAAAGACCTGATTAAAATAGCACTTACTGGTCTCTCGGTTGTAGATACCAATAGTGACTCTACCATCCAGTGGAGTATTGGGCTTCTTGGCATTCACCTTGAACGGACTCATAGACAGCATAATATTGCAGGTAGTCTGCAGAGGAGCAACAAGACCAGGAACCAGATTTACATCAAGATAGTTCAGCTTATTCCGAAGCATATGATTATTCATATTATTCATAAGCTGAGAGGTAATCGCCATGCTGATCAGATCCTTGTAGAGCTGTGCATATTCACTGCCGGTATCATCGCACATACACTCACAATTATCACAGTCACAGCGCTCTTCAGACTCAGTCTCATCTTCGTCTTCATTGGTTTCATCTTCTACCGGCTCATGAATATCATCCTCGGGTTCCGGCTCACGGTCAGGATCAGACTGCTCGTCCTGGATATCATTATTAGTATCTTCCTGCTCAAGATTTCTGATAGTATGCTCTATATCTTCTGCATTCAGGAAAGAATTAATCTTATCCATCAGATCATCAGTAGTAGATGCAGCATCCTTACGAAAATTCTTGACACATTCAGTAACCTGTTTGATGATATTATCTACATTCTTAGGATTCTTAATAGTGATAATCTTCACACCATCATCATCCTTAGCAGAGACAGTGGTTGTATTATCATCCGTATCCTCAGCAGGAACATAAGCACCATACAAGCCATCGATATCAATGCCCATAGACTTACGCTCATCGAGAATCTCATCAAAGGCAGCAATAAACTCAGGAGCATACTTATCAGCAAACTTCCAAGCACTCACCAGAGAATTATAGATATCAGTAGCGGTTTCTCTGATCCATTTGGTAAACCGCTTGGTATACAGTCCACTATCACTTACGGTGATCTTGTGGTGACAATACCCATCCATGCTGACACCCATATGCTCAATCGCATCGTTGTAGTACATGATATCAAATGTATAGATAACAGTATTCACAGGATACGTACGAGTAGTGACATCGATCTGGATAAAATCGATCGGGCAGGTCAGCACATTCGTAGTATATGTGTTAACGAACTTTGACTCACGACCGACGGTACGTTCACAATGCTTATTATCCATAGTATGCTGAATAATATCTACAAGAGTTTTGTCATCAAATGTCAGCATCTTGATGATCTTATCAGTATGACCATCCAGCATCATCTTCCGGAAATCATTCACCAGAATACCTTCATTTCTTGCCATGTCTTTTGTCCTCCTCTAAATTATTTAATATTTGTACGAGTTACCTTACCTTCAACGATCATACCATCTTCCAGTTCACGACGACATTCAATGATACGACCCTGCTTATCACGTTTCAGATAAAACTCTCGATTATTGAAAATATCAATATTCAGGGTATTATCATCTGCCCAGAAGCGATCAATCTGGTCAACAATACCACTCATATTATACCCATCGCGTGCCAACCATCCAGACATCATATTGCAGATATCATCAGATGCATCTTTCTGGGTATCATAAATAGTAGTCAATGTGATTTGACCATTTACCTTATGGATAGCTTTATATTTAGTTGTAGCCATAGTAAGCCTCCTTTTGTAAAGTTGTTTTACCATTCTTCTTTTTATACTATAGTAGTGATACAGCCTCCTTTAACCATACCACTACTATAGTATATATTTGATGCTTATGTGTCAAGATTTATGGGGTCGATTGTCATCTGGAACATGGTTTTCTTACGAGCTTCTGCATATTCCTTCTTAGTAGACATAATCACACTGATCTTATCCATATCCTTCTCGAAGTCTTTAAACTTAAAGATAACAACAGTACGATTATTTACATCAAGGCACTGCTCACGCAAATCTTCAGGGTCCATCTCACCAAGTCCCTTATAACGTATAACACCATTCGGAATATACTTACGAACAGCATGCATTACATCATATAGAGTCTTATCTTTCTTATCACCAATAGTATATCCGGCAAGCGTATTGTTTACTTTCTGATACTGTTTAAATTTAGTGACATGTTTGTGGAAGTGCTCATCTAATGCAATATTGATATAATCACCACCATTTAAATCACCATCAATAACTAGTGTCTTATCTTCAATCAATACAGTAATACCAGGATATCTCTTTAATATATTGGACCAATAAGATTTCTTTTGATCTTTTAACTCGCCATGATAATACCATGCAATATATTCCATAAATTTAGGATCAACACAATATCGGTTGGAAAGTTTTTCTAAGCGAGTATCATATTCGAAGTTTCTTTCGATAAATTCTCGAAGCTCTTTCTTACTGAGCACTTTTCCGTTATATGAAATAGTCTCTTTGTCGATGAATGCTTTCGTAATCTTATCGTAGAAATCCTTCTGAGATCTCACAAAGATTGACTTACCATTACCCTTAGGAATACGATATGCGGGAGGTAAGATACGACCAACCATACCTGCATCAATGAGAGGTCTGCAATGTTTAGCTAACAGACAAATCACAGAGATAGCAATATCATCACCATCTACATCACTATCTGTCAATGCTAAAATACGAGTCATTGTAGACTTCTCTGGATCACATTTCTTACCAGGTTCAATGCCACAAATATCAAGAACATCATTGAAAGTAGATTTAATCTTTGCTACAGAATCACTATCATTATCAAAGATATTCTTAGGACGTTTAATACCATAGATCGCTTGATTATGTGCATCTCGGCCAAGAGCTGCATTATCTGCAGCTGAATCCAATGAATTTCATTCGACCATTTCTTCTAGTGTCTATCTCTCGACAGTCAACTAGTCTACCGTTTCGGTTCTCAAGAGCTTCGTTCCCTAAAACTCTGACACGTACCAATAGTGTCCCTACTCCCCTCCCAGAAGGCATGGGGATGGCCTGTACAGGTTCTTTAATATAAGTTACTCAACAAACCAAAATTTAACACCAGATACTACATTTGATTTTAATGCAGCTTCACTCACCTTTTTAGTAAGACGTTTAATGTTGTAGTCTTTCCAATATCCAAGTTTATGAAGCAATCTAGATAAATTAGCAGGACCCTTAGCTTTTACTTCTAGTCCGCTAGGAAGTAATGCGTGAACTTCTCTACCTTTAATACCACATCTATGATATACATAATCAGATGTAATATCAAATGGATCATCAATCCGCTCAACTTTTAATTTACCTAAATATAATTTATGCACTGATGAGCACCGTATAGCTGCAGCTCTCAATGAATTTCTAGACGCATTAAGGAAATAGCCCTCTTGATGAAGTCTATCTGCAACAGCATACGCGCCTCTAGCATTAAAATCCAGATTATCAATAGTAACATGATAATCATGTAGCATAAAATCAAATGTTTTTAATCCGGTCTTAATAGCATGGATATTATTCTCTCGACTAGTTGTCCATTCTAAATTAGAAAGATCTAAATCAAGTTTATTACCATTGATATGATTTACTATAGGTCTTTCAGGATCTGGACCGACAAATGTAAGCATTAATAGTCGATGTAGTTTAACCGATTTTTGACTACCATTTTTACAAACTAATCTTAATACATAATATCCATTATCATTTATATATGGTTTTAATATTTTGCCGGTTTTAATATTACGAACTCTAGCTTTGTTGCTAATTTCATATAAATATTCAAAACCATATGCAGGTTTCCATATTTCTTCCATATCTTTACCTCCTTTCATATAATATTAAAGTTTGTGTTGAGTATTTATTATATTAAAGCTTCCCACGAGACTGGGCTAATAAATCCTTGGCAAAGTATTAGCTTTACCCTCGTTAGCATATCAAATTGATATACCCGTGTGGTGAACACGTAAAATAGATAAAGGAGATTTCATACGATTTTTCCTTCTACTAAAAGAAGCTCTGGGGCTACTGTATCGAGATTCTGCACAATATCTTTAAACTTATCAAGACGATCTTTGGAGAAAGTGTTAGATACATCCTTCTTACGAACTTTCTTAGATGCCATAC
>ERZ808258.643-NODE-643-length-12911-cov-3.621422_pt1 | contig 12911 bp, 15 predicted proteins | sample MGYA00521280_ERZ808258 | MGnify/ENA primary metagenome ERZ808258 (study PRJEB31516, sample SAMN03275585) | gut metagenome | biome: mammalia-associated habitat; material: feces | host: Papio cynocephalus | place: Kenya | collected 2012-07-19 ...
GAGTACCCTAACACCCCGGCGGAGGCCTTCCTGCTGAGCGGTACGCCGTTCTTTGACAATCAGGCACTGAGCGTGCAGCAGATGCACGCGCCGGAACCGGCAGCCACCGGGTGGTTCACCTACGACGCGCCGGAGGAGCAGGGCGAGAAGCCCCGGAACTGGAAGTTCATCCCTGCCGCCGACGGCGCCGTCCGCATCTGGAAGAAGCCGGAAAAGGGCGTGCCCTATGTGCTGGGCGGCGACACAGCGGGCGAGGGAAGCGACTGCTTCACGGCCCATGTGCTGGACAACCGCACCGGTGAGCAGGTGGCGGAATTGCAGCAGCGGCAATCGGAGATCCTGTACGCCCGGCAGGTGTATTGTCTGGGTATGTACTACGGCGCGGCGCTGGCCGCCATCGAGGTGAACTTTTCCACCTATCCGGAGCGGAAGCTGGAGGAATGGAATTATCCCAAGCTCTATCAGCGGGAGCGGTTCGACACCTACGCCAACGCCATGGTGAAGTCCTTCGGCTGGCACACGACGCCTGCCACCCGGCCCCAGATGCTGGCGGAGCTGCACACGGTGATGGAGGAAGCGCCTCAAGTGATCCGGAGCCGGTGGACGCTGGGCGAGATGATCGTATTCGTCTACGACAAGAACCGGAAGCCCCAGGCGGCGGAGGGACAGCACGACGACCTGGTGATCGCCGCCGCCATTGCCCAGATGGCCCGAAGCCAGCAGCGGTACACAGTGGAGGAGCCCGGCGGCGACAGGAGCCACTGGACGCCGGACATGTGGGAGGACTACAACCGGGCCGATGCGGAGACAAGGAAGATGCTGGAAAGGAGATGGGCACGGTAATTTGCCTCCCCTGTGTAAGGGGAGGTGTCACGGCGTATGCCGTGACGGAGGGGTTGACCTGTTACCTGACAATCCCTCAGTCAGCCTTGGGGCTGACAGCTCAGCTGTGCACACCCCAGTGTGAGCACTGGGGCGCCTTTACACAAGGGAGCCACGGGCCGTCGGGGACGCCGGCCCCTACGAGATGCGAAAGGAGATTACCATGAAAAGCGAAAAGAAGCCCATGCGGGAGGAGATCGTGCGGTCGCTGCGGTGCTGCGCAAGCGACAGCTGCGACGGATGCCCACATAGTGTCCGATATTCGCTTGACAACGAATATCGGTATGATTCGGAGCGCCTCCGAAAAATGGCGACCGCTGCTGCCGACCTGATCGACCAGCTGACCGGCCGGTGCGCACGGTACGCCGAGGAGATCATGGAGCTGCGGCAGCGGCTGAAAAAGTATGAGAACGCCGAGATGCTGGCTGCACAGCAGAATGAAAAAGGATGTCCGTTCAAATATTGGTGCGACGCGGTAAAGGCCGCCAAAAATAACAACGAAAAGGAGAACGCAAACATGAAAATCTTTATCAGCCAGCCCATGAAGGGCAAGACCAACGAGGAGATCAAGACCGAGCGGGAGCGCCTGATCGCCAAGGCGCGGGAGCGTTACGGCGAGGACATTGAGGTGATCGACAGCTTCTTTGAGAACGCTCCGGCGGGCGCAAGGCCGCTGTGGTTCCTGGGCAAGTCGCTGGAGCTGCTGAGTACGGCGGACGTGGCCGTGTTCGCGCCCGACTGGGAGAGCGCCAGAGGGTGCCGCGTGGAAAACCACTGCGCCATCATGTATGGCATCGAGGTGATGGAGGTGTACGGGAAATGAAATATAAGATCTACATCTCGCCGGAGGATCGGGCCAGTAATGTGTACGCATCTTCGGCCCTGTGGAACGGGCACACCACCAACGAGAAGGAGCAGATGGGGCGCTGCGCCGACTACATAGAGCGGGGCCTGCTGCGGTGCGGCAGCTTCGAGGTGATCAATGCCCAGTACGGCAACATGTACGACCGGGTGAAGGAGTCCAACAACTGGCCCGCCGACATGCACGTTGCGCCCCACACCAACGGCTTTGACGGCCGGGCGGCGGGGACGCGGGTACACTGCTACCCCTCGGAGAGGAGCCGCCGCATCGGAAAGCTGATCCAAGACCGCATCGGGCCGCTGTCGCCGGGTGCGCCGGACTTTCTGGTGGAGGATGACCGGCTCTATGAGCTGCGGGCCACCCACATGGCGGCGGTGCTGCCGGAGTTCGCTTTTCATGACAACGCCGCCGACGCACAGTGGCTGGTGGACAGCATGGGGCGGATCGCAGAGGAAACGGTGCAGGCCATCTGTGAGTACTTCGGCGTGGCCTATGTCCCGCCCACCGAGGACGAAAACGGCGCTCCGGCGGAACCGTCAGAACCGGAAGAGAAGCCCCAGGAGAACGCCTTGTACCGGGTGCAGGTGGGTGCGTTCCGGGTGCTGGCCAACGCGGAGGCCTTCCGGGCCAAGGCGGAGGCGGCGGGCTTCGACGGGGCGTATGTGGTGAAGGTGGAGGAATGACCATGGGTAACGAAAGAGCATATGCCGAACTACAGACGGCGGTGGCCGCGCAGGTGACCGCCCTCACGGAGCAGCGGGGCCGGGGCTTTGCCAGTGACAAAGAGAGCTGGGCCGACCTGCGCAAGCGGGTGGAGGAGTGCGACGACCTGCTGAAGAACATCAAAAATGTGCAGAAAGACATGTGGAAGGCCATCCGGGAGAATGACCCGGACGCCTACGGCGCTCTGGCTGCCGAGTTGGTGCGGGAAAGCATGACTATGACCACCAACTGGCTGGGCATCGCAGCGGCCAGCAAGGTGGCGCTGGAAATGACGGAGGAATGACAGAAAAGCCCAGCCCCGAAAGGGGCTGGGCGGTGGGCTATCCGGTCACTGGACACCAAGGCGGGCGCGGAGACCGTCTTGCAGTACCTGAGAGAAGCTGAGACCGGCTTTTTGGGCCAGATCGTTCAAATAGCTGGGAATGGTGACATTCTTCCGGATAGAGCGCATGTCGTTGGCACGGCGGTATTCCTCGAAGTCCACCACGGCGAAGGTGGGAATGTCGTGTTCTGAGCACTGGGGGAGCGTGGGAGACGGGGCGGGGATCTCCCGGCCCATGTCCTGATAGGTAATGCCGCAAAGGCTGATGGCGTCCTCCGCCATGAAGATGGCGTTTGCAAGGTCGGTGCCGGAGGTGTTGATATCCATATCGGGGACATAGACACAGTAGCCGTCCTTGTCGGGCGTCAGAATAATGGGATAAGCCTGTTTCATAGAAAAACCTCCTTAGAGTTCTCTGCGCTTGATGATGGCTTTTGCCAGCTGTTCATTGATCTCTTTGTGACGGGGGACAGGTTCGATGTCCTTCCCGTTGGTGAGGATGATGTGATTTGCGCCCTGACGCAGCACCCACCAACCTTTCTTAGTGAACCGCTTCAGAAGATCGGACTGTTTCATAAGATTCCCCCTCTCACTAATATTATACGCATTTAATGCGCATATGTCAATGGATTTTTGATAGCGCCGCCCGGCTGCGTCGGCGGGGCGGCGCTATGAGAGATCGAAGTACACATTATCACATTATTATATATACGCGCACGCGCGTATCTGCGGGGCTCTTAAATGCCTAAGTTTACCGGCATAGCCTCTTGCGAGAGACAGCGGGGCGGACTGACGCCGCCCGGATGGCTCGGAAAAACGCAAGCGGCTTATGACGGAGGAGAGAAATGCGAAGGCCGGTTCCTGTGCGCGGGCGTCTTTGATTTTTATTATACGCGGGAAAAAACGGCGGGCCGATGTGGGCGCAGTGAAACAAGTACCCTTGGGGTGCATCGGCCCCTACGAGAGGAACGTGGGAGGGAAGATAGCATGATATCACGGGAGGGATGGTATATGGTCAAGAAGATCACCAGCGGGCAGGTGGTGGAGCGCCGCAAAAGCTATGTGGGCCGGAAGCCCTCACGCCGGGGCGCACGGATCAAGGGCAACAGCGGCGAGAAGAAGCAGGAGAACAACCGCCAGCAGGCCGTGCTGGCACTGGCCCGCGTGCTGAACTGCAACTACACCCATGGCGACGCGCTGCTGACGCTGACCTTTATCGACGAGGCACTGGCACGCTGCGGTGGCACCTTCGAGGGGGCGGTGAAGGAGGCGAAGAATTTTCTTGACCGTGTGGCACGCCGAATGAAAAAGCACGGCGATGTCCTCAAGTGGGTGCTGGTGCCCAGCGAGGTGGACGGCGAGACCGGCGAGGCGGTACGCCTGCACTGCCACATCGTGATCAACAGCGCGGGACTGCGGATGGAGGATCGGACGTTTACCCTGTACGGGGAACCGCTGGACGACATCTGGGGCCGCGGCACGGTGGATGTGCAGCTGCTGCGGGATCAGAAGGACTATTACCCGCTGGCGCTGTACCTGATCCGGCAGGCGCGAAACATCCCGGACGGCAAGAAGTACACCAGCAGCCGGAACATGGAGAAGCCCAAGGTGGAATACACCTATGTGCTGACGGCGGCCCAGCTGCGGGTACCGGCAGGTGCTACCACGCTGCCGGGCACACGGTATGAGCCGGAACTGGGCGTCAATTTCGTCCGCTACATACCCAGAGAGAAAGACCCGGCGCGAAAGATCGGCGGGCGAAAGGAGATGGCCGTGGCCCGCGCCGGAGAGGAGGCGGAGGACGATGGCATTTAAGAAGCTGCGGGGCGTTGACCTGCCGGAAGAGAAGCAGGGCCTGATCCGCTATACCTGCCTGGACTGGCGGTCACAGCCGGTGTGGGTGCAGGAAAAGATACGCTACATCTGCGAGCAGGTCGCAGGTGCGTATCAGCATGCCCTTTTTGAGGTGATGACCACCAGCCGCTCCGTTACCGCCATCGCCATGGAGCATGCTATTTCGGAGAGCCTGCTGTATGCCATGCGCAAGAGCTTTTACGAGCGGTGGTGAAAACCGCTTTCTGTGATAACTGGCGGTCTTTAGTGAAATGAAGTGCCCCGGAAACCGTGCTGCGGTGCGGCCTCCGGGGTGTTTTGCCGTTTTGCGAAAGTCTGTGATAACGGAGGGTCTACCTGTGCGACAATTATGATAACGAAATGTAATCGACTGATGGAAGGGAGGGCGGCAGCGTGGCGGAGGAAGTGAAAAAGGCCATCACGGACAAGCAGAAACGCTTTGTGCGGGAGTGGCTGGTGGACATGAACGGCACGCGGGCCGCTATTCGGGCCGGGTACAGCGAAAAGAGCGCCGCCCAGACCGCCAGCAGGCTCATGAAAGATCCGGCGGTGCGGGAATACCGGGATGCGCTGCTGAAGGAGGAGTTCGACAGCCTGGGGATCACACGCCACTCGCTGGCTGTGGAGGTGTGGCGGGTATACGAGCGGTGTGCCGCCGCCACGCCGGTGCTGCAATGGGACAGCAACCTGCGGGAGTACATCGAGAGCGGCGCATGGGAGTTCGATGCCCGCGGCTGCCTGAAGGCGCTGGGGATGCTGCACGACATGTTGGAGCGCATGGAGCGCAGCGAGGAAGAGGACGACGCCGACAGCTACGAGGAGATGATCTCCTCCGGCGGACGGGAATTTTGAGGAGGAAGCCATGAAGAAGGATGAACTGCGGAAGCTCAAGACGTGGCAGGACAGGCTGGAGACAGCCAGGGAGGCCATCATGCCGGAGCTGAACCGCATGGGCAAGCGGGAGAGCATCTATGACGGCGACCCCACCATTTACGCGCCGGACGGCAGCGTGGCGAAGAAGGGGAAGGCCACCCATGTGCGGAACGTGGGCTTTGAGCTGATCGAGGCCCAGGTGGAGAGCGACATCCCCGCGCCCAAGGTGACGGCTATCCGGCAGGAGGATGAGTGGCTGGCGGACATTGTGGAAAACCTGCTGCGGAATGTGATGGACAAGCTGCCCTTTGAGCGGATCAACGACGAGGGCGAGCGTATCAGTCCCGTACAGGGCGGCCATGGGCTGTTGGTGGACTGGCAGGACGGCATCAGCGGCAAGGACTGGCTGGGCGACCTGCGGATAACCATGATGCACCCGCGGGGCATCATCCCACAGGCGAACGTCAGCCAGATCGCCGACATGGACTGGATCTTTCTGGAATCGCCCGCCACCCGGCGGCAGATCAAGGAGGCCTTCGGCGTGGCGCTGGAGGAAAACGAGAACGAATCCGATCCCGACGCCCGGCGGCTGGGGGACGGCCCCGACAGCAGCGGCGAGATCGTGACGCTGGTGACCTGCTACTACCGCAACAGCAAGGGCGGCATCGGCCGCTACCGCTGGGTGAACGACACGGTGGTGGAGGATCTGGAGGACTATCAGGTGCGGCGGGTGAACCGCTGCGGCACCTGCGGCATGGTGGGCGACGGCCACCGCTGCCGGTACTGCGGGGGGACCAAATTCACCGTGGAGGTGGAGGAGTTCGAGGAGCTGACGGAGGATATCGTCACCCGGAACGGCACCGAGATCCCCGCCATGAGTGAGCAGCGGGACGAATACGGCCAGCCGCTGGTGGAGCCGCTGACGGAGGGTGAGGGCGTGCTGCCCCAGCTGCGGGCCATGAACGGCCCGGCGGCGGTGACCTACATGCCGGTGATGGCGCCGACGCGCATCCCCTACTACAAGCCGGATGTGTACCCCATCGTGGTGCGGAAGAACGTCAGCAAATTCGGGCGGTTCATGGGCGGGAGCGATATTGACGCCATCGCTGACCAGCAGAACACCATGAACCAGCTTTCCAGCAAGATCAAGGCCAAGGTGCTGGGTGGCGGCAGCTTTACCACGCTGCCGGAAACCGGGGCGCAGTTCGTGACGGACGAGGACAACCGGGTGGTGCGGGTGGACAGCCCCGCCAAGCTGCAGATGATCCACACCTTCAACACGCAGGTGGACATCAATATGGACCTGGCACTGCGAGCGCAGATCTACGAGGAGGCCCGCCAGACCATTGGCATCACGGACAGCATGCAGGGCCGAAAGGACCCCACCGCCACCAGCGCCGTGGCCAAGGAGTTCAGCGCCCAGCAGGCGGCGGGACGCCTGGAGAGCAAACGGGTGATGAAGCGGGCTATGTATCAGGACCTGTTTGAGGTCATTTTCAAGTTCTTCCTGGCATACTGCGAGGAACCCCGCTGGCTCCACAAATCCGACGAGAACGGCCGGACGGAGTATCTGGTGTTTGACCGCCATGATTTCCTGTATCAGGACGAGGCGGGGGAGTGGAAATACAACACGGATTTCCTGTTCAGCTGCGACAGCGCCGCGCCGCTGGCCACCGACCGGCAGGCCCTGTGGAAAGAAGCACGGATGAACTTCCAACAGGGCGCCATGGGGCCGGTGAACGAGATCACCACGCTGCTGCGGTTCTGGACCCAGATGGAGAAGCTACACTACCCCATGGCATCGGACATGCGCAGCAGCTTCGAGGAGGAAATGGCACGCCAGCAGGAAGCGGCGCAGCAGCAACAGGCCGCGGCCGCCGCGATGCAGGGCGGTGCGGACACAGGCGCGGCACCTGCCATGGATGCCGCCATGATGGAAGGGGGCGGCATGGCATGACCTGCCCGGAGTGCGGACTGGAAATGATGATCTTTCAGGTGACGGCCGCGCCGAACGGCACCGAAGAGGTGGAATACGTCTGCCGCAACAAGCGTTGCGGACGCTATGACCGGCGGCTGACGCGGACCAAGGCAGCGGAGGCGCCGGAGGAAACTTCGTAGGGGCCGATGCCCACATCGGCCCGCGCAAACAACAGCGGTAAATCGACCAGCTTCGCGGCTGCGCCGGGCGGGTTTGCACTCCCCGCCCCGGATATCCTCCTCATTTTTCTTTTTTCGTGCCGGGCGTCCCGAACGCAAGTCGGGCGCCTGGCGGAGCCGCGAAGCATCCACACATGACAACAATTCGCTTGGGGAGAAGCGGAAAAAGCCCCAGAACACTGGAAAGGAGGACACGCCATGAGCAAGAACAACGGCTATGCCGGCAAGATCGCCAACACGGGCAGCCAGCGGGTGGAAGCGCCCTGCGCCAAGGCAGCGCCCGCGCCCAAGGGCAACGTGCGCTACAGCGGCAGCGACCTGCGCACCGGCACCGGCAGCAAGAAAAAGAGCAAGTAACGCCGCTTACGCGCATATTTCCCGGAAAAACGGACGTTAACCGGGAAAAACGGAACATTTACCGGCACGGCCGGAACATTTCGCTTGGCCCCGGCGGAAATGGGGCACTTTCGCACCGAAAGCGGGAACATGGAGGACACGATGGAACTGACACAGGAAGATTACGCCCGCGCCTTTGGCGTGGAGGACGATATGCCCGCGGCAGACGCGGACACCGGCACTGACGGCGCGGAGGATACCGCGCAGGATCTCTCCGGCGTACCCGGCGGAGAAGGTGAGGGCGGCGCGGAGGACGGCTCCGCCCCGGCGGAGGAAACCGCGCGGGAGCAGGATCCGGAAACACGCCGCCGCCAGGCCTACGGTCGCCGCCAGCGGGAGGAAGAAGCCCGGCGGCAGGCATCGGAAGCAGCGGCACAGGCCCGCGTGGACCGCATTTACGCGGACATGTTCCAGGGCCAGAACAACCCCTACACCGGCCAGCCCATCCGCAGCGAGGCGGATTACCGCGCCTATCAGGAGGCGGACCGGCAGGCCCGGCGCACGGCCCAGCTGCAGCAGGCCGGCATTGATCCGGAGACGGTACGCGGCATGGTGGATGAGGCGGTGCGGCCCCTGCGGCAGCAGGTGCAGCGCCAGGAGCTTACCGCCATTCAGGAGCAGGCCAGGGCTGTGAATGACCGGGCACAGGAAACCATCCGCCAGGGCGTGGAGAGCATCCGGCAGCTGTACGGCGCGGAGGTGGGCAGTCTGGAGGACATTGCCGCCATGCCCACGGGGCCGCAGTTCAACGCCTATGTCCAGAAGGGCCTGAGCCTTGAGGAAGCCTACTATCTGGCCAACCGGAAGGACATCGACGCCCGGCGGCTGAGCGCCGCCCGACAGGCCGGTATCAACCGGGCCAGCGGCAAGGGCCATCTGGCCGGGATGCCCGCCGCGGCAGGGGATGCCCCATATCAGCCTACGGCGGAGGAGAAGGCGGCGTACCGGGAGTTCCTGCCGGACGCCACCGATGCGGAGATCGCAGCCGCCTACGGGGCGTACCGGAAGTAATGACAAAAGTAATGACATTTGAAAGGAGCTGGAAAGCAGCATGTTTGCACTGAGCAAAATGAAGGTGGGCCTGACACCCCCTATCGAGTACAAGACCGCCACCGCCGACGAGAGCTACGCCGTGGGCGAGGCGCTGAAGGTGGCCAGCGGCGCGGTGACCAAGTGTACCGGCGCGACGAAGCCCGCCTATGTGTGCGTGGGCCCTGCCAACGCGGCGGGGGAGGTGCCCTGCGTGGAAGTGCAGGGCTACATGGAGTTCGAGACCACGCTGGGTGTGGCTCCGGCGGAGAGCGCCACCGTTGCCGTGGGCAACAAGGTGACCATCCACACGGACGGCATGTCCGTGACCGCCACTACCACCAACGGCGTGGCCGAGGTGCTGGCCATCGACGGCCAGACCGTGGGCAGCCGCGTGGTCGTGCGATTCTAAGATCTGAGAAAGGAGAACAAGAGACATGAGTGGTTATATTACCGTATCCATCGGCTCCAGCCTGGTGGATTCTATCTACGGCAACTGTCAGGTGCCACTGAAAAGCTATCTGGAGAAGATGGGCGAGGCCTTTGAGCGGGAGAGCCTGCTGAAGCACTTCTTCCGCTTTGAGAACAGCCGCCACTGGGCGGAGCGCTATACCGCCGAGACGGCCATGGACAGCTTTGCCCCCGTGGGTGAGGGCGGCGCTTATCCCCGCACCGGCTTCCAGGAGGCCTATAAACGGGACATTGAGAACATGACCTTCAAGCAGTCCTTCGACGTGACCCAGGAGCTGGTGGAGGATGCCAAGATCGGCACCATGAAGCAGCGGGCCAACAAGCTGATCACCGCCTATGGCCGCACCCGTGAGCTGTTCGGCCGCACGCTGTACGCCGGCGGCCTGTACGGCACCACGGTGGACTTCGGCGGTACGAAGTTCGACTGCCACAGCGCCGACGGCCAGAGCCTGTTTTCCAAGACGCACCCTAAGAAGGTGAAGAGCGGCAACCAGAGCAACCTCTACGCGGGCGCTTTCTCCGCCACGGTGCTGGGCAAGATCGAAACGGAGATGCAGAATCTCCAGGGCGACAACGGCGAACTGCTGGGCATCGCGCCGGACACCATCTGGATCCCCAACGATGCATCCCTGAAGGACGCTGTGTTCTCCGCGGTGGGCGCGGACAAGGAGCCCACCAGCGGCAACAACGCCTACAACTATCAGTTCGGCCGCTGGAACATCATCGTGGACCCCTATATGACCCAGGCGCTGGCTGCCATGGGCAAGAGCAGCGAGAAGCCCTTCTTCCTGCTGGATTCCAAGTTCCTGCAGCTCAATGACGGCGCCATCTTCCAGGATCGTGTGAAGCTGGAGGTCAAGTCCACCATTGACGAGAACAACGACAACAATGTGTGGAAGGGCCGCGCCCGCTTCGGCGCAGGCTTCGTGGACTGGCGCTTTGTGGCGGCCGGCAACATCACCGGCGGCACCAGCCTGACCTGAGCCGGGTACATAGCGCGACGCAGAAAGGCCCGGTTTTCCGGGCCTTTTTTGAAGGGCGAAAGGAGGAAAGCCAATGACATGGGGCGATGTAAAGCTGATCGCCTTGCAGACCATGTTCTCCAATGAGGGGCCTGCGCTGAGTGTGGACGACATCAATCAGGAATACCTGTACGCCATGCCCGGCAAGGCCAATGAGGCCATGCAGCAGATCGCAGCGGTGGGACGGCCCATTCTGAAGGAGTGGCACATCAAGATCGCGGAGGGCGCGGACGAGGCGGTGACGGAGGATATGCTGACGCTGCCGGCGGCGGAAAATCGCTATAAGATCCGCGCGAGCTTCTATGTGCCGCGGTTCCGGTGCATCGACCGGGGACAGGTGATGCTGGATGACGGCGACATCTACGACGTGGCGGAGGACTGGAGCCTTGAGGGGGATGACGTGCTGGTGATCCCCGGCAATGTGGAGGGGGAGTACACCGTGTGGTACCGGGCCTATCCCCAGACCATCACCGCCCAGACGCCGGACGAGGAGGCCATCGACATGCCGCCCGACGCGGCGGCACTGATCCCCCTGTATATCGCGGCGGAACTCTATAAGGAGGACGAGCTGGCCATGGCTACGGTGCTGCGCAACGAGTACGAGGACGGCTTGCAGAAGCTTCAGGCGGCGTGGCAGGCCGGGACCATGAGCATGCGGGCGGAGGGCGTCCGCAACACGACAGGGTGGTGGCGCTGATGGCACAATTCAACGTACCCAGCGAGAGCCAGCGCTTCAGCGCGGTGGTAGAGACCTTCCGGGGCGTGGATCTGAACAACTCGCCGTCCAATGTGGACAAGTCCCGCTCCCCGGCGGCACCCAACATGATACGGGACCAGGTGGGCAAGGTGCGCAAGCGGATGGGTTACACCACGAAGGTGACGGCTCCGGAGGGAGCGGCCATCCACGGCGTACACCACCTGCTGGACGAGACGCTGATCCACGCGGGCAGCAAACTCTATAAGCTGGTGAAGGCCGCGGACGGGGCGTGGAGCCTGACGGAGATCGGGGCCATGGCCAACGCCCGCAGCCGGGGCTTTGTGTTTGATGAAAAACTCTATCTGCTGGATGGCGTCACCTATCAGGTATATGACGGCGAAACGCTGTCGGCGGTGGCGGACAATGCCACGGTGCCCACCATCATTATCTCCCGGCGGCCCAACGGCGGCGGGCAGGTGTATGAGGGGCTGAATCTGCTGGGGAAGAAGTGGACGGAGAGTTTTCTGGGCACAGCCACGGACAAGACCTATCAGCTGACCACCAAGGAACTGAGCGACGATCCGGTGACGGCCAAGGTGCTGAGCGCGGACGGCAGCTGGGTGGACAAGGTGGAGAACACCGACTTCACCGTGGACCGGACGAAGGGCACCGTCACCTTCAACACCGCGCCGGGGGAAAGCCCTGTGACGGGACAGGACAACGTGCAGATCACCGCCGGCAAGGTGCGGGAGGGGTATCTGGACACCATCAACAAATGCACCATCGCGGCGGTCTACGGCGTGGGCGGCAGCACCGACCGGGTATTCCTCAGCGGCAACGGCGAGAAGCCGGGCATCGACTGGTACAGCAACTTCGAGGATCCTGCCTTCTTCCCGGACACCAACTACACCAAGCTGGTGCGGGACGGCGGCGAGGTGGTGGGCTATACGGTGCTGAGCAACACGCTGGCGGCCTTTATCAACGGGGCCAGCGACGAGCGGAATGTGGTGGTGCGGGGCGGCACGCTGGATGAGGACGGCGACGCCCTGTTCCGCATCAGCAACACCATGATCGGACAGGACGCAGTGGCCCCGGACACCTTCTGCCGCACCGACAAGGAGCCGCTTTTTCTGACGGACCGGGGCGTGTACGCCATCACGGCGGAGGAACTGACCGGCGAGAAGTACAGCCAGGAGCGCAGCTACTACATCGGCAGCGCCCTGCGTGCCGCGGCGGGGAAGAAGGACGCCTGCGCCTGCATCTACGGCGATTTCTACGTCGTGGCGCTGGACGGCACCCTGTATCTGATGGACCTGCAGCAAAAGACGTATGAGCGCAACAGCCCTTACAGCAGCTTTCAGTATGAGTGCTACTACTGGCCGGGCATCCCGGCCACGGCGCTGTTTCTGGACGGGGACGCCCTGTGCTTCGGCACGGCGGAGGGGAAGCTGTGCCGCTTTGCCGACAATGTGGACAACGTGACCAGCTACAACGACGACGGGGCGGCCATCGACGCCTACTGGGAGACCAGCGATTTTGACGGGAAGATCTTCTTCCATGTCAAGACCTTTACCGGCATTGCGGTGCGGCTGGCGGCGGCCACCAACACCGGCGTGGAGGTCT
>ERZ808258.644-NODE-644-length-12895-cov-3.171184_pt1 | contig 12895 bp, 12 predicted proteins | sample MGYA00521280_ERZ808258 | MGnify/ENA primary metagenome ERZ808258 (study PRJEB31516, sample SAMN03275585) | gut metagenome | biome: mammalia-associated habitat; material: feces | host: Papio cynocephalus | place: Kenya | collected 2012-07-19 ...
TGGAGATTGACAAGGGAGACGAGAACGTTAAAAACTTCCTTGCATTGTGTGATCATTTGAAGCATTCGAGCGATCCTTTGGAAGCTTCTATGTACCAGGGGTTCGTTAAATTTGTATCTGACTCTATTGAGAAGGTACTGAATGATTCAGTGGGTGATATTCAGACTCAGGTTACTGAGGATAGTCCCACCGTTCTCGATGAAAACCCTGAAGAACTCAATGTTCTCGATATGGGTGAAAGAGCATATGATATGCTCGCTAAAATCAAGGACTCTGCTGATCCCAGAGCTTCCGAGATTCTCACAAATATTTGTGAGGCTTTCTATGTCATCCCTGATCAGCCTGATGTAGAAAAAGAAATTACTAACAATGATAATACAGGGGAGTCTGATGATATCATTAGACCGACCGAACCTCATTGCTGGTATCGTGTTGTAAACGATACTTGCGATGAGAGTGATACCCAGCTGTTCCCGGGTATTTTCATGGAGATTTCCGGGGACTTCAGAGAGGCATTTGATAACAATGGCCTCTCGCTCTATATTTCGTTCGCAGATGATCCTCATACATCTTATAAGGCGATTCCTGCATCTACTATGGAAAAGCTCATGGAGACTGCAGTACTGGATGCACAAGCAGAACGTATTGAGAATCATCTTGAGAATGATAATGACCATGAGGATGTATACCCCGCGGAATAATTTGTAGAAAAAGAAAATTCTACAGACTATATTATAATCAAAGAAAAGGAGATACTATTATGATTATCGTAACTACCGCATCCAAGGCAAAGACTATCTTTGCAAAGTATGATACGAATATTGCGGCATTTACCGCAGGTAAGACCAAGGGTATCGATGATGCTGAACTGCAGGTCAGTCTGACCAAGCTGAACATTCTGCCCGATGAGGACGAGATCAATGGTGTTCTGGATGGCAGCCTGAAGGAGAAGAAGGTCATCAAGAGTGCCTGCAAGGCTCTGATGGTTCCTTCCATGGAGAACAACGGCCTGTGCATCGAGATGGCTCAGCTGGTGAATATCATCAGCTCCGATCGTAAGCTGACCAAGCGTGAGATCAAGAACATCAAGAAGCACGGTCCTAACATCATCGTGATCGTCCTGGATGATCCCACTGATGAGATCACTAAGAAGAAGAATAAGTTCCTGACCAAGTATCTGGCTGCTCTGTTTGATGCTTTCGGTATCGAGATCGTGACTGATACCAAGGTTCTGAAGAAGCTGTTCGGTAAGGGTAAGAGCAAGAAGGTTGCTCGTCGTGTTGCCGACTTCATTCGTGCTAATGATAAGGTCCGTGTTTCCGGCAAGGGCATGAAGCTGAAGAAGCGCCTGTTTGGTTTCTTCGCTATCGAGCTGCGTCAGGCTGCTCTGTTCAATATTGCCCAGCAGGAAGGCGAGCTGCATATCCGTAAGGATGAGCGTCACATCATGCTGAAGAACCTGCTGGATGCTTATACCAATGACAACTTCGCTATCACTGAGGGTCTGAAGAAGAAGCAGATGAAGAAGGTCTGCGGTTCTCTGAAGGAGAAGAACAAGGTGGCAGTGGCTGCTTATGATACCTTCACCGAGATCCTGAATACTGCTATGGGTACTGATATGAAGCTGCCCACCGTGAAGAACGGTTATGATAAGAAGGGCAAGGCTCCCAAGATGAAGGTGAAGAAGTTTGTGAAGTACTTCTCCAAGAAGAAGAACTTTGACTTCATCCCCATGATCTATGCTCACACCAGTGCCGTTCTGTGCGATGTGACTATCGGTTCCAAGGAGTATAACAAGATCATGACTACCATGATCGGCTATATGAACTATGAGGATACTTTCTCCAAGGCTTTCATTGCTGCGGCAAAGGCTCTGAAGACCACTGAGGAGTCCAAGTAAGTTCATATCATTCCAGGCAACATGAGTTATCGAAACGGTGCATATTCACCCAATCCTGATAAACAGGTAGTCTCTGGTGATTCCAATTCGTGGACCCGTTTCGGTTTCTCTTGTTGTGATCTGGTCGAGATCGGCTCGTCCAGGTCTATTATATAGATCTGCTTAATCGATACTATCGGTAAGGCTACTTTGCTATTCAGGTAACTCCTATTACCTATTAGCATTTAGGTGTATTAGCGAAAGTGTGCATAGGAGTGCACGCCAAAACTAATAACCTTGGTGTGACGGTCGGATGTGTAATGAGGTCTCGCTTCCATAGAGTGAATTTCGGGCCCCTGTCTGATTATAGCCATTACCGGAAATGATTAGGTTGATCGGGAGAGTAAAAAGGGAGGGGATGATGTCCCCTCCCCTCTCTTTCATAAAATGATTTTTCATAGTAAGGAGGTGTATGATATTCATGGAAGATATGGTTCGCAATTCTGAAGGTTTTATAGAGCTCAAAAGAACTTATTCTGAGTTGTATAAGAAAGTCAACTATACTGCAGATGTACAGTATGTAGTGGATCATATCTATGAGTATGATATTCGTTCTGCTAATACATCTGCCTTACGAGCATCTAAACTTATTGATCCTAAAATTTTAACTATGCTAGAGGGATTGAATAAGCAAGCGCGAGAAGAAGCGATTGGTAAAATGATTCGTCGGGAAAAGCAGTCCAAAAAGAATACTATATATAAAGCAATATCTGATGGTATTCAATCTGCTAAAGAAAAGTTATTCCGAATAAATCATATTCAAGACAAAGATGTACTTGCTATCAAAAATGATGCAGTGTTCATTATTGGTAGAAAGTTAAAATATACGAAATTCGGTCCCTTTGAATTCAGACCCAAGCATACTTATATGGGATATCTGAATATCGATAAGATCGAATTCTATTATGATAAAAGAAATAAATCTATTACTATTAAAGGCATTCGTGATGAGGTAGTAGAAGATCCAGATCATCAGAAAGGAATGATTCAATTCTTCCTACAAGTATTCAAGTATTTATCTATGGATCAGAGAGATGAACTTCGTCAGTTCTTAATTCAATTTGTGAGAGATTATAAAGCTAAAAATCTTCCTCACTATTATTATAAAGAATTGAATGGAGAAAATATTTATCGAACTGTATATGAAATAGCTGGATTTGAATATAACCTATTAGAGATAGGCGAGAAAGATATGGATATCATTAATCCAGTATATAATTATACTAGATTTATATTACCAATCATCCGGATGTTTATGTAGAGGAGAGTAAGATGAAAGTAAAAGAGAAAGAAATCATCTATAATGATTTCACTGATGATGGAAATGTTGTCTGTGATATTTGTGAACATGAAATTCTATATAAGGAAGTAAAACGTCTTCCTCGGGAATATTCATTCGAACATGATAGTGAATACAGATCTATCTTTACTTCAGTAATATGCCCCATGTGTGGAGCAACAATTACAATCAATGCTAACTCATCTGCACTATATGATGAGGAGGATTGATTTATGGATTGGACTGCTATTGCACAAGTATTCACTGTTGGAGCAACTCTTCAGTTTTGGATTATTAGTATCTTTGTCGGTTTCCTTGGATACTATTTGGTTCGACTTATTATTATTAATAAGAAGAAGTATCAGGAAATTGATAATTATAGGAAATCTGTTATGACATCTGTGCAGATGGAATATAATAAGATTGGTACAATGAAACCAGAAGACTTAGATAAATGGTTGGATGAGATCTTTACAAGTTGCTTGAAGTTGTCCATTGCTGGACATTACACCCCGAAAGATCCGATTAATGGTGAGACTGTATATGCATATGCTATAAAAAGTTTAATCACTTATGTCGGAAAGACCACAGAAGATTCTATTAATTTCTTCTATGGAAAAGACTATATCTATCGGTGGTGTGAATTAAGATATAACCTTATGTCCCAGACTGGAACACTGAGCAAACTGATTGATACCATTCATCCAAGAGAATATAATGAGGAAGAATAAATGATTATTCCAATGATACTATACATTCTTGCTATTGTATTATTAGTATTTGCAATAATTCATGCAGGATGGTGCATGAGCAAAGATATTACAAACAGTAATATCGATAAAGAGCTTAAGGTATTGTATATCTGTGGCGAGTTATTTATTATGATATGCAGTACTGCAATGAGTATTGTATTTATCATGAAGATAATTACATTGGTTTCATGAAAAAGAAGGATCCCCGGGGTAACTCCCGGGGATCTTTTATTTTTTATATTCAGTCAGCTTTTCAACGGTATCAAATAAACCTTTATCCAAAGTTCCGCCATATTTCTTACATCTATCCAAGTATCTACTAATTTTATCCCAATGATCATCTTCCATCCCATCATAGAATTTATCAATGAATTTATCGAGTCTGCCAACACTAGCTCTGGTATCAATAAACATATTAGATTTATGAGCAGCTTTATGAGCAGTTTGTGTCAGCATAACTACTTGAATATGATCTTTTTCGTGCTCAGTAAGTACGATATCTGCTACATCAAATGTAGTCAGGTTATCTATATCACCTTTATTTAAGCAATGTTTTAAGACGATATCACAAATATCAAATAAGTTAAAGATAGGACCATGATGCATTTCAAGTTCAACTTTATCCATATTATCTGCAGCGTGACCAAGTACTGCACAGTGATTGAAACCAGACATACGAATCTTTCCTACATATTTGGTATACCGATCATCTTTTCGCACAGCATGTTCAATCCCTTTTACGAATTTGGTATATAGATCATAATCATGAAGAATAATGTCAGGATCTGCTCCGAATGCTAATTTTTCATCTTCGTGTCTACCACGTCCCCATACATAGAGTGACTCTTTCTTTTTTCCCATAATAGATCCTCCTTTTAACTATTATAGAAATAATTATATAACAATATTATAGGTACGTTCTACGCTTAAAACGATACCTGCTCGATACTCTTGCTCCTCTTTTGTTCATTTTTCCTACACCTCCTTTTTTAGTAGGGATGTAGTCTTCTGCGGGGTAGACTACATCAAAGATGCGGTAAACTTGCTGGCGGGTTAGGCATGGTTTACATTGGTTACTCCTTTCTTTGAGATCAGGTCTGGGTTGGTCCCAGGCCTGATTCTCATCTTTTAATCGATACACCCCGGAACAACAGTATAAAGTAAGACATTGTGATAATTCTCTTATAGAAAGGTGGTGGAAACATCACATGACATATGAGTTCCTTAAGTCACTCTATAAAGATACTTTGATGATGTTGGATAACTTAGTTGTCAAACGTCAGGACTTAGCACAAGCTGCTGAGGATATTGATAGTATCAGAGCTTTTGAGTTATACTATGCCTGCTTAACTGGAAGCAGGTATTTTTATGACTTCAGAGAGTTTGATATTGATATCCTTGAAAAGTATATGAGTCCTCAAGAAGTGACTGATTGCTATCGAGATCCTAATAATATTCCTCAATCTCTTCGATCTGCTATTGTTGATGAACAATCTAAACGTGTAGTAGAGAACTATGTAGAGAAGAATGAATATTATCGGATGTTAAATGGTCAACCTCCCATGAATGATCATTTTTGGATCTATATTACAGATGATACTCGTATTCCAGCCGATGTTCCCATACATGAGCTTTCCGTTGAGCAAATTGCATATCTCCAAACAAGAGGTACGATTGATAAATTAATCGAAGAGAATCCTGATAAAGAATATCTTCAGTATTTAGGTATTAATAAGATTGATATTATCGATGCTCGATTGGCTAAGCCTTTTGAAATCCTTCGTATTGGCGTTCCGTCTAATAGTATGGTTCAATCCATGTTTGAGAAGGAATATTATGGAGCCAGACGATATCTGATGGCAACGGTATATAATCGTGACATGTTTACCAATAAGACTTTATATGATCCCATTATTGGTACATTAATGATTACATTAGCTATTAGAAATCTATTGGTTCCTGATGAAGCTGCTTATCTGAATTTTGAGGAAGTATTAGATGCAATTCTTGAATCATATGGTTTAAAGAAATATTTTGAAAACTTTCCATTTACGTTTAAGAGACGCCTAGTACTAGCACTTGATAATATTCTTATGGTAAAAGGTACCGATGGTGTATTAGTCGATCTTTGTAAGATTTTCTCTATGGAGAACTTTGATGCAAAGAGATACTTCTTGATGAAAACGCAACCAAAGGATAATGATGGTAATATTATCTTCACAGGAGATCCTGATCAAGATAACGATTTACATTTTGTAAAAGCTCCTATTGAAGATCACGAGATTAGTTATCAGCCAGAGGATATTACACCATATGAAACGGTTGTCAACAATGATTATCTTTGGCAGTTGACAGAAGAAGAAAGAAAAGATCTTCTGCAAGAAGATTTTAATCTGATGATGACAAAATACATTGATGTAGAGGCTACGTATGATTTGACAGCTCTTACATTTGAAGTTTGTTATTTCTTAAATCTATTGCTCCATTCCAGAGAAAATATGTTTAAGATATATTGTACAAATATGTATGCAGCTGCAGGTAAATCAGAGGCATATACAATGATTGTATTCTTATTAGCAGCATTAGCTAAGAGATCTGGTTTTGATGGTAATATTGTCTATGAACCTGATCATATTGAAGAGATTCTTAGATTTAATAGTTCTGATATTATGGATGAAATTAGATCCATTGCCAACTCTTATGAGAAATTAGTAGATGTTGATGATGGAATTACCTTGATTCCAGATTATGATTCTCCTCCTGCATTACAATTTCCAGTTGGTCAAGCAAAAGATCAACAGATGATTGATGTATATGTTTATAATCGTAATCTGTATGATGCTATTTGTAAAGAGATGGAAGTTACTACCGATATCCGTCGGTATATTGCATTATCGAATGCTAAGAAATGTATGTATACATCTTGGATGGAAAAGCAGGACTTCAGAAAGATGGATGGTACTGAAGCTCATACATATCATGAAATGCTGGAGGATTTGGATCCTGTCATTTGTTCCAAACTTGATAGTATTGATATGAAGGATCATGCCAATGATTTGGATAAAATGATTATCTATATCCTTGAGAAGTTAGAAGATTTATTTAATAGTGATGAACTGAAGTATCTATTCTTAAATACTCCAAGTGCATATGGTGCATTGATTGAGAAATATCTAAAAATGGCTATCAATGTGTTCAAAGCATCTTCTGTGCAATTGGATACAATCAATGTCTTTTTCCGCTTAGGTGATCATGATCCAATTCGTGTAATTGACCAGAAAGAAAAGCATTTGACATCCTATATCAATGATACGGTATATGTAACGGATGATGTAGCAGTTCATAAAACAATTACTGTAGATGATACAGTTTATGGCTTAGATAAGGCTTACTATAATACTTAAAAGGAGGTAGCTGAGCGATGTTATTAAAGGGTAATGACTGCGCAAATGTGAGGGATTCTCTCACTATCAATAATGTAGAGTATGATGGTCAAGCCGGTTCTAAGATTATCGGTGATGTCCAGGTTATTTATGAATCTAAGAAGAATGGTAAAGTTGTCTTTACTCGTACGCTCCACGATCACAATGATCTACTTGTGACAGGTGCTGTGTTCCTGTCTGAGAAAGCCAATAATATGAGATCTACTTTTAAGACCACTCCATTGGATATCAGTCTTGGCGTTCATACTGCTGATCAAGTTGAGGTTTCTACTAAGACGATTGGTTATGAAAAGATTGGTGGTATCATGGTAGGTGACGGCGGAGCTGGTGATACGTACAATACTGTATATAAGGTAAATCGTGCTGCATTGTCTGTTCCGGGTCCGGTTCCTTTCCGTGTTGTTCCTGTAGAGAATGATCTCTCTGCTACTGATAGAGAAAAGTATTTCCTTCGGGTAGTTAAAGGTGAGTATGCTTATTACTATGGTAAGAAGTTTGATATTGAGCCAGAAATTGGTGTCATGTTTGAAGATGGTACTGTCGTTCCGGTTGATGTGAATACTCAGGTTCCTGATAAGTTTATTAAGGTCTTTACCAAATATCGTGCTGTGATTGATCAGCGTGATATCCGTGAGTATTTTAAGTATACAGAAGGTTCTACTCTCCGTTCTCTGATTAACTCTGTTGGTTTGATTACTGGTTATCCCCTTCCGGATAAGGATGGTAATGAAGAGTATTTCAATGTACGTGGTATGACTACTTTTAATATGGAGAATCAGGAACTGAAAGATTCTGAATCTACGATCACTTTCATCTATCGACTGTTTATTCAGTAAGGCGGGTGAATCACTATGCCACGTGATATTCGTAATACACCGTTACAAACTGCATACTTTGAAACATTAGGTGATTTGCATAATCCTACTGCACAAATGTTTGCAGATTTGTTTGCAGCGCATAAAGATTCTCCTCCGAAATATCATGTAGATGATATGATTATCATTGGTCCAGAACAGTCCCCATTCGTAAAAGAGAATTCTACAACGACTTGTGGTATCTATCTATTCAATAAGTTTATTCTGGAACCATTAAAGATCTTTGGTTATGTAAATAAACCGTTTGGTAGTAAAGAATTGGGAGCATTGGAAGATGGTATTTCTGATGGATTGATGCAAAAAGATATTACACCAGCTCAAGCTGCTGAGTATATTGATCGACTTCAGTTCTTACTCGGTGGACCTCTTGCGCATCTAATTAATCCTTCTATTAATCCGGATATTATGACTCTTCCTCCTCAGGCAGCTGCGCTAAAGAAGAAATTACTTGCTGAGAATAAAGCTGGCATTGAAGCCAATGATCCTCAGACATCTTCTAAGATCGAGAAGGAAGTTACAAAGGTTGCTATGGATTGGATGAATGAGAGAAATGATCCATCCCTGTCTTTCTTCAAGTCTGGTGCAATTGATCCATATAATAACTATCGTACGATGTTTGTCATGAAGGGTGCAGTGAAAGATAATACTGGAGAATCCCCTACTGGATATAAGATTGTGACTTCTGAGTATGACAATGGTATCTCTAAAGAGGATATGCCTAAGATTGCAGATACTGTTGTTACGTCTTCTTATAACTCTGGTGTTGCTACGCAGGACTCTGGTTATATGGGTAAGAAGTATAATACGATCTTACAGAGAGTTAAGCTTATGGAAAGAGGATCTGATTGTAAGACGCCAGATACTCTTCAGACAGTGATTACAAACCGTCATTTATATCGTTATATCATGGAGAATGGTAAACCAGTTTGTTTAACTCCAGAAGTAATTGATAAGTATAAGGGTAAGGTTTGTAAACTTCGTTCACCTCTTCATTGTCATGCAAAAGATCCATACTACTGCAATGTATGTATGGGCGATCGTCTATATGATATTGGTGTACACAATATTGGTCTGACTGTTTCAATTCTGTCTGGTGCTACGTTGAATGCTGCACTGAAAACAAAGCATAATGTGACAGTTGGTACATATACGATCAAAGAGGAAGATATTCTCAAATATGTAAATGATTAAAAGAATGACCAGGAGATTAAGTTCTCCTGGTCTCTTTTATTTATTGAATCTGACCTAAACAAGATTATAGGGCCCCTATAGCGAGTTTGAAGGGTCAAAATTTTTGATAGAAGGGTGAAATAATAATGATCATTACCAACCTGGCTGAAAAGAAATCCAATAACATTTCCGCTCCTGCAACAAGACAAAGCAAAATCATTCCTCAGATGAGTGATACTACGGAACGAGCTCCTCGCAAACCCTATGTCAAAGAATCCTATTCTCACCATAGCTGTTATGATCTGTGTGGTCGTCAGTCACCATGTGGGAACAAGGCCTGCTCTAACTATAGAGGTAAGAAGTAAGTAAGTTTCCCGGAGGTGATCTCTCATGTCTTTGTTATTCGAGGTGCATGCTCCAGAGAAACCCGCACCCTATTGTGAGAGTTTATCAATTGCTGATATTCAATATCTTTCAGATAAACTTATCCATACGCGTGCGGCTCATGGTTTATCTAGTGGGGCGAGCGTCTCAAGTGACTATTCAAAGCTTTTTGAGGCTGGGAAGACGATCCTCCATTCCGTTAAATATTTGCTACATACACTAGCTATCTCAGACGTAAAATTATGTGTGAACCGCATTGAATATTATACTGAGTGTGTTTGTTGTGTTCAAAATTCACATAATAATATCATTGATAAATTTACGTTAACGTTCCGTTATGACCCAAAACATCCTCCTGAACCCCAAACAGAGGCATGTTACGAGATCATTATGTGCACAGAAGATGGACTTAGTGTATATAGCCGAGTCATTACACTTAACCCCAATGGCATCATGTCATATGATATGAATTTCCCCACCCCCAGCGAATTTGTATCGGAGATATATAATGCTATCACAACTAAATAACCATTATTTTTGTAATGGTTGGTAATGCAACATTTTAAGAATTTTATGGATCGGGTATGTTAGTCATGCCCGATCCCATTCTTATCTCTTCCGAGATATAAAATGAATATACACATCGTGATTTTTCACAGAAAGGTAGGATGACTAAACCATGAATGTTATAAAAAGGAATGGCTCTGAAGCTGTCTTTGATGTATCTAAGATTGAAATTGCAATCGGTAAAGCAAATGCAACTGTCCCGCAGACAGAAAGAATGACTGATATGCAAATCAAAGATATTGCTTCTAGTGTCCAAGTTAAATGTGAGGAGCTTGGACATGCTGTTGGTGTAGAGGATATTCAAGATATGGTTGAATTAGCAATTATGAAACTTGGTTTCTATCAGATTGCTAAGAATTATATAACCTATCGTTATGAGAGAAGCAAGATCCGTCAGAAGAATACAATTGATGATAAGATTCTTTCTATCATTGATCAGACAAATGAAGAAGCTAAGCAGGAGAATTCTAATAAGAATCCTATTGTAAACTCTACTCAGAGAGATTATATAGCAGGTGAAGTATCTAAGGATATTTGTAAGCGTTATTTATATGATAAGGAACTCAATGAAGGTCATGATGAAAGTTTGTGGCACATACATGATGAAGATTATGTAGCGCTTCATATGTACAATTGCTGCCTTGTTAATCTAGAAGATATGCTTCAGAATGGTACTGTTATTTCTGGTACTATGATTGAGAAGCCTCATTCTTTCTCTACTGCATGTAATATTACCACTCAGATCATTGCACAGGTTGCTTCTAATCAATATGGTGGTCAGACTTTTTCTTTAGCTCATCTTGCGCCTTTTGTTGATGTGTCTCGTCAAAAGATTCGTAAGAAAGTTATTGATGAGTTGAAAGATACACATAGTGCAAACGATACTTATCTGATCGATAAGATCACTGAGTCTAGACTTCATGAAGAAGTTACTCGTGGTGTACAGATGATTCAGTATCAGATTCTGACTCTATTAACGACTAACGGTTTATATAAGGAGATTGGCCGTTGTAAAATTGCGTGAACCTGTGATTCGCAGGGTGTACTTAATTACTAAGTGCTAACGGTAGAAGCAAATAAGACTTAGGGCTGGAGTTAGTCGACCAGTTACCGATAATAGTACGAAAACGCTTCGTAAGAGACTCTGATCCAGAAATGGAGAGATGACAATACCGTGCCTAGAAATGGGTGTAGAGACTATGGGTGATGAATGTAGCCCAGTAGGGTGGAGATGAATACCACTCCAAGTGCGCAACACTCGCAAGAGTGAAGAGATAGTCCACTATTTGTTCTAATAGAGCAAACTCCTTTTGTAACGTCATATATGTATTTAGGCGAGGTTTCTGATCCTCAAACTAAAGCGGATCTTGCTATGATTATTGAGGAGACTTTAAAGCAAAGAATTCAAGGTGTTAAGAATGAAACCGGTGCATGGGTTACTCCTTCTTTCCCAAAACTGATTTATGTTTTGGAAGAAGATAATATCACCGAAGATTCTAAGTATTGGTACCTTACTAAGCTTGCTGCTGAATGTACTGCTAAAAGAATGGTTCCTGATTATATCTCTGCAAAGAAGATGAAGGAATATAAGAATGGTGATGTTTATGCTTGTATGGGCTGTCGTTCTTTCTTAACTCCAGATACTGAAGGTTTAGCGCCTAATGGTAAACATAAATACTATGGCAGATTTAATCAAGGCGTCGTAACTATTAATCTTGCTGATGTTGGTCTTTCTGCCCATAAAGATATGAATGAATTTTGGAAGATATTTGATTATCGTCTTGAATGTTGTCATCGTGCTCTTCAGATCCGTCATAAGAGACTTATTGGAACTACATCCGATGTTGCACCAATTCTTTGGCAGTATGGTGCGATTGCTCGTCTTAAGAAAGGTGAGACAATCGATAAGCTTCTCTATAATAACTATTCTACTATTTCTCTTGGATATGCTGGTCTTTATGAATGTGTAGTAGCAATGACTGGTAAGTCACATATGGATCCTGAGAATATTGAATTTTCTCTCCAGATTATGCAGCATATGAATGATAAATGTGCTGAATGGAGAGCTGCTGAGAATATTTCTTATTCATTATATGGTACTCCTATGGAATCTACTACATATAAGTTTGCCAAATCTCTTAAGAAGCGTTTTGGTATTGTAAAAGATGTTACGGATCATAACTATATCACAAATAGTTATCATCACTCAGTCCGAGAAGAGGTAGATGCATTTAAGAAACTTGCAGATGAAGCTCAGTTCCAGAAGCTTTCTCCTGGTGGTTGTATTAGCTATATTGAAGTTCCTGATATGAAAGGTAATATTCCCGCAGTTCTCAATGTAATTAAATTTATTTATGATACCATTATGTATGCTGAACTCAATACTAAGTCTGATTATTGTCAGGAATGTGGCTGGGATGGAGAAATTAATATCGAAAAAGATGAGAATGGTAAATTGATTTGGAAATGTCCTAAGTGCGGTAATA